>AF_2010_repII_A001DRAFT_10000001_pt1 | contig 37339 bp, 35 predicted proteins | sample AmaForreplIIA001_FD_9190 | JGI IMG/M metagenome (IMG submission 9190)
ACCATGCACGAATCGGCTCGAATCCTGCCATGAATCCGGCCATGCCGGCGGCCAGCATGAGAGCTGCCAATGCGGTCCGAAAGCTTTGTGTTGTCACGGCCATCTGGTAGGAAAAACGAATGGAATTTCGCACGGCGCAAAGTGTCGCCGAGCACGGTTAATGAGGGCTGAATCGACACCTTCTGGCGCTGTCGGCGCCAGATACCGCGGTTTGAGGTAGATGGCGAAAAACAGAAAGCCGCTGGTCATCGTTACGCGCAAGCTGCCCGATCAGATCGAGCTGCGGATGCGGGAACTTTTTGACACGCGGCTCAACCCTGACGACAAACCGATGACGCAGGCACAGCTCGCCGAAGCCGTGAAAAACGCCGACGTCCTGGTGCCTACAGTCACCGATCGCATCGATGCTTCGGTACTCAGCAAATCCGGCGAACAACTCAAGCTCATCGCCAATTTCGGCAACGGCGTCGACAATATCGATGTCGCAACCGCGGTGCAGCGCGGGATTACCGTCACCAACACGCCGGGCGTCCTCACCGAGGATACCGCCGACATGACCATGGCGCTGATCCTGGCAGTGCCCCGGCGGCTCGTGGAAGGCTCTCTCGTGCTGACCACCGACAAAGACTGGATCGGCTGGTCGCCGACCTGGATGCTCGGCCATCGCATCTGGGGCAAACGGCTGGGCATCATCGGAATGGGCCGTATCGGCCAAGCGGTGGCGCGGCGCGCACGCGCCTTCGGTCTGCAGATCCACTATCACAATCGTCGAAAGGTGGCGCCGAGGATCGAGGAAGAAGTCGACGCCACCTATTGGGAAAGCCTCGATCAGATGCTTGCACGCATGGACATCGTGTCGGTCAATTGTCCGCACACTCCGGCGACTTACCATCTGCTCTCAGCGCGCCGATTGAAGATGCTTCGGCCCGAGGCATACATCGTCAACACTTCGCGCGGCGAGGTGATCGATGAAAACGCGCTCGCGCGGCTGATCGAGTCCGGCGAGATTGCCGGCGCGGGCCTGGACGTGTTCGAGCACGAACCGGCGGTCAATCCCAAGCTGGTCAAGCTTGCGCGCGCCGGAAAGGTTGTTCTGCTCCCGCACACGGGTTCGGCGACAATCGAAGGTCGCGTCGACATGGGCGAGAAAGTCATCATCAACATCAAGACTTTCATGGACGGACACCGCCCGCCCGATCGCGTCCTTCCGTCGATGCTGTAGGACGACAGCCACGTCACTTGTGGCCTGACAGATCCCTGATCGTTGGTGTCTGGCCTGACAAGGGATTGGCCGGATCCCACGCGTAGCTCAGCGTCTCGAAACGCATTGAACGGGCATCGATCATCAGAAGGCGGCCGACGAGTCCTTCGCCGAAGCCGACGATCTCGCGGATTACCTCGAGCGCCATCAGCGAACCAAGTACGCCAGGCAACGCGCCAAGGATACCGGCTTCGGCGCATGCCGGTATGCTGCCCTCCGGCGGCGGCTCCGGAAACAAACAGCGATAGGTCGGATTGCGGATTCCGTCGGCGCGCGTCTCGTGCGCGCGGATCGACGTCAACGTACCATCGAAGGTACCGACCGCCGCGGTGACGAGCGGTTTCTTAGCGAAGTAGCACGCGTCGGACACGAGGTAACGCGTTGCGAAATTGTCGGAACCGTCGGCCACGATGTCGTATCGCGAGATCAGGTCGATTGCGTTCGCGGCGGCGAAGCGCACATGGTGCGCCTCGACATTGACCAGCGGGTTGAGTCCTTTCACGGTATCCGCAGAGGCCTCGACCTTGGGCCTGCCGATGTCAGCCGTTGCGAAAATTATCTGCCGCTGCAGGTTCGACAGCGACACAGTGTCGTCGTCGACGACACCGACCGTGCCGACACCCGACGCCGCCAAATAAAGCAATACCGGTGCACCTAATCCACCGGCGCCAACGACCAGCACCCGGGCGGCTTTCAGTTTCGCCTGACCCGGGCCTCCTACCTCGCGCAGGACAATGTGACGGGCGTACCGTTCGAGTTCTTCGGTTCCAAGCATTGTGGTTAACCTAGCGATGATCACAACGCGTTGAAACGGGCTTTTCCGGCGCACATTAAGCATGCGCGAAAAAGACTGTGCGTATGCGCGCGTCGTGCGCGCGACCAAGCCTTGCGCGACCCCCTCCGTCCGCTAAGGTGGCTGCGAAATCGATAGGGTTCACAATGCGTTTGGCTGGCTCGACGGTAATGTTCGCGCTTCTGCTCGGCGCCGCTCCGGCGTTGACGCAGGAGTCGCCCAGTATTTTGCCGACGGCCGCGCAGTCCGAGGCGAAGGCCGCGCGCGCGCAAGCCGCCAAACATGCGGTACGTCGTAAAGCTGCGCCGCACATCACCACACCCGAAACCGTCTCTGCAAAAACCATCACACCGGAGCCGGGGCCCGTGAAGTCAGAGCCGGCGTTAGGCGAGTCCGCTGAAATTTCACCCGGCGACCGTCTGAAGATCCAATCGGCCCTGCTCTGGTCGGGCGACTATACGGGATCGATTGGTGGCGAAGACCCCTTTTTCTCCGCCGTCAAGAATTACCAGAAGCGCGCGAAGTCCAAGATCACCGGAATCCTCTCGGCGTCCGAACGCGCGAACCTGCTCGCCGCCGCAAAATCTCATGAAGACGAATTTGGCTGGACGATCGTAACCGATCCGTCGACCGGCGCGCGTCTTGGCCTTCCGGCCAAACTGGTGCCACAGGTGCGCGATGCCGCGCGTGGGACGCGCTGGTCGGCCGCGCACGGTGAAGTGCAGGTCGAAACGTTCCGCATCCCGGAATCCGAGATCAAACTCACAGCCTTGTTCGAGCAGCAGAAGAAAGAGCCAGCGAACCGCAAGGTCGAATCCAGCGCGCTGCGCGACGACGGCTTCACCATCAGTGGCATGCAGGGCTTGAAGAGGTTTTCCGTGCGCGCGCAGCGTCGCGACGGCGAGATCCGGGGCCTCATTCTGCTTTTCGATCAGATGATGGAAACCATTGTGGCCGGAGTGTCACCGGCAATTGGGAGCGCTTTCTCGCCGTTCCCCGAGCGCAGCATGCCGTTCGCCGCCATGGCCAAACCGGTCGAGTATGGAAACGGACTGGTCGTCAGCAGACACGGTCACATCGTGACTGACCGCGGCCTCGCAAGCGGATGCCAGGTCATTGTCGCTGCGGGTCTGGGTGACGCCGACCGGGTCGCCGAAGACCCTGACAGCGGGCTTGCACTGCTGCGCGTGTACGGTGCGCGCGACCTCACCCCACTGGCATTGGCGACCGATGCATCAAAGAAAGGCGACATCACCTTGGTCGGGATTCCCGACCCGAAGGAGCAGAACGGCGCGAAGAAGCCGACCGAGATCAAGGCGCGACTGGCGAATGGCAACGCAATCGAATTGCGTCAGTCTGTGCCAATGGCGGGCTTCTCTGGCGCCGCCGCACTCGATGCGCAAGGCCAGGTTCTCGGGTTGATGGAAATGCGGAATTTTGTTCTCACCAGCATCGAGCCAGCCGCGCCGGCGGTTCGGCTCATCCCCGCCGACGCCATCCGAAATTTTCTCGTTGCACATAATGTCGTGCCAGCCCAGCAGGCCGGTGATGCAAGGGCGTCGGTGGTGCGAATTATCTGCGTGCGGAAGTAACTATCCGTTCTTCCATTTCGGCGCGCGCTTCTCGACGAAGGCCTTCATTCCTTCCTTCTGATCTTCCGTCGCGAAAAGTGAATGGAAGACGCGGCGCTCGAACTTTATCCCCTCCGAGAGACCGCTTTCGAATGCGCGATTGATCGCTTCCTTGCCCGCCAAAACCGATGGCAGCGACATATTTGCAATCGTCTCGGCGACTTTCATGGCCTCATCCATCAGGCTCGCGGCCGGAACCACACGCGCAACGAGGCCGGATCTCTCGGCTTCCGCCGCATCCATCATGCGGCCGGTCAGGATCAGGTCCACCGCCTTCGCCTTGCCCACTGCGCGGGCGAGACGCTGCGTGCCCCCAATGCCCGGGATGACGCCGAGCTTGATTTCCGGCTGGCCGAACTTGGCCGTGTCCGCGGCAATGATAATGTCGGCTTGCATGGCGAGTTCGCAGCCGCCGCCGAGCGCAAAGCCGGCCACCGCCGCGACGACCGGCTTGCGCGTTTCCGCAATCGCATTCCAATTCGAAACGAAATCCCCGAGATAGGCTTCGATAAACGGTTTGTCGGCCATCTCCTTGATGTCAGCTCCAGCGGCAAAGGCCTTCTCGTTGCCGGTGACCAGCATGCACCCGATCTTGTCGTCGGTATCGAAAGCCTCGACCGCGCGCGTAAGCTCATCGATCAGGGCCTTGTTGAGTGCGTTCAGGGCCTGGGGGCGGTTGAGCCGGATGGTTCCGACCCGGCCTTTCGTTTCGACGACAATATTCTGATAGCTCATGACACCATCCTGATTCAGTCGAGTTTTGCGCCGGAACGGTGCACCACATCGGCCCACTTGGCGGAATCCGCCTTGATCGTTGCCGCAAATTCTTCCGGCGTCCCACCGGCCGGCTCGTCGCCGATCTTGGCAAATTTCTCTTTGAATGCCGCTGACGTGAGCGCTGTGTTGATGGTGGCATTGAGCTTGTCAACGATCGGCCGCGGCACGCCGGCCGGTGCAATTACGCCCGTCCAGGTGGGCGCCAGATATCCGGGTACGCCCGCTTCGGCAATTGTCGGCAGTTCGGTAAAAGCCGGCGAGCGCGTCGCACCGCTAACACCAAGCGCACGCACCTTGTCGTCGCGGGCATAGGGCGCAATCGACTGCAAGCTCTCGAACATGAGATCGACATGACCGGCGATTAGGTCGGTGATGGCCGGCGCGCCGCCGCGGTACGGCACGTGCACGATGTCGGTGCCGGTCATCCACTTGAACAATTCTCCGCCCACATGGCCCGGCGATCCATTACTGGATGAGGCATTGGTCAACTTGCCGGGATTCTTCTTGGCGTAGTCGATCAGTTCCTTCACCGAGTGAACCGGCAGTTTCGGCGAAACAGCGAGCAGCAGGTGGCCCCGAGCAATCATTGCAATCGGCTGAAAGTCGCGCTCGATGTCGTAGGGCAGCTTCGTCACCATGTGGCGCGTGATCGCAAGCGCGCCAATCGGACCCATGCCGATTGTGTAGCCATCGGGCGGTGACTTTGCGACCAGATCAAGACCGATGGTGAGCGCGCCGCCCGGGCGATTGTCGACGATGAGCTGCTGGCCCAACTCCTTTGACAGCTCAGCGGCGAGAATGCGGGCGACGGTATCGGTCGCGCTTCCCGCGGCCTGCGGAACGATGAAGCGGATCGGATGATCGGGATATTCCGCGGCGCCAGCGACGGTCAGTGTGGCGGCCAGCACGAGTGCAATCAGGCTAGACTTGCGCATGTCATCCACCGGAGGGGTTGCGGCATAGCGTGGCCTACTTCTGGCACGATGGGCAATAGAAGGTCGAGCGGCCGCCCTGTACGATCCGTTTAATCTTGCCTTTGCAGGAGGGGCAAGGCTGACCATCGCGGGCATAGACCTGAAAATTGTGCTGGAAGTCGCCGAGCGAGCCGTCGGCACGGCGATGATCGCGCAGCGACGAACCTCCAGCTTCGATCGCATCCATGAGTACGGCTTTGATGGCGTCGACAAGTTTTTCGGCGCGTTCGTTCGGCCGGCCGTTGCGGTCGGCAAGCATTGAGGCAATTCGCTTGGGCGAAAGCCGCGCGCGGAACAATGCCTCGCAGACATAGATATTGCCGAGACCAGCCACGACGCGCTGGTCGCTCAGCGCCGTTTTTAGTGACGTCTTCTTGGCGGCGCAGGCCTTTGCCAGCATCGCCGCGTCGAATTCATTTCCCAGGGGTTCTGGGCCGAGCGAACGAAGCAATGGCTCGTCCTCTAGCCTGGCGCGCGAGACAAGCTTCATCGAACCGAAGCGGCGCGGATCGTTAAACGTGACCGTCGCACCATTCGACATGTGAAAGACCACATGGTCATGCGCGATGCTCTTGGAGCGCTCGTAATAATAAATGCCAGACGCGCTGTTCTTACCGACGCGGAACGAGCCGGACATCCCGAGATGCATCAGCAGCACGTCACCCGACGACAGATCGGCGAGCAGATATTTCGCCCGGCGCCCTAGTCCCTGCACGGTCTTGCCGTTCAGCTTCTGGGCAAAGCCCTTCGGCAGCGGCCAGCGCAGATCGCCCCGCCGGACCTCGACTTTGGCAAAGCGCTTGCCTTCCATGACGGGCGCCAGTCCACGGCGGACCGTCTCGACTTCGGGTAATTCGGGCATGATTAACCGCTCCCGCGCTGACACATAGCGCCCCCCGGCCACCCGCGCTATGGTCCTGCCCGCAAAGGACTAATTGACATGCCCCGGCGCGGCGAACAGACCCATTTCGGCTACGAAAACGTGCGGCTCGAGGACAAGCAGGGCCGCGTCAATGACGTCTTTCATTCAGTCGCCCGCCGTTACGACCTCATGAACGACCTGATGTCGGGCGGGCTGCACCGTGCCTGGAAGGACGCACTGGTAACGGCCGTAAACCCGCCAAAGAACGACCGGGCGTTTGCGCTGCTTGATCTCGCCGGCGGTACAGGCGACGTGGCTTTTCGGGTAGCGGACGCGGGCGGCGCCGGCACGCGCGTCACGGTTTGCGACATCAACTCTCACATGCTCAAGGTTGGCCACGAGCGTGCCGCGCAGCGGGGGCTCGACGGCGTCGTTGCCTTCGAGGAGGGCAACGCCGAGGAACTCTCCTATCCCGACAGCAGCTTCGACTGCGTGACTATCGCGTTCGGCATCCGCAACGTGCCGCGCATCGAGCGTGCACTAGGAGAGGCCTACCGTGTTTTGAGGATCGGGGGCCGATTCCTTTGCCTTGAATTTTCCTCGGTCGACCTGCCGGGTCTCGACTCACTCTACGAGCTCTATTCCTTCCAGCTGATCCCGCGCGTCGGCCAAGCTGTGACCGGCGATCGCGAGGCATACCAGTATCTTGTCGAATCGATCCGCAAGTTTCCCAAGCCGAAGGCCTTCGCCCACATGATCGAAGGCGCGGGATTTCGGCGCGCCTCGTTTACGCCAATGACCGGCGGCGTGGTCGCGCTCCACTCAGGCTGGCGATTGTGATCGCAGGCATTTCGCATCTCGTGCGACTCGGCCGCGCTGGCTTCGTTTTCGCGCGCGAGGGGGTGTTTGCGCTGGTGGACACGCGGCCCTTGCCGTTGTCTGCCAAGACCGCAATTGCCATCGCTCGCCTGTTCGAGCGGCCGAGCACGAAAAGCGGTGAAAGCCGGCTTGCCGCGGCACTCACGACACTGGGACCAACTTACGTCAAGCTCGGCCAGTTTCTCGCGACCAGGCCAGACGTCGTCGGCACGGCGATCGCGCGCGACCTGGAAAGTCTGCAGGACAAGATGGCGCCGTTTCCGCAAAGCGAAGCGGAAGCAGCAGTCGCCAGGGCGCTCGATAAGCCTCTGTCGGCCGCTTATGCGAGCTTCGGCCCGGCCGTCGCTGCTGCCTCAATTGCGCAGGTGCATCGCGCAGAAATCGAGATCGACGGCGCGCGCAGGCCTGTCGCGGTCAAAGTGCTGCGGCCCGGCATTGAGCGACGGTTCAAATCCGACCTCGATGCTTTTTTCTTTGCCGCGCGGAAGGCCGAGGCCTTCTCGGCGGAAGCCCGACGGCTGCGCCTGATCGAGGTCGTTTCGACGCTTGCGCGCTCGGTTGCCATCGAGATGGACTTCCGCCTCGAAGCTGCGGCGGCGTCGGAGATGGCAGAGAACACGGAAGAAGATGCCGATTTCCGTGTGCCAACCGCCGACTGGGACCGCACCGCGCGCGAAGTGCTCACGTTGGAATGGATCGACGGCGTCCGCCTCAACGATCACGACGCGCTGGAAGCGAAAGGCTTCGACCTGCCCGCGCTCGGCCGCAACGTCATTCAGAGTTTCCTGCGTCACGCATTGCGTGACGGTTTCTTCCACGCCGATATGCATCCCGGCAATCTGTTCGTCGACAACGAAAAACGGCTGATCGCAGTCGACTTCGGGATCATGGGGCGGCTAGGGCCGAAAGAACGGCGTTTCCTTGCGGAGATCCTGATTGGATTCATCACGCGCGACTATCAACGTACCGCGCAGGTGCATTTCGATGCGGGATATGTACCTCGCCACCATTCGGTCGAGAGCTTCGCGCAGGCGATCCGCGCCATTGGCGAGCCAATTCACAACCGGACCGCCGAGGACATCTCGATGGCCAAGCTTCTGATGCTGCTCTTCGAGGTCACCGGTCTGTTCGATATGCGCACGCGCCCCGAGCTGCTGCTGCTGCAGAAGACCATGGTCGTCGTCGAAGGCGTTGCCCGTTCGCTTGATCCCAAGCTCGATATGTGGACCACCGCCGACCCGGTTGTGCGCGAGTGGATCGCTCGCAATCTCGGACCAGTCGGCCGATTTGAAGACGTAGTCGAGGGAGCCGGCGAGATCGGCCGTTTCTTCGGTCAGGTTCCGGGCCTGCTGACGCGTGCCGGCGCGCTGCTCGATCAGGTCGACGATATCACGCGCGATGGGCTGGTGCTGTCGCCGGAGACTGTAGCGGCAATCGGCGCGGCCGAAGCGCGCCGCAATCGATGGGGTGCGGTCGCGCTGTGGGTCATAGCGATACTGCTCGCCTGGATCACGTGGATGCTGGTTTGACCTGGGTTGCATGACCGACCTTCGGGTTTGCAGTTCAGCTGCGCGTGACCAATTCCTGCAGCTTGTCGATGCTCTGGTTCCAGCCCGCCTCCATGCCTCCGAGCATCCTCGGTGCGAAGGGAACGAGGCCGACGGCGTGCGTCTGCAAGATAAGCGTGGTCTTGCCGTCCTCTTCGGAGAAGGTGACGGTCGTCTCGCCCTCGAGCAGATGCTTGCCATCGTTGTCGATCGCTATGTTGGTGAATACCAGGCGCTCCGGCTCGGTTACCGAAAGGAACACGCCTTTCATCGGGTAGTCGGCGCCGTCGGGTCCGCGCATCACGATCCGCAGACTTCCGCCCTTGCACACGTCGAGTTCGCAGACGGGAATGGTGAACCCGCGCGGGCCGAACCACTGTTCCATCATTTTCGGATCGGTCCAGGCTTTCCAAACCAGCGCTCTCGGCGCATCGAAGACGCGCTTCAGCGTGAGGCTCGCTTCTCCATAAGGAGCTGTCTTGGCGGCGGCTGTCATTTTGAGCCCTCATAAGCGCGCTCGATCTCGTCGATGTCGAGCTTCTTCATTTTCAGGAATGCGTTCATGACGCGCTCGGATTTTCTGGGATCCGGATCGGTCATCATCTTCGGGATACTGGCCGGCACGACCTGCCACGACACGCCGTATTTGTCCTTGAGCCAGCCGCACGGTCCCTCTTCGCCGCCCTGGGTGAGCTTGCTCCAGAAGTAATCCACCTCGGCCTGAGTCTCGCAGCGCACCTGCAGCGAGATTGCCTCGTTGAACTTGAAGTTCGGGCCGCCGTTCAGCGCAGTGAAGGTCTGTCCCTCGATCTCGAATTCGACAACCATCACAGAACCCGCCGGCTTGTGGTGAACCTCTCGACCGGCTTCGGTGTAGCGGCTGATTTTGCCGAGCTTTGAGTCCTTGAAGACTGAGCAATAGAATTTTGCCGCCTGCTCGGCCTCGGTATCGAACCAGAGACAGGGCGTGATCTTCTGCTTGGTGGTCGCCATGATGTCCTCCGTTGTGCGCGGCTATTTTGCTTTCGCAAGATAGGCTTCGAGTTTCTCGAGGGTACCGCTCCAGCCCATGCGCATGCTGTCGCGACCGGCCTCAAAAGTTTGGCGCTCTTCTCCTGTCGCGTTATGCGGCTCCCAGCTGATGGTGAACTTGGTCTTGCCGCCGGGCAGTTCCTCGAAGGTGAAAGTGGAATGCGTCTCGAGCGGCCATGACATATGGCCCGGGTGGCGAGTGGTGCCGCCCTTCTCGTCGGAAAACGAGCTGATGAAGTCGAGACGCTCCGGCGGGACGATTTCGCGATAGACGAACTTGCCCCACATTGGCGAGCCGTCGGGCGCCGACATTCCGTAGTGATATGTCCCGCCGACGCGCAGATCCATTTTTGACGCAAGCACCTTGAAGCCCTTGGGACCCCACCATTGCCTCATGTGCTCCGGATCGGTGAAGCACCTCCACACAAGGTCGCGTGGTGCATCGAACACGCGCGAGATGACAAACGGAGCGGTTTTCGTGGTGGTCGCCATCGGCACTCCTACTTGTTTGATTTTTTGCCACGCTCCCGAATGATAAGCGCGCGCGGTCGGGCGTCTCGTTTTTGCCGCTGGGCTCGTCTTACTTGTGGTCTTTAGGTTCGACGATGACTATCCAGTTCACGCCGAATTTATCCTGCGTCATACCGAAGCGTGGCGAGAAGAACGTCTTGTCGAGTGGCATGATGACCGTTCCGCCGTCGGACAATCCATTGAAGAGGCGGTCGGCGTCGGCCGCGTCCTTGGCATCGACTGAAAGTGCAAAGCCGTCGAACTTGGGATTGCCGGTATTGCGTCCGTCGGACGCCATCACCCTTGTCTCGCCGATCTTGAGAGATGCGTGCATCACCTTGTTCTCGTTGCCCGGCGAGCACATCGATTTTTCGGGGCTGTCCTTCCAGCGCATCAGCATGCCGACTTCCGCGCCGAGCGTCTTTTTGTAGAACTCGATCGCTTCATCGCAGCGGCCGTCGAAGAACAAATAGGACTGAACCTGCATAACTCATCCTCCTCCGATGTTGTCAGATTGACAAATAGGTTGATATCAACCTATTATAGGACATGTCAACCCGCAACGCGCTACCACTGTCCGCAACCCATCTGGTGCGCGACAATTGTCTGTGTCTCCACGTGCAACGTGCGGCGCGGGGATTGGCGCGACGTTTCGACGATGTGTTCCGTCCGCTTGGTCTCACGCATGGCCAGTTTTCGTTGTTGATGTCGCTGAACCGACCGGAACCCCCGACAATCGGCAGCGTCGCGGCGCTGCTTGCCATGGACCGCACCACGTTGACTGCGGCCCTCAAGCCCCTTGAACGCCGCAAGCTGGTGAAGGTTTCGATCGATATGGAAGATAAACGCAACCGCCGCCTCGCGATTACCTCCGCGGGTCGCACCCTGCTCGTGAAGGCGTTTCCGTTGTGGACCCAGACCCACGCGAAGATCGAACGATTGATTCCGCGTGGGAGCGCAGATGAACTGCGCGAAGCATTGCGATCGTTCGCCTGATATCCGCTGCCGAGCATCTACGTGCGCTCCGTGACGAGCGCAGCGAGATAGTCGTCGAGCCTCGCCATCGTCTGCGCGAGGCCCTTGTCGGCGCCGTATTCGCGAATGACGCGCGCGCGCTCCTCGGCCGACGGGAACTTGCCGTGCCAGGTCAGCCGGGTCTCGCCGTTACCGATATCCTCGAACGTCACGGTCTGGGTAAAGCTCACCGGCTCGACATCTTCGGCGCCGTCGTGGCGATAGACGATTCGTTCCGGTGCCACGATCTCGTCGAAGGTAATGCGGTTCTGATAATCGCGCCCGTCCGGCCCATGCATGACGAACCGCCAGGCGCCCCCGGGACGAAAGTCGAAGGCATGCGTTGTAGTGCGGAATCCGTTCGGACCCCACCACTGCACCAGATGGTTTGGATCTGTCCAGACCGAGAAGACGAGCGTCCGAGGCGCAGCGAGCACACGCGTGCCGATGATCGAGTGTGGGTCGCGATCGAGGTCGATGCTATTTCTTGTCGGCACGTTGCTTCTCCCGTTTGCGTTGCTTCTGCTGATCGCGCCGTTCGTCACCCCGTTTGTCTTTGTTCTCTTGCGCCTGGAGGATCCGCAGATAGTCGTCGAGGCGGTCGAGACGCTCTTCCCAGAGCCTGCGATATTCCTCGAGCCAGTCGTCGGCTTCCTTGAGTGCGCGCGCTTCGATGCGGCACGGACGCATCTGCGCGTCGCGCGTGCGCGTGATCAGACCCGCGCGCTCGAGAACCTTCAGGTGCTTGGAGACCGCCGGCAGGCTCATGTTGAACGGCTCGGCGAGTTTCAGCACCGAGGTCTCGCCGAGCGCGAGGCGCGCGAGGATGGCGCGCCGTGTCGGATCGGCAAGCGCTGCGAAGGTCGTGCTCAGACGGTCGCTCACCAAAATAAACCGTTTAGTTAAATAACTGATTGGTTAAATACCGGAGACCGGCGCAGTGGTCAAGTGGCGTTTGGTTTAAAACAAAATGATTGCAATGATTGCATTGCGATCAAAACCAGCTAAGGTAATGAGAGCCAAGAGGTTTTCATGGCGTCCCTCACCGTCCGCCAGCTCGATGAGAGGCTCAAAAAGCAGCTGCGCCTGCGCGCCGCGCGCAACGGGCGCTCGGTGGAGGACGAAGTGCGCAATATCCTGCGCGAGGCGGCTGAGATTGGCGGGCTGGAGACGCCGGCGCCGGTTGCTGCGTTGCCGGGCGGTGCCGGCGCGCCGCGTTCCGTTGCGCCGACGGACGTCAAGCGCGTTCTGCTGATCATCGGCGGCGGCATCGCCGCGTACAAGTCGCTCGATCTCATTCGACGGCTGAAGGAGCGCGGGTTCGCTGTCCGCTGCATCCTGACGGCGGCAGCGCAGCATTTCGTAACGCAACTGTCGGCGAGCGCGCTCGTCGGCGGACGTGTGTACACCAATCTCTTTGATCCGGCGAGCGAGTTCGATGTCGGTCACATCCGGCTCGCGCGCGATACCGATGTGATCGTGGTCGCGCCGGCAACCGCCGATCTGATGGCGAAGATGGCGAACGGTCTCGCTGATGATCTTGCCACCGCTGTGTTGCTGGCGACGAGAGCAAAGATCATGCTGGCGCCGGCGATGAATCCGCGCATGTGGGCGAACAAGGCGGCGCAGCGCAATCTTGCGCGGCTAGTCGCTGACGGCGTCGACGTTGTCGGCCCGAGTGAAGGAGAAATGGCGGAAGCCGAAAGTCAGGGACTCGGACGTATGGCGGAGCCGCTAGAGATCACCGCAGCGGTCGGCAAACTGTTTGAGGCCGAGATGGTAGGTCGGTTGCGGGGACGACGCGTTCTGGTCACTTCGGGCCCAACTCACGAGCCGATCGATCCCGTACGCTACATCGCCAATCGCTCCTCCGGAAAACAAGGGCATGGAATCGCGGCAGCGGCAGTCGACGCCGGCGCCCATGTCACTCTGATCAGCGGTCCGGTGAATGTGCCCGATCCACCCGGCGCGAAAGTGATCAAGATCGAAAGCGCACGCGAGATGCTGCGGGCGGTCGAGAGCGCGCTCCCCGCCGACGTCGCCATCTTCGCCGCTGCAGTCGCCGACTGGCGCGTCGCCAATGCCGGAGAACACAAGTTGAAAAAACAACCGGGCCATACGAGCCCAGAGCTCGCGCTCGTCGAAAATCCCGACATTCTCGCCACCATCGCCGGACGAAAAAAACAACGGCCGAAACTGGTGATCGGCTTTGCCGCCGAGACCGAGAACGTCGTTGCCAACGCCAAGGCGAAACTCGCCCGCAAACACTGCGACTGGATCCTGGCCAACGATGTCTCGCCGCAATCCGGCGTGATGGGCGGCGATCGCAACACGATCACGCTCGTGCGTGCATCCGGCGTCGAGGCTTGGCCGCCACAAAGCAAGGACGCCGTCGCGACCATGTTGGTCACGCGCATCGCCGACGCGCTTGACGAAGACACGCGCATGGACAAACGGGGAGACAACCAGTGAGTGCGATCGAAGTCCGTATCACCCGCCTGACGCACGGCGATGACTTGCCGCTCCCGTCCTATCAGACGGCGCACGCTGCCGGTCTCGATCTACTTGCCGCCGTACCCGCGATGGACCCGGTGATCCTTGCCCCTGGCGAACGCAGTCTTGTGCCAACCGGCATCGCGATCGCCTTCCCAGGGGGCTACGAAGCGCAGGTGCGGCCCCGGTCCGGGCTCGCCGTGCGGTACGGCCTCACCGTTCTCAATTCTCCCGGCACGATCGATGCCGACTACCGCGGCGAGATCCAGGTCGTGCTCGCCAATCTCGGCAATGCACCGGTTACAATCACGCGCGGCATGCGCGTAGCGCAGTTAGTGGTCGCACCCGTAGTACGGGCGCAGATTTTGGAAGTCGCATCTCTCGACAAAACCCAGCGGGGAAGCGGCGGATTTGGGTCAACCGGCAGCTGAATTAACAACCTCCACCGTTTGCAGCTAGACGTATTTTCGAACGTAGCCTAATACCACTGGCATCTGGTGCTACCGTGGGTCGTGCCCCAAATGCCGTTTATGTCTCGCTAGGGCCTCCTCGCCATTGCTGCCGACGTTGCCATCAATGTGCGGCGCGGTTTCGGCGTTTCCGCCGCGGCATCTCGAGCCGGCCCTGCAAGTTCCGGTTCGAGACGGCATGGGTATCCGCGGGCCGCACGGTAGTTACGAACTGGGCTGGGAGCGCACCGCCGAGGACACCGATGCGCTGCCGCACGGTGGTGCGGCTCTGGGTCAACGAGATCATTCGACCGGTCCTCGCCGAAACCGAGCGAACGGTCTCCGTGGCACTTGGCCGAATCAATATTGACGACATGGTCAGGCGCGTGGCGGTGCCAAAATAGCGCGCGACCGGGCCGCTTGCGCGCGCCGTTCACGATCTGGACTCTTTCGGCACGATTCCCCTTGGGGGTAAAGTCGAGCGATTCGCGGGAAATGGCGTGGCGGACGCCGTTTGCGCGCTCTGGGGCCAGTCAGAATGCCGGAGACAATCCGGACGGCGAGCGAGAGGCGTCCGTGGCGAGGCGGGTTCCTCGCCGCCTTCGTTACCGCAAACCTGTCAGTCCTGCCCGGCTTGCCGGCGTACGCCGAAGTACGCCTCGGCGGGACCGCGGCCGACGCCGTGCATCGATCCATAGCGGCACTTCGCGGCCAGGAAATCACGCTCCTCACGTTCTTCCTCGCGCTGCTGGCGTTGAGCCTGTTTGCGAGCGTGGCATTCGTCCGTGCCCGCAGGGCCGCCGAGCGGCTCAAAACCGGCGCGCGGGATGAAATTGTCGCGTTGCAGGCCGAAACCGATCGACTCAAAATGATGTTGCTGTCCGAGCCGCAGGTCCTGGTGACATGGGCCGCGGCTGCCGAGGAACCGGAAATTCTCGGCGACATTTCCCTCACCGCGCCCGGCAGCGTCCCTGAACGCGTGCTTGCGTTTGGTACCTGGCTTGAGCCGGTGACGGCGGGTCGCTTGGAGCAGGCGGTGGACGCGTTGCGCCGAGACGGCCGCGGCTTTGTCATGACGCTAACAACGCGTGCCGGCCGCCCGATGGAAGCTCACGGGCGCGCAATCGGTGGCCGTGCCGTGCTGCGCCTGCGTGACGTCAGCGGCATCGAGCAGGAACTGCTCGATCTCGCCGCCCGCCACGATCAGTTACTGAGCGATATCGAAACGATGCGCGCGCTGCTGGACTCGCTGCCCGCGCCAGTGTGGGCGCGCGACAACTCCGGCGAACTGGTGTTTGTGAATTCCGCCTACGCGCAAGCGGTCGAAGCCGGTGATCCGGCTGACGCCGTATCCCGGCGGCTGGAACTGCTCGATCAATCGGCGCGTGCGGAACTCGCTCGGTCCCGTGCGGCAGGTGAAACATATGTCGGCCGGTTGCCGGCCATCGCGGCAGGTGGCCGCCGCATTTTCGAAGTAGTTGATGCACCGGGCGCGGCCGGCAGCTCCGGCATCGCTATGGATCGCACAGAGGTCGAGACCATGCGTTCGGAGCTTACGCGCATGGTCGAGGCGCATCGCCGTGTGCTTGATCAACTGACGACCGGCGTTGCCGTTTTCAATGTCGAGCGCAAACTCACTTTCTACAACACCGCCTACCGTTCGCTCTTCGAGCTTGACGCAGCCTTGCTGGATCAGATGCCGACCGATGGGACCGTGCTCGACACGCTACGCAGCCGGCGCAAGTTGCCCGAGGAGCAAGATTTCCGCCAATGGAAGCAACAGCTGTACGAGGCGTACCGAACGGTCGAGCCAAAGGACCATATGTGGCATTTGCCCGATGGCCGTGCGTTGCGAGTAGTGACCGCGCCTAACCCCGAAGGCGGGGTTACCTATCTTTATGACGACGTGACTGAGCGGCTTGACATGCATCGTCGTTACGACGCGCTCATCAAAGTGCAGAGCGAAACGCTCGATCATTTGTCAGAAGCAGTCGCCGTGTTCGGCAGCGACGGGCGCGTTCGCTTGCACAATCCCTCCTTTCAGCGGATGTGGAAACTGTCGCACGATGCGCTGGAGCAACATCCGCATGCGGAAGCGGTGACCGCTTGGTGCCAGGCGCTGCATGACGACAATGCCGTCTGGCGAAATCTTCGCGCTTGCGTGACCGCAATCGACAACCGGGAATCTCTCGTCGCGCGCATCGAACGCCGTGACGGTGCCGTGATCGATCTTGCCACTATGCCTTTGTCCGACGGTGCCACGTTGGTTACCTTCCAGGATAGGACCGATACGTTCAATGTCGAGCGCGCGCTGCGAGAACGTAACGAAGCACTCGAAGCCGCCGACTCGATCAAGATCGACTTCGTACATCACGTGTCCTACGAACTGCGTTCGCCGCTGACCAACATCATCGGTTTCGCGAATCTGCTGGGTGATCCAGCCTTCGGCACGCTGACACAGAAGCAAGGCGAATATCTCGGCTACATCACCGCATCGACGAATGCGCTGCTGGCACTCATCAACAATATCCTTGATCTTGCTACCATTGATGCCGGAGCCATGACCCTCAATCTCAGCGATGTCGATATTCGCACGAGCATGGACGCGGCGGCCGAGGGCGTCCAGGATCGTCTGGTCAAAAATCGCATCTCGCTCGACGTCCGCGCTGCCGCCAACATCGGAAGCTTTGTCGCCGACGAACGGCGATTGCGCCAGATTCTCTTCAATCTCCTTTCCAATGCAGTCGGTTTCTCGTCCACTGGCGGGACCGTGACTCTCGCGGCTGAGCGACGTTCCGATGCCATCTTTTTCAGGGTGACCGATCGCGGACCGGGAATCCCTCCGGAGGCGATGGACAAGGTGTTCGACTGGTTCGAGACCGATTCCATGGGCTCGCAGCATCGCGGGCCCGGTCTTGGCCTTTCGCTAGTGCGATCCTTCATCGAGTTGCACGGCGGTACTGTAGTGATCGACTCCGTTTCTGGGACAGGCACCACTGTAACGTGCGCGTTCCCGGTGGCGCAGATTGCAAAACAGACCGCGGCGTAGGTCAAAAGCCTGCCGCATCGCCCGATTCTGGCGTGAGACCGCGCAATCCGTCTATAAGGTGACAAACGTGTGACGGATAAACCGATGTTCTTTTCCAGTTCCGGCGGCTACAGCTTCACGACGACGTTGGCCGACGAGGCAGCCACTTACCGGCTGATGACGGATATTGCCGCTATTATCGAGCCGGGCGATCTGATCACGCTTTCCGGCGATCTCGGTGCAGGCAAGACGACCTTTGCTCGTGCGCTCATCCGTTATCTTGCCGACGACAACTCGATCGAGGTCCCGAGCCCGACCTTCACCCTGACGCAGACCTATACTTTGCCGCGTTTCGCGGTCGTGCACGCCGATCTCTACCGCCTGTCGAGCTCAGCCGAGTTGGCCGAGCTTGGTCTCGACGATTCTCCGGAGGGCGCGGTGACGCTTCTGGAATGGCCGGATCGTGCGGCCGGTTATTTGGCCAGCAATCGTCTCGACATCACTTTCACCCTCGAACCGCAGGCCGGGTTGACGGCGCGAAACGTGCGCATTACCGGCTACGGCAGCTTTGGACCGCGCACCGAGCGCGTCCTGACCATCCGGCGTTTCCTCGATCGCTCGGATTTTGGACGCGCCGAACGCCGGCGCATCCAGGGCGATGCCTCGACGCGGAGCTACGAACGACTGACGCGCGATGGCGCCACCTATGTGCTGATGAATTCGCCCAAGCGCGCTGATGGCCCACCAGTGCGCAACGGCAAGTCCTACAGCGCAATCGCGCATCTCGCCGAGAACGTGACGCCTTTCATTGCCATGACGCAGGCTCTGCGGGGGCGCGGCTTTTCCGCACCGGCGATTTTTGTCGGTGACCGCGAGGCGGGGCTATTAATCATCGAAGATCTCGGCGACGAACTGGTCGTCGAGACCGACCAGTCGGCGCCGATCGAGGCCCGCTATGAAGCGGCAACCGACTTACTGGCTGAACTGCATTCCGAACCGGCATCGCCGGTGATTCCGGTCGAATCCGGAACAGACTATCGGTTGCCGCTCTACGATATGGATGCATACTTGATCGAAACCGAATTGCTGCTCGACTGGTATCTGCCCAAGCTCGATATCAGGATTTCAGATGCCAAGCGCGAAAACTATCGCGCGCTCTGGCGTGACGCGTTGTCGCCCGTTTTGAGCGAACCCCAGACCTGGGTCTTGCGGGACTTTCATTCGCCCAATCTTCTTTGGCTGCCCGAGCGCGACGGAACAGCGCGCGTGGGCCTCCTCGACTTCCAGGACGCCGTAATGGGACCGGCTGCGTTTGACGTCGCTTCGCTCCTGCAGGACGCACGGGTCGACGTGCCGGAAAAAATGGAAATCGCGTTGCTGTCGCGCTACACGCGTGCGCGCCGGTCGATGAATGCAGCGTTCGATGCGCCCGCATTCGCCCGTTCATACGCGGCGCTCGCCGCGCAACGTGCGTCAAAAATTCTGGGGATTTTTGCGCGGCTCGAATGCCGAGACCGCAAGCCGCAATACCTGCGTCATCTCCCGCGTGTATCAACCTATCTGCAACGCTCGCTGGCGCACCCGGCACTGGCTTCGCTCGCAGCCTGGTATCGCGCCAACGTGCCTCCGGTGAAAGTCTGATCGATGTCTCCGGCAACGACACGCGTCGATCCACGCCGCGCTATGGTTCTGGCTGCGGGGTTGGGTACGCGCATGCGGCCCTTGACCGATTCGACGCCGAAACCGCTCATCAAGGTTGCCGGCAAACCCCTTATCGATCACGTGCTCGACCGGCTCGCTGACGCGAGCGTCGAGCGGGCTGTCGTCAACGTGCATCACTTCGCCGAACAATTGCAGCGGCATCTTGCGAACCGCCAGCGCCCGAAGATCGTGATTTCCGACGAACGGGGACTGCTGCTCGGAACTGGCGGCGGTGTAAGGAAAGCCCTGCCGGAGCTTGGCGGCGCACCGTTCTTTCACATCAATTCCGATACGATCTGGATCGACGGCGTCAAATCCAATCTTTTGCGGCTGGCCGATTCATTCGACACCGCCGTAATGGACGCGCTTCTGCTGCTGGCACCCACGACCGGGAGCGTCGGCTATTGCGGACGTGGCGATTTCTCCATGGCGCCCGACGGTAGTCTGCTCAAGCGCACCGAGCAGGAAGTCGCACCCTTCGTCTACGCCGGTGCGGCGATACTTTCACCCGCATTGTTCAAGGATGCTCCGAGCGGAGAGTTCTCACTCACTGCAATGTTCGAACGTGCCGTTCATGCAAAACGGCTGCATGGTCTGCGAATCGAAGGCGTGTGGATGCATGTTGGCACTCCGGAGGCCATTGGTGAAGCTGAAGCCGCGATTCGCTCAAGCGCGGGCTAGTCAGCCGGACCCGAGTTTGGATTCGCCCGCGGCGCAAAGCGTGTATGCTGCCGCGCGATGCCATCCATGACTCCTCGCGTTTTCAATATTCCGGCCTCAGTGCCATTCCTGCCGGTTCTCATCGATTCCTTGCGCATGGGAAAACTGGTACCCGGTTTTCCCGCATCCGATGATCTGCTCGAACTGGCGCGGGCAACACTCTATCTTCCCACCCGGCGCGCATGCCGCATGGCGCGCGATGCCTTCGCGCGCGCGTTTGACCGGGCGGCCATACTTCCGCGCATCGTCGCCCTCGGTGATCTGGACGAGGACGAGATCATCTTCTCAGAAGCCGCCGGGGAGTTGGCTGAAGCTGCCCTGGCGCTGCCGCCGGCGATCGGTCCGCTCGAACGACGGCTATTGCTGGCACAACTCATTGTGCGCTGGGCCGCTGCAATCCGACCCGACAAGGGTGCGCCGCTGATCGCCAATACACCGGCTGCCGCCCTTGCTTTGGCTGACGATCTCGCGCGCTTGATCGACGACAGCATTACCCGCGAGATGGATTGGAAAAAGCTCGACGGCCTGGTGCCTGATCAGTTCGATAAATATTGGCAGCTCACGCTCGACTTTCTCAAGATCGCACGCAGCTATTGGCCGGAACGTCTCGCCGAAAAAGGCATGATCGACGCGGCGCGGCGGCGCGATCTTCTCATCGATGCCGAGATGAAACGTCTCGCCGGCACCAACCAGCCCGTGATTGCCGCGGGCTCGACCGGTTCAATGCCGGCAACCGCGAAACTGCTTGCGGCAATCGCGCAGCTGCCGAATGGCGCCGTCGTTCTTCCCGGGCTCGACACCGATCTCGACGAGGCCTCCTGGCACAAGCTTGCCGGCAGCAAAGATGAGACAGACGCGCCTGCCGCCGTGCATCCGCAGTTCTCCATGCACGCATTGCTCGCACGCATCGGCATTACGCGCAATGCCGTGAAATCGCTCGCCAGTCCTTCGCTCCACGGGCGGGAGTTGCTGGTTTCAGAAGCCTTGCGACCGGCCGTCACCACCGATCATTGGCAGCTCCGCTTCAGGGCTCCCGAATTTGCCGCTGCAGCTGACAGAGCGATGCTCGGTGTGACCGTCATTGAGACTGCAAACGCCGAAGGAGAGGCGCTGGCTATCGCCATTTGTCTGCGCGAGACCGTCGAGACGCCGGGAAAAACCGCGGCCCTGATGACACCCGACCGTGCTCTCGCGTGTCGTGTGGTGGCCGCGCTCGAACGCTGGAAGGTCGAAGTCGATGATTCCGGCGGCGATGCGCTCGCTGATACGAAAGCCGGGACCTTCGCGCGGCTGGTGGCGGAAGCCGCTGTGGGCGGCCTCGAACCGGCGACGCTACTGGCGCTGCTCAAACATCCGCTCCTGCGACTTGACGCTGAAGCCTTTGCGCATGCGCGCGCGATCGCAGCGCTCGAACGCGCCGTGCTACGCGGCCCACGCCCGCACCGCGGATCCAGCGGCCTCATCCACGCGCTCGCAACTTTCCGGCAGACACGCCATGAACTGCACCCCCGCGATCCGCGCAATTTCGTGCTGCCAGCCGATCTTGACGCTGCCGAGCATTTGGCCGAGAGATTTGCGCAAGCGCTCGCCCCGCTGGAATCGCTCGGGCACGGGTCGCAAAGTTTGTTCGCGCTGGCGCAGGCGCACGCAAAAACGATCGAGAAGCTCGCAGGCAGCGGCAAGGCTGTCGCCGCCTACGCCGGCACCGACGGGCGGCAATTGCAGCGTGCTTTCGAAATCATCGCCGAAAGTCCGAGCTCGCAGACGCTGGAACTGTCCGCCGGCGACTACCCGGAGGTTTTTCATCAGCTCGCCTCCGGCCGCGCGGAGCGGAGTGCCGAAACCGGCAGTCCGCGCGTGCGCATATTTGGCCTGCTGGAAGCACGACTGCAAAACGTCGACCGGCTCGTGCTCGGCGGCCTGAACGAAGGTATCTGGCCGCCCGACACCCGCAGTGACCCTTGGCTGAGCCGTCCGATGCGACTCGAACTCGGCCTCAATCTGCCCGAGCTGCGCGTCGGTCTGTCGGCACATGATTTCGCGCAAGGACTCGGCGCACCCGAGGTCATTCTCTCACGCGCGGCGAAAAAAGCGGGCGCACCGACGGTGCGATCGCGCTTTGTCCAGAGGCTGGCGGCGGTCGCAGGTGAGGATCGGTGGAAAGCGGCACTGGCACGGGGGACGCGTTACGCGGACTATGCACGGGCGCTCGATCATCCCGCTGCTGTGTCGCCCGCGCCGCGGCCGCAACCGGTGCCGCCACCGGAAGCGCGCCCGTCGCAACTCAGCGTCACCGACATCGAAAACTGGCTGCGCGATCCATATACGATCTACGCCAAACATGTGCTGCGGCTTTTTCCGCTGGACGTCATCGACACACCGCCGGGTACCGCCGATCGGGGAACGTTCATCCATGAAGCGATCGGTGAGTTCACCAAAACCTTCGCTGACGCCCTGCCTACCGATGTCGCGCGCGAGCTCAAGGCACTCGGCGAAAAGCACTTTGCGCCACTGAAAGACTACGAAGAGGCTCGCGCCTTCTGGTGGACACGTTTTGTCCGCATCGCCGAATGGATTGCAGGCTGGGAGCGCGAGCGTCGAGCGGACATGAGCAAGATCTTTGCCGAGATCTCAGGAAAGCATCCGATCCCACTCGGCAAAACAGAATTTGTCCTGACGGCGCGTGCCGACCGGATTGAACAGCGCTCCGACGGCAGCTTCGCCATTCTCGACTACAAGACCGGCCAGCCACCAACCGACGCACAGGTTCGCAGCGGACTCGCACCTCAGCTCACGCTCGAAGCTGCGGTCCTGCGTAATGGCGGTTTTGCCGGTATTCCCGCCGGCGCTTCCGTGTCCGAAATCGGCTATGTGCAACTCAAGGGTGGCGATCCGCCAGGCGAGCCGAAAAGCATCAAGATCAGCGACGGCACACCGGACAGCATTGCCGACAGCGCACTGCGCAAGCTCACCGTCATAGCGCAAAAGTTTATTGTCGAGGGCGAGCCCTATCGCTCGCTCGTCCACCCGATGTGGAAGAAACAATATGGCGATTACGACCATCTCGCGCGCGTGAAGGAATGGGCGGCCTCGGGCGGTGAAAGCGAGGCCGAATGGTAAGTGCCGCCCGCCAGATCCCGGATGCCGCGAAGGCCCGCCAGATCGCTGCCGCTGATCCGGAGCGCTCAGTGTTCGTGTCCGCCAATGCCGGATCCGGCAAGACGCACGTGCTGGTGCAGCGCGTGATCAATTTGCTGCTGCGCGGCGAGAATCCGTCAAAGATTCTCTGCGTCACCTTCACCAAGGCTGCCGCCGCCAATATGGCGACACGTGTGTTCGATACGCTGGCGGAATGGACGGCACTCGATGACGGCGCGCTCGACGCGCGCATCAAGCTTGCGACCGGCAAGTTGCCCGACGCGGGGCAACGTGCCCGCGCTCGCCGGCTTTTTGCAAACGCGCTGGAAACGCCCGGCGGATTGAAGGTTCAGACCATTCACGCCTTCTGTACGCGCCTGTTGCACCAATTCCCATTCGAGGCCGACGTGGCGGCACGTTTCGAGGTGCTCGACGAAGCGACAACCGCACAGCTGCTCAACCAACTGACGCTTGAGGTTTTGCTGAAAGGCGCGACAGAGGCGCGGAGTGCGCTTGGCAAGGCGCTGGACACCGCCATCACCGCCGCCGCCGATGTGACGTTCAAGGAAGTCATCTCGGAAACCATCGTCAAACGCGACCTGATTGCGAAATGGACCGCACGTGCCGGCGGCGTTCAGCAGGCGATCGATGAACTGAGCCGCGCCTTCAACCTGGGTCCGGGTGACAGTGTTGCAGCCGTCGAAGCGAAATATTTGTCCGAGTCACGAATCCCTCAGGCTGAATGGCCAGCCCTGATTGGGGTCTTTTTAACAGGTTCAAAAGCGGACAAGGAAGAGGCCGCTTCTTTGACTGCCGCCCTGCGCGCTTCCGGGCGGCAACGAATCGAGCACTACCTCGATGTGTTCTGCACCGACGGCAGGAAGCCGCGTGCGAATATCATCACGAAGAACCTAGCCAATGCCCATCCGCAATGGGCTTCTCGCCTCGATGCCGAAAAGAACCGCGTCTGCAGCCTGCTCGCGCAGGAGTTCGCCCTGCGGGCACGCGATCGCAGCGCCGCGCTGATAACAGTCGCGGCTGCAGTTATAGAACGATATCGCGAGGAAAAAGAGCGCCGCGGCCTGCTCGATTACGAAGATCTGATCGACAAGACACTCGAGTTACTGCGCGACGCCTCCGCCAAGAGCACGGCGGCCGCCTGGGTGCTCTATAAGCTCGATCTCGGCATCGATCATGTGCTCGTCGACGAGGCGCAGGACACCAGCGACAAGCAGTGGGAAATCATTAAGATTCTCGTCGCCGAATTTCTGCCGGGTGGCGCGCGCGAAAACGTACGCCGTACTTTGTTTGCGGTCGGCGACGAGAAGCAGTCGATCTTTTCGTTCCAGGGCGCGGTTCCGCACAAGTTTGCCGACATGCGAACCCATTTCCAGGCAATGCATAAGAAAAGCGATGTCGAATTTGCGATTGAGCGACTTGAGTACTCGTTCCGCTCCGCCGTTGGCGTGCTCGCCGCAGTCGACACGGTGTTCAGGCAAGCGGAGGCGTTCCGCGGCCTTACGAACGATCCGACTTGGACTGTCCATCAAGCCTTGCCCGATGCAGTGCCTGGCGAGGTTGAAATCTGGGACCTGCTTGCACCCAACGCGGATGATAGCGGCAAGGAGGGCTGGGACGCACCGTTCGACACCACCAGCGAAACCAGTCCTTCGGTCAAGCTCGCCGCAAAGATTGCTCGCACGGTGAAGGGTTGGCTTACAAGCGGCACGCGGCCGGGCGAAGTGCTGATTCTCGTGCGTCAGCGCGGCCCCATGTTCGAAGCGGTGATCCGCGCCCTCAAGCAGGCGCAGGTCGATGTCGCCGGCGCCGACCGCCTGGTGTTGACCAAACACATCGCGGTGATGGACCTGCTGGTGCTTGGCGATGCACTCTTGCTTCCGGATGACGATCTGGCACTCGCGACCGTGCTCAAGAGTCCGTTATTCGGCTTTGACGACGAGCAGCTTTTCAAGCTCGCCTATCAGCGCAAAGGCCCGTTGCGATCTACCTTGCGCACGCGGGCTGCTGAAATTGCAGTATTTGGTGCGGCCTCATCGGCGCTTGATGCATTAGCGATGACGGCACGCACGTTGTCGCCTTTTGCATTCTACGCACATGTGCTGGGTGCACTGAAAGGCCGCGCCAGAATTCTGAGCAGGCTCGGCCCCGAGGCCGCCGACCCACTCGACGAGTTTCTGAACCTCGCGCTGACTTACGAGCAAAGGGAGGCTGCGTCACTGCAAGGCTTTCTGAATTGGATAAGGGCGGCACAAAGTGAAGTGAAGCGCGACATGGAGATAGCGCGCGACGAAGTGCGCGTTATGACTGTGCACGGTGCCAAAGGGCTCGAAGCGAAGAATGTCATCCTCATCGATCACACCACTACGCGTCCGGAGGGCGCGCACCCACCGCGCCTGCTGACCGTGCCGATTGACGGCGGGCCGCCGGGTTCAACCGCGTTGGTATGGGCCGCCGCTCAGGCGAAGGATGCCGGGCCGATGGGAGACGCACGCACGAAAGCGCTCGACGCGGCGCGCGACGAATATCGACGACTTCTGTATGTCGGACTGACACGCGCCGCCGATCGCCTGTTGGTCTGCGGCGCCAAGGGTGTCAACAGGGCGCCGAAGGGCTGTTGGCACGATCTCGTGCTCACCGCGCTGCAGCCGCTGTCGGAAGAAGTCAGCAATGACGACGGCAAAGTGTGGCACTTCCGCAAGGGTGTCCCCGTAAACGGGGAGCGATCTCGCGAAGCAAAGCAGCACGCCACGCTGCCGGCGTGGCTCACGTCGACAGCATCGTCTTCGCCGACGCCGAAAATGCTGCGGCCCTCGGATGCGACGGATGATGAACCACGTCACTTCGCGGGCGGTGGCGAGCGCGAGGCGGCGCGCCTACGCGGTTTATTGGTTCACCGTCTCTTGCAGTCGCTGCCGGATGTCGCCGCAGAACGACGACGCAAAGCCGCTGAAGGCTATCTTGCGCGGGCAGGACGCGAATTGCAGAGCGCGGACCGAGCTCGCCTGGCAGAGAAAGTCATGCGGGTAATCGATGACGGGCGCTTCCGTGAACTTTTTGCGTCGAGCAGCCGCGCCGAAGTTCCTATCGTCGGAAAACTCAGCAATGGCAGGGAAATGGTGGCCATCTCCGGTCAGGTCGACCGCCTTTCGGTGACGCAAGCCGCAGTGCTAATTGGTGATTTCAAGACCAACCGCGAGCCGCCGCGCCGAATCGAAGACGTATCACCGGCCTACATCCGTCAGCTCGCCCTCTATCGAGGCCTTCTCCGGACTCTCTACCCGGACAGGCCTGTCCGTGCCGCGCTGATATGGACGGAAGTCCCTGATCTCATGGAGCTTTCTGAAGCGCTCATGGACAGGGCTTTGTCAGAGGCATTGGCGCAGGTCACCTCCACGTGAGATTGCCTTGACGCTGCGGGACCGCGTTCATAGTTTCCACCACTCGCAATTTTTTGGGGCGATTCTCTCCCCTGCTCAACAAAAGAGGTAGTTGTCATGGCCGTCGGCAAAGTGTCGGACGCAAGTTTTGAATCGGACGTTTTGAAATCTGCCGAACCGGTGGTCGTGGACTTCTGGGCGGAATGGTGCGGCCCGTGCCGCATGATCGGTCCGGCGCTGGAAGAAATTGCCGGCCAACTCGGCGACAAGGTCAAAATCGTCAAGCTTAACGTCGACGAGAATCCGAAGACCGCCGGACAATACGGCATCATGTCCATCCCGACCCTGATGCTATTCAAGAATGGCAAGGAAGCCGCGCGCCAGGTTGGCGCCGCGCCCAAGCAGAAACTGCACCAATGGATCAGTGCCGCCGTATGACGGTGCGATAGAGATTTCCTCAAACGGCCGGCCCAAAGCCGGCCGTTTTGCGTTGATAAGATGATGACTCTCGCTTTGCACCCACCCTTCCCGCCGATGGAAGCCTTGTCCGCGGACGAAGTTCCGAAGGGCAAGAACTGGCAGTACGAGCCAAAATGGGATGGTTTCCGTTGCCTGGTATTTCGCGACGGCAGAAAGGTCGAACTGCAATCGAAGTCCGGCCAATCCCTCACACGCTATTTCCCGGAACTCGTGTCAGCTGTCACCGCGTTGAAGGCCAAACGTTTCGTGCTTGATAGTGAAATCGTTGTGCCACGAGGACAGGCGTTTTCTTTCGACGACCTGCTGCAACGTATTCACCCGGCGGAGAGCCGCGTGAAACGTCTCGCCGCCGAGACACCTGCGCTCCTGATCGTATTCGACCTGCTGGCCGGTGATGACGGCAAGAGCTTTACGAAGTTGGCGCTCGTCGACAGACGAGAATTGCTGGAAGAATTCGTCCGTAAATATCTGGGCGGTCACAAAACGATCCGGCTGTCCCCTGTAACTGCAAAAATTTCCGATGCGCAAAAATGGCTCAAGCAGGTCGGTACAAGCCTTGATGGAATCATCGCCAAACGCCGCGACGTGCCCTATGAATCGGGCAATCGCCACGGCATGCAGAAGATAAAGAACTATCGATCAGCCGACTGCGTTGTCGGCGGTTTTCGCTAAACGAAGGCAGGCGTACAGTCGGCTCGTTGCTGCTCGGTTTGTACGATGAGCATGGTCTGCTCAATCACGTCGGTTTCACATCCTCGCTTAGAAGCGATGAGAAAAAAGCGATCACGGCAAAGCTTGAAAAACTAATCGCGGCACCCGGCTTCGCCGTCGACAAACCGGGCGGGCCAAGCCGCTGGTCGACAAAACGCTCCGCGGAGTGGAAGCCGCTCAAGCCCAAACTGGTGGTCGAGGTTTGCTACGACCATTTCAGTGACGGACGTTTTCGGCATGGAACAAGGCTTATACGCTGGAGGCCTGACAAAACACCGCGACAATGCACGATGGATCAGGTGCACCAGAAAAAAGCTGACCTGATGAAGCTTTTGAAATGACGTGGATGGACTAGTGCGGCAACGTTCCGTTCTCGCGCAGCGCCTCGCCGGCAAGATAGAGTGAGCCGGTGATCAGGATTCGCGGTGGCGGATCAAGATCGAGCTTGCGCGCGGCTTCGAGTGCGTCGGTCAGATTGTCCCGGCTCGTCGCCGACAGACCGATGGCGCGCGCCGCGCCGGCGACAGCGTCCGCGCTCAACGCCTTCTCGGCATTCGGGACAGGTACGGCAATCATCCGACGCGCAAGTCCGGCGAAATTACTGAGAAAGCCTTCGCTGTCCTTTGTTGCAAGCATGCCGACAATCAACACCAGCGGCCGCGACACGCGTTCTTCCAGATCGGCGAGCGCCGCCGCGATCGCCCGGCCGCCGTCCGGATTATGTCCGCCGTCGAGCCAGAGTTCGCTGCCGACCGGAACAAGCTCGACGAGACGGCCCTGTCCTAACCTGTGCAGGCGTGCGGGCCAGTCGACTTTGGTCATACCGGCATCGTAGGCGCCAGTTGGAATCGCAAACTGACCGATTGTGCGCAACGCGGCGATGGCGAGACCTGCATTCTCGAACTGGTGCCTGCCGTAGAGCTTCGGGGGCGGCAGATCGAGCAGTCCACTTTCATCCTGGTATACAAGGCGACCGCGTTCCTCGGTTGCCGTCCAATCTGCGCCGGCGACCTTCAGCGGCGCGCCGAGCCTCGCAGCCTGACGTTCGAGCACAGCCAGCGCATCGCGCGGTTGAGACGCGATGATTGCAGGCACGCCGCGTTTGAGAATGCCGGCTTTCTCCGCTGCGATCTTTTCGATGGAATCGCCGAGGAAGTCGATGTGATCGATCGAAATGCGCGCGATGATCGTGGCCACAGGATTGTCCACTACGTTTGTTGCATCGAGCCGTCCGCCGAGACCGACTTCCAGCAGCATCACGTCGGCAGGGTGTTGTGCAAACAAAAGAAAGCCCGCAGCGGTCGTGATCTCGAAGACGGTGATTGGCGCGCCGGCGTTGGCGCGTTCGCATTCTTCCATCGCCGCCGACAGTTCCTCATCAGAAACCAGTCTGTTTTCGCCGCGTCCGCCAATGCGGAAACGCTCATTGAACCTGACCAGATGCGGCGAGGTGTAGACGTGCACGCGTTTGCCTGCCGCCTCGAGGATCGCGCGCAGGAAGGCGATCGTGGAGCCCTTGCCGTTCGTTCCGGCAACATGGATTACCGGTGGCAATTTTTTTTCGGGATGGTCCAGGGCAACCAACAGTCGTTGCACGCGGTCGAGCGAAAGATCGATACGCTTGGGATGCAGCGCTGTCAGACGCGCGACGATGGATTCGGGTGAACTCATGAGTTTTGACGCATCACTTCAGCAAGCCGCTGTTGTTGTCCGCTTCGTCTCCCCGCGAGCGCGCGGCCCAAAAGTCATATAGCCGAGAGTCGATGCTCTCGTCCTCTGGATTCCTTCTGACACGGAAAGATCGGTCGGAATTACGGTTTTAAAAGAAAAAAATCAGTCGAATTTATGCATGCGCCGGAACCGGCAACTGTGCCTGCTCGGTTGCAGCCGGTAGCGGCGCGCGCGTGAGCAGCCGGCACAATTCGGCAAGCGTCGGGCGCAATTTATGCCGGTGCACCACCTTGTCGACCATGCCGTGCTCGGCGAGATATTCGGCGCGCTGAAAGCCTTCGGGCAATTTCTCGCGGATGGTCTGTTCGATCACTCGCGGACCGGCAAAGCCGATCAACGCGCCTGGTTCGGCGATCTGCACGTCGCCGAGCATCGCGTATGATGCCGTGACCCCGCCCGTGGTCGGATTGGTCAGTACGACAATGTAGGGCTTGCGCGCCTCACGCAGCATCTGCACCCCGATTGTCGTGCGTGGAAGTTGCATGAGCGAAAGAATGCCTTCCTGCATGCGCGCGCCGCCGGACGCCGCGAACATGATGAATGGTGTCTGCCGACGCACCGCGGTTTCGAGGCCGGTGATCACTCCTTCGGCGGCTGCCATGCCAAGCGACCCGCCCATGAAGTCGAAATCCTGAACGGCAATGGTAACCATTTGGCCTTCCAGGCGGCCGACGCCGACTTTCACCGCGTCCTGCAGCCCGGTCTTGGTCCGCGCATCCTTGAGACGATCCGCATAACGACGCTCATCTCGAAATTTCAGCGGATCGACCGGCACTTCGGCCAAAGGAATTTCTTCGAACTCCCCGTCGTCGAACATGGATTTCAGGCGCATAGGCGCGCTGATGCGCATGTGATAGTTCGAGCTTGGGATGACGAACTGATTGGACTCAACGTCCTTGTAGAAGACAAGTTGCCCGGTCTCAGGGCACTTGATCCAGAGGTTTTCCGGCGTCTCGCGACGCAGGAAGCTCCGGATTTTCGGCCGGACGACGTTGGATATCCAATTCATGGGCCCTACCTCTATATGGCCGATTCGACAAAATTAGAACTGATGGCCGGGCCGAATATTTACTGCGCCGCGACACGCCGGGCAGACCGAACGCCTTGCGCGAGGGTCGAAACCAGCCGGGCAACGGCGTTTACCGTTCCAGCGCCGGCTTTACCTGTTTTGTCGAGACTTTTGAACATGGCATCCACGAGCGCCGACCCCACCACGACACCATCGGCACCCTCGGCGATGGCACGCGCCTGTTCGGCGGTTTTCACCCCGAAGCCTACCGCAACAGGAAGCAACGTGTGGCGTTTGATCCGCGCGACAGCCCCCGTAACCTTGCTTGTGTCCGGCGCGGCGGTCCCGGTAACGCCCGTCACCGAGACGTAGTAGACAAAGCCTGACGTATTGGTGAGCACCTTTGGCAGACGCTTGTCGTCCGTTGTTGGTGTTGCAAGCCGGATGAAATTGAGCCCCGCCTTGAGGGCCGGCAGGCAAAGCTCCTCGTCCTCCTCGGGCGGCAGGTCGACGATGATGAGCCCGTCGACGCCGGCTGCTTTGGCATCAGCAACAAAGGGTTCGTTACCGTAGATATAGATCGGATTGTAGTAGCCCATCAGTATGATGGGAGTCTGGTCATCATCTTTTCGAAAATCGCGCACAAGCGACAGTGTTCGGGTCATGCGTTGCCCCGCCTTGAGTGCGCGCAGGCCCGCGGCCTGGATCGCAGGACCGTCGGCCATAGGATCGGTGAACGGCATGCCGAGCTCGATGATGTCGGCGCCGGCCTTCGGCAAGGCTCTGGCGATGGCCAAGGACGTGTCGTAATCGGGATCGCCCGCCATAGTGAATGTGACCAGCGCGGCACGACCTTCCTCTTTGAGAGCCGCGAAACGCCTGTCGATTCGCGTGCTCATCAGGCCCTCCTTCTCAGAAATTCCTCGACCGAAGCCAAATCCTTGTCGCCGCGGCCCGAAAGATTGACCACCATCAGATGATCCTTCGATTTCTTGGCGGCGATTTCCGGCACCTTGGCCAGAGCATGGGCAGATTCCAGCGCCGGAATGATCCCTTCAAGCTTGCTGCAGAGCTGAAAGCCTTTCACGGCTTCGTCGTCGGTGGCCGAAAGAAATTGCACGCGTCCCATATCATTGAGCCAGGCATGCTCCGGCCCGATGCCGGGATAGTCGAGACCAGCGGAGATCGAATGTGCCTCTTCGATCTGCCCATCGTCATTCATCAGCAAATAAGTTCGATTGCCGTGCAACACACCCGCACGCCCGCCGGCAATCGAGGCCGCGTGCTTGCCGCTCTCGAGTCCGTGACCAGCTGCTTCCACGCCATAAATTTCGATGGACCGTTCATCGAGGAATGGGTGAAAAAGGCCCATCGCATTTGAGCCGCCGCCAATGCAGGCGATCAGGGAGTCGGGCAGGCGGCCCTCGGCAGCGCGCAGCTGCTCGCGCGTTTCACGACCAATGACCGATTGGAAGTCGCGAACCATCGCCGGATAGGGATGTGGGCCGGCAACAGTTCCTATGCAGTAGAACGTGTCGCTGACATTGGACACCCAGTCACGCAACGCCTCATTCATGGCGTCCTTGAGGGTGCGGGCACCCGATTCCACCGCGCGCACCTCGGCACCGAGGATCTTCATCCTCAGTACATTGGGCTTCTGCCGTTCAACGTCGACGGCCCCCATGTATACGACGCAAGGCAATCCGAACTTGGCGCAAAGCGTGGCGGTCGCAACACCGTGCATGCCGGCACCAGTCTCGGCAATCACGCGGGTCTTGCCCATACGCAAAGCCAGCATGATCTGACCGAGCACATTGTTCACTTTATGTGCACCGGTGTGATTTAGCTCTTCGCGCTTGAAGTAGATCTTGGCACCGCCGCAGTGCTGGGTGAATCGTTGCGCAAAATAAAGTGCCGACGGTCGTCCGACATAATTTGCAAGATAACTGTCCATCTCCTTTTGGAATGCCGGATCGGCCTTGGCCCGCGCATAGGCCTGCTCAAGTTCGAGGATAAGCGGCATCAGGGTCTCGGCGACAAATCGGCCGCCATAAATGCCGAAATGCCCGCGCTCGTCGGGACCGGTGCGGAAGGAATTTGGTCGCTGTACGGTCATGCGCGTGGTCCGTTACTTGACCGAACGCACGATCGACGACTCTCCCAACTGGAGAGGTGGCGAAGAGAGCTCCGCCTCTGCCGCACGCGCGGCACGAATGAACGCCCGGATCTTATCCGGATCCTTTTCGCCCGGCGCACGTTCGACGCCTGATGACACGTCGACGCCTGGCGCACGCGTGATGCGCAAAGCTTCCGACACATTGTCGGCGTCGAGCCCGCCCGAAAGCATGAAGGGAGCACCGGCATTCAGATCTTTGAGAAGCGTCCAGTCGAACGTCTTGCCGAGACCGCCCGGCCGTGTCGCATCCTCGGGTGCGCGTGCGTCGAAGATCAGACGATCCACGACCTGCGCGTACTGGCGAATCTGAGAAAGGTCCCTGCGTTCTGCGACCGGCAGCGCTTTCATCACCGGCAGCCCGAAACGCGTGCGCACGGCGATGACACGCTCAGGTGTTTCACTGCCGTGGAGTTGAAGGATGTCCGGTGTGAGCGCCGCCACGATGTCGAGCAGCGTGTCATCATTGGCGTCGACGGTGAGCGCGACTTTTCCGGCACGTCCCTGAACGCGCTGGCCAAGCGTGCGCGCTGCCTCAAGCCCAAGATGGCGCGGACTCGGCGCGAAGAACACGAAGCCAACCAGGTCGGCCCCGGAATCAAGCGCTACATCAAGCGCTTGTGGGGATCGCAGGCCGCAGATTTTAATCGACAGTGGCATTATGAGGCGCGTTCTAGCGTCTTCTCCAATTGGCCGCAAAGCGGCACCGCATGGCTGAGTTAAGGAATTGGTGGCGGAATGGCCTTGTGAACAGAGGACTCTGCCGTCGTCGCGGGCGGTTCAGGGGCAAAACGGCGGCGGACGGCGTCCATCTCCTGGTGCAGTGCGCGGACCTCCCCGTCGAGGCGGCGTGCCGTTCGTCTCCACCTGCCTTGTCTGATCCACGCGGCGACGCCGCCGACCAGAACGCCCAGGATCAGAAGTGCAAAAATGAGGACAAAGAGCGGTACCGTTGCAGCATAGGCCGGGTTAGCCGAGGAGAAGGGATCGAAGGAGACCGTCACCGATTGACGATTGGCGACCGCGAAAGCAACGATCACTATCGCCAGTGGGACGACGATCAGTATCGAGACGATTCTGCGGAGCATCTGTGAAATCTGCTCAAAGATATCGATGGCCGGGACGAACCCGGCCATGAACATAGCATTGCGTCCGTGAAAGGAACCAGAAGCCCTAGAACCCGCCGGGCCGGTTGAGCCGTTCACGCATTTCCTTGCCGGTCTTGAAGAAAGGAACCGATTTCTTGTCGACCGCCACGTGGGCTCCAGTGCGTGGGTTACGGCCGGTCCGAGCCGGCCTGTGCTTCACCGAGAAGGCGCCAAAGCCGCGCAATTCGACACGGTCGCCTTTGGCCATGGCGCTCGTGATCTCACCCAGGATCGCGTTGACGATGTTCTCGACGTCGCGCTGATAAAGATGGGGGTTCTGGGCGGCAATACGCTGGACGAGTTCTGACTTAATCATCGACACAGCCCTACCCCATCAGTTGGATACTGGAGGGTGCCAAAGCGCTAAGAGACCGTCAAGATTAAGTCGCTCAATTGCCTGGACTCCGCCCCATTCTTCAATGCGGTGCGCAACGGCGCTCAGGCCGACGGCTTCGAAGGTCCACGCCGCAAGATGCAGGAAGGAAAGCTCGCTGAACCGTGGTTGCAGCGAATAATCGCGCACCCGCGTATTGGCCGGGACGTTTTTCTCCTTTTCCAACCAGGCTAATGCCGTCTTTTCATTGCCGAGTTCGTCGATCAGTTTGAGATGGATCGCCTGTCGGCCGGTGAAAACACGGCCGTCGGCCACCTGCGTGAGCTGGGAATCGTCCATTTTACGCCGGTCTTTCACCAGCCCTTTAAACCAGCTGTAGGAATCCAGCACGATCGACTCGATCGCCGCCCGCGCTTCGGGACTGGTCGGTTCAAAACCGTTCGGCGCGGCCTTCAGTGGCGAGGATTTCACTTCCTCGACCTTGATGCCGATGGTCTTCAGCACATCCGTGAAGTTCGGATACTGGAACAGCACGCCGATCGAACCGACCAGCGAGGTTTCCTGCGCCACGATATGTTCGGCGGAAAGCGCCGCGATGTAGGCACCCGACGCCGCGAGGCCGTCGACAACAACGACCATCGGTTTCTTGCTCTGCAGGTCGCGCAGCGCATCGAAGAGCTGTTCGGAACCGGCCGTGGTCCCGCCCGGGCTGTCGATATGTACGATCACGGCTCGCGCGGCGGAACGGCCGAGCCGCCCGAGGGCTTCGACCCGATCCTGATTTCCCCGGATCAGACCCTGCAGCTTGACCCGGGCGATATAGGCGCCGGGCGTCGAGAACCGGTTGCCTGGCACGAACAGCCAAACTGCGCCGGCAATGGCAAGGAGGGCTATCGCCAGCGCACTGGCACGCCAAAATGTAAGCTTACGCCTTATACGGCGACGATCGACGATGGCGTCGGCATCGAGCGACATGACTTCGCTCCTTCAATCCAATTCCATTCTAACCGTCTGCTCCGGATTTTTCTCGGTCATCCGGTGTGCTTTGTTATAACAACGCAAACCCCGGGGTAATCGCCCCGGGGCACGAATTTGCGCTGCCCGCCAGTCGTCTACTCCTCAGCCTTTTCGGGCTCGGCTTCGGATTTGTCGCCGGCCCGCTGCTTGAGCGCTGCGCCCAGGATATCTCCCAGCGAAGCACCTGAATCGGCCGTCCCGTACTGGGCGATCGCTTCCTTCTCCTCGGCTACTTCCAGCGCCTTGATAGAAACGCCGACCTTGTGGGTCTTGCGATCGAATTGGGTCACGCGAGCGTCCACTTTCTGGCCAACCGAGAACCGTTCCGGCCGTTGCTCGCCACGCTCGCGCGCAAGATCCGCTCGCTTGATGAACGCGGTGAGGTCGGTTCCGACGATCTTCACGTCGATGCCGGATTCCTTCACTTCGGTGACTTCGCAGGTCACGACCGATCCCTTTTTGAGATCGCCGGCCGATTCCATCGGATCGCCCGCGAGCTGTTTCACACCAAGCGAAATGCGCTCCTTCTCGACGTCGACGTCAAGGACCTGGGCTTTGACCATGTCGCCCTTCTTGTATTCCTCGATCACCTGCTCGCCCGGACGCTTCCAGTCGAGATCGGACAAGTGGACCATGCCGTCCACATCACCATCGAGGCCGAGGAACAGACCGAATTCGGTCTTGTTTTTGACTTCGCCTTCCACCGTGGAGCCCGGCGGATGCTTCTCGACGAACACTTCCCACGGATTGCGCATGGTCTGCTTGAGACCGAGAGAAATCCGGCGCTTCACCGGATCGACTTCGAGAACCTGCACTTCAACCTCCTGCGAGGTCGAAACGATCTTGCCCGGATGAACGTTCTTCTTCGTCCAGGACATTTCCGACACGTGGATCAGGCCTTCGATTCCGGGCTCAAGTTCGACGAACGCTCCGTAGTCGGTGATGTTGGTGACACGCCCTTTGAAGCGCGCGCCCACCGGATACTTGCCCTCGATGCCCTGCCACGGATCGTCGAGCAGCTGTTTCATGCCAAGCGAAATGCGGTGGGTCTCGTGATTGATCTTGATGATCTTGACCTTCACCTGCTGGCCGATGTTGAGCACTTCGGTCGGATGATTGACGCGACGCCAGGCGATGTCGGTCACGTGCAGCAATCCGTCGATGCCGCCGAGATCCACGAATGCACCGTAGTCGGTGATGTTCTTCACGACCCCGTCGATGACCTGACCTTCTTCGAGGTTCTGCACCAATTCCTGACGCTGCTCGGCGCGCGTCTCTTCGAGTACGGTGCGGCGTGACACGACGATGTTGCCGCGTCGACGGTCCATTTTCAGGATCTGGAACTGCTGCGGCACATTCATTAGCGGTGTGACGTCGCGTATCGGACGGATATCGACCTGCGAGCGCGGCAGGAAGGCCACGGCGCCGTCGAGATCGACGGTGAAGCCGCCCTTGACCTGGTTGAAAATGACGCCCTGAACCTTCTCGCTGTTGTTGAAGGCCTTCTCCAGCTTGCCCCAACTCTCCTCGCGACGCGCCTTGTCGCGCGACAGCACGGCCTCGCCAAGCGCGTTCTCGACTCTTTCGAGATAGACTTCGACCTCGTCGCCGACCTTGAGGGCGGCCTGCCGTCCCGGCCCGGTGAATTCACGCAAGGCCACGCGGCCTTCGGTTTTCAGACCGACGTCGATGACGGCGAATTCCTTTTCGACTGCGACGACCTTCCCCTTGATGACGGAACCTTCCTGCAAGTTTCCGCCGCCGAAGGATTCATCGAGCAGCTTGGCAAAGTCTTCACGCGAGGGTGCTGTAGCGGTGGCCATGGAGTCTCCTGTTCGCGGCGCGCCGGCGGTTTGAATGGCGTTCCAAACGCGCGGGCCGAAGGTCCCGCAGACCTACGGCGGCCTCCGGAATCCCGGACGGCCGGCGCAAAAACCGTGCTTTCGGAACGATAGTTCGCAGGCGCGCTTTACGCTGAGGCTCGAGCGGGGCTTTGTCCTCCAACACGAGGGGTGGTCAGCCACGCCCTCGGCCCGCCCGGCTGGCCTCGACGATGTCGATGGCGGCCCGGATGGCCGCGTCTATATCCAAATGTGTCGTATCGAGCAAGTGCGCGTCCGGTGCCTGTTTCAGGGGGGCAATTGAACGGCTTTGGTCCCGCTGGTCCCTGTTCCGGATGTCGGCGAGCACTTCAGCCTCACCGACACCGCGGCCTTGCGCCTTATATTCAGCGGCGCGCCGGCGGGCGCGAACTTCCGGTGTTGCGGTGACGTAGATCTTCACGTCGGCATCAGGACAAATGACCGTACCGATATCGCGACCATCGAGCACCGCCCCTGGCGACCGAGCAGCAAATTCGCGCTGAAAGGCGAGCAGAGCCTCGCGCACGGAAGAAATCGCTGAGACGACGGAAGCCGCCTCACTGATGCCGTGCGCCTTGAGCGCGACTTCATCGAAACGCGAAGGATCGAGCGACTTCGCCGCGGCGGTAGCGGCAGCCGCATCGCCGGGGCTTTGTCTCTTGTCGAG
>AF_2010_repII_A001DRAFT_10000002_pt1 | contig 36791 bp, 37 predicted proteins | sample AmaForreplIIA001_FD_9190 | JGI IMG/M metagenome (IMG submission 9190)
ATGATCTTGTCCCAATCCAAACAGCGACAGTTATAGAGGAGATAGAAGGAATTAGAAGAATAAAGGCAATTCACTCGAGATATTCCAAACCAAATCATTAACCAAAGCCCTACTTATTGATGTTATGTAGGATATTTCTTGGTGCTTTAGTTTAAGGGTTAATCTATAAAGAAAATGTATTTTTAGTTGTATGTCTACTAATATTATTACACTTGGTGCACGGAATTGCCCATATCGGAAAAGAGACCACTGGAGAAATTGAGTCGTTCCAATCAGAAAGAGAGAGGTGGCTAAATGATCTCGAAAAGCTTTCCAACGATGAACTTATGCGTATGTATAATACGCTAACTACAGGAAAATACGAATTCGCAAAAGATGCATGGTACATACCACTAGAAGCCGATAAAAGGTGTCCTATTATGATTGCCAAAGGTTACAAAGCTCCCGATAGCGCGATAAAAATGGCTGAATTTCAGGAGACAGCAAAAAAACTAGAACAGGAATACAAGAGATTTATTGATGCGTGGGATTTTGGTCAAATAACAAAAACCGAGCTTAAGATAGCAGTATTGGATATTCTCGAAGCAAGAAGCATAGCAATTATCGAACCCTCGAATTAGTGACCGATTCTAAAGGCCGCCGCTATTGCAAGATTCAAAGGAGCTTTATTAAGATACAGATAAGATGACACATGTCGGATAAAATTGTCCTTTGAAAATAGTGACAAATTAACTGGATATAAAGAAAGAAGCAAAGAATTACTTAGTGAAAATGCCATAGCGCTGGGCGATATGGTCGTCATAAAGACGGATGAGAACGAGTTTACAGGCTTGTTGATGCCCAGATACGAATCCTCTGACAACAATCATATTGTCATAAAATTATCAAATGGATACAATATAGGAATAAGTATTACGAAAATCCGAACAATTACAAGGACAGAGAAACAAACCACCTCCCGTCAGGAAGGCCCATTTAAGCTATTTGAAGGCCAGAAAAATATCCATAATTCAAAGAATTCTAACAATATACTAAAGACGAAATTCAAAATAGCTTTAATCGGTACCGGTGGCACAATTGCAAGTAAAATAAATTATCGCACTGGTGGCGTTAGCGCGGTGCTTTCTGCTTCAGATATTTATGGTTCAGTGCCGGAACTTAAGAATTATGCCTTGATAGAGCCAGATGCATTCTTAAATGAAGCAAGCGAAAATCTGAGACCCGCCGACTGGACCGCAATCGCACACCGTATAAAGGATAAAGTAGCTGCTAAAAAATACCAAGGTATAATTGTTTCACATGGGACAGACACGATGCATTATACGTCTGCAGCTCTGAGTTTTGCTCTCCAAAAATTGTCTATTCCAGTAGTTTTGGTAGGAGCTCAACGATCTTCAGATAGGCCCTCATCAGATGCAGCTTTAAATTTGCTTGGCGCTGTGGTGTTTGCCCTAAAAGCTCAGGTAAGTGGAGTTTTTGTATGTATGCATGCAGGCCCATCAGATGATGTGATTTCATGTCATCTTGGCACCAGAGTAAGAAAGAATCACACTAGCAGACGTGATGCCTTCGAATCGATAGACACTCCTCCTATTGCGCTAATGAGAGGCGAAATTATGGAAATGAATGCACAAGCTGAAAGCTTCAGCCTAAATAAACGAGATGAAACTGAAGAAATCAAATTTAAACCAGATTTTGACAAGAGAGTATTACTACTGAAATACTATCCAGGTTTTGAGCCTGCGTTCATTGATTACGCTATAACTACAGGTTATAGAGCAATTATTCTTGAAGGAACTGGCCTTGGACACGTTGGTAAAGAAACTCTACCTCTTATCCGAAAAGCGATTGAATCTGGGATTCTTGTGTTCATGACATCCCAGTGTATTTGGGGAAGAATTCGAATGACAGTTTATGAAACTGGTAGGGATCTTTTGGATGCTGGGGTAATCCCATTGTCAAACATGCTGGCCGAGACTGCCACAGTAAAAGCAATGTGGGCCCTTGCAAATAGTGATAGTCCTAAGATGATGGTGAAATTGATGAAGCAAAACATTGCAAATGAGATATCAATCTCTATACCCATATAACGGTAGGCTTAAAAAGATGTCCCGGACAAACCTGGTTGAATAAGTTTGTCTGAAGATTTTCCCGATATTAAGCTAAATATAGGAATCGAACTTCATCAACAGCTAGCGTCTAAGAACAAACTATTTTGTAATTGCAGATCTAAAGAGGGTGGTGAATCGAATACCACATTCTTTCGGAAGATGCGACCAACCCAAAGCGAAATGGGGGCATATGACCCTGCTGTGATATTCGAGTTTGGAAAGATGCGCACGATAAAATATTATTCTTCAGATATGTCTAGTTGCTTAGTAGAAGCCGATGAAGAACCACCACATGAAGTAGATGAATATTCTCTGGAAACATCACTGATAATTTCGTTAGCCTTGAATTCGAATATATGCGATGAGTTGCATGTTATGCGCAAGACGGTAATTGATGGTTCAAATACGTCTGGATTTCAGCGAACCATTTTAATTGCCACTGGTGGTCATCTTGATGTGAATGGTCGAAGAGTAGGCGTTCAGAGCATTTGCCTTGAAGAGGATGCAGCTAAATTGATTTTTGACAACGGTAAGGTTAGAGAGTACGGTCTGGATAGATTGGGAGTGGCATTAGTTGAAATTGCTCTTAGACCTGTAACATGTAAGCCGGAGGAAATAGCCGTGATAGCTCTTTCACTGGGCAGGTTGTTACGGGCAAGTAAAAGAGTAGCTAGGGGTCTAGGTAGCGTCAGGCAAGATGTTAATGTATCGATTGGAGATGGTGCAGTTGTTGAAGTGAAGGGAATACAACGGTTAGAAGATTTAGTAAAGGTGACTCGATACGAAATGGTCAGACAACACGGTTTAGTCAGGATTGCCCAAATGCTAGGATCTCGAAGGAGTAGCCAGCAACCTATTGGTGACAGAATTGAAGACGTGACCGAGATATTAGCTAAATCGACTTCAAATGTGGTTTCAAAGATACTTGTTGATACGAAAGGTATTTTCAAGGCCGTCAGGGCAGTGGGCTTTAGGGGAATAATTGGATTTGAGCCGTACCCCGATATACGTCTTGGAAAACAAATTAGTGAGATGGTTAGGTTTTATGGATTAAGCGGTATTTTCCATTCTGATGAATTACCTGGTTACGGAATTAAGGATGAAGAGGTTCAAGAAATAAAAAATAAATTACAAATGAACGCCGAAGATGCATTTGTGGTCGTTGGAGGTCCTAGGGACAAGGTAGATTTTGCAGTAGAATCCATAGTTTATAGATTAAGGGCGGCTTTAGTGGGCGTCCCTCCAGAAACTCGTGCTGCCACACTTGATGGTAAAACAGTATATAGCAGGCCAAAACCTGGTGCTTCTAGAATGTACCCAGAAACCGATATTCCATCTATTCCTGTAAACCAAATGGTATTGGCGAACCTCTGTGGACAGGTACCTGAACCTATGGACCAAATTTTATCATCATTGGTCGAGAAATACAGCTTGAACAGAAAGCTTGCAGAACAGATTTTCGATTCTGAATATTTCAACCTGTTTGGGGAAATCGCTACTTCAATGACAGTAATTAAGCCTACATTCATTGCTTCAAAACTTACCGAAGATCTTTTGAACCTCGAAAGACAGGGCCTAGATAGAAACTTACTAACCAACAAGGCTATTGTCGAAATTTTCTGTAGACTAGATCATGGCACCATAGCTAAAGAGTCTGTGGCTTTAATATTTGAAAAAATGATGAAAAGTGAGGCAAATACAGTGGAAGAGGCTATAACGCAGCTCGGCATCACGTCAGCAACTGATTTAGAGCTGGATACCACAATCGACCTAATAATGAAAGAAAACCTACCGACGATCTATGAAAAAGGGTTCGGGTCTATTGGTACGCTCATGGGAAAGTGCATGGCAAAGCTTCGAGGCAAAGCAGATGGCCAAAAAATCAACTCGATCCTAAAGGCTAAACTTGGACTTTTTTTGGAATCTAATAGTACCAGGACAGGTAGATAATTTCGTATTCATTAACGTGAAACAACCGTTCCCATCTTCAGAGTAATGTGCAATACTGTAAAGATTTTTTTTGAATTAGCTTTGACCTCTGAGCTAGAATCTCCCAAAGTTGGAGTAAACCAGAATAGATATATTTGTGACAATAACTATGCTCGTGTAATACACCAAATTCTTGGCGAGAATCAGTAAGAATGTTGAATTTAGGATTATAGTTTTTTCAATAGTTGATGTCTTCCAAAAAGCGATGTTTGTTCAACTCTGCTAACATGCAACGAAATAGCTAAATTATTCCTATCCCCATCCGTAAGATAACTGGCAAAAAATTAGAGATGCAAGATTAATAATTATCTAACTAGTGCAAATCTTGGTGAATAAATTTGCGACTATTTAATAGGATGATGTCCCTTTCCTTCGCATCGCTTTCCTTGCTTTTCACTACTATGTTAATTGGGACTTACGTCGATGCTTCGCACCAGGGACTGTCATGTCCGGAATGGCCTCTTTGTCCTAATGGGTTTAGTTTCCCACCAAAAAAGTATCTGTTTGAAGAGATTCACAGGATTATGGCATTAGTCACTGCAAGCGCAATTGTTTCGACTGCTATTTTTGCAATGAAGAAAATAGATACAATTAGAACAAAAGCAGTTGCAGCTGGCACGGTAGTCATAGTCCAGGTGGTTCTGGGAATGCTTGTCGTATACACTAAATTGCAGGCTCTAGTTGTAGCCATTCATTTGTCTACTGGGGTTCTATTATTTGGCTTAACCCTAGTTACTTTCGTTTCATATTATCGAGAAAGTAGGACACAACCATAAAAGTACCTCGATTAATCTACCACATATACTTTGCCTCCAACTGACAGTGAAGTAATGGGTCAAGAAGTGTTATTTCAGACTCTGACTGTACATTATAAAGAATAATAATCCTTAGAAACTACACGTATGAGGGTAAATAATGATGCTTGAAAGTCCATAGCGTCCGATTTATTATTGTCTGGACCAATAAACAAACAATACTGGATACCGTCTATTTAACAATCACTTTCCCAGTCATCCATGGGTGGAAAATACACGAATATTCATACAAACCGGCCTTCTCGAACGTGATAGTGAATGTTCTTCCTGCCTGTATACCTGGAGGGATCTCTCCGTTCGGGAATATCCATCCTGAATTAATATATTTCTCGTTTCCATGCATAACATATCCAGTATTCCAATTTAGAAATGTTACATTTCCATTCGAACTAATTACAACCGGGTTNTATGCCCTAGCGTTTGCTACTATAAGAAAATTTGTGTGATTCTGTCCGGGTATGACAATAGGCTCACCGTTAGAGCCCGAGGGCAAGGGTGTCAGCTGAGCTGATTTTGACACTTCAAGAGGCAAAAATTGCTGAGTTGGAAACAAACTACCCATCTGAAACGTAACAGTATGAGCCACGGGAACCCGTGTAGGATTGTACCAGGTTACACTACCACCAGTTTTGATTTCAACTATTTGAGGGAAGTATTGGGTTGATGACAAGTTATTGTCCCCACCCCCAACCTTCACTTTGACTATGCTTTCTGTTTCGACATTATTCAAAGTTTCGTTGGTAGATCTAGTTGGACTTGGCGCTCCGGCAACAAAAGCTAAGAAAGAAATCGTCGAGATGAAAAATATCATCAGTATTCCGACGAACAATGCTATTGCAAGTGCGTACAAAATAACCATATGTCAAGCCTTCTATAATTAATGAGAGATACTTTAATTTAACAGATACGCCTAAGATTAATTTAAATGATTACGGTTACTTTATACAAATTTCTGCAAGAAGACATGGTCATAAAACACAATGAATGAATCATGGGATTTTAGTTAGAAAATTACGACAATTACAATGACACTTCCAAAACTCAATTGCAAGAATTCCCCTTTATATATTCGCTTATTATAGAATGATACTATGGAAAAGGAAGAAATTTTCAGAACTCTTGACAATCTAGCCCGTGGTTTGACACACTCAAACTTGGAAATGGGTTCGTTGGATATCAAAATTGTAAGAGAAAAAGTAGAAGAAGAAGATAAACCTAAATTAGCTTCTATATTGGAGGATTTACTTGTCATTTTGAAAGATGACCCTGAAAATAATTCAAAGATTAAAATTATGTGCAATCAACTTATGGATGGTTATGGGCATATTAAGCCCATATCGGAATTGGTGAAATCAGTGAAGGCATCATTTTGATCTAGCAAATGCTATTGGTTCATGATAATAATTTAGGTCATTTTCGCTGACTGCCAGAGGCAAGTTCAAGTTCAAGTACAAAAGTAGATTTTATGGGGTATAAGATCCAAAAATACAACTCGACCGCATTAAGACCAATCACTAGAACTAATAATAGAGAATACAGCACGCAGCTTTATTTAGATCGAGTCATACTGGAATTGCTCTAACGTAAATGGACCTATAAAAACATGGATTCTATATAAATACTTGGTTTTTAAATAGTTTTAGACCAATTTGAAATTTAGTCCGATCGATGCCATCGCATTGATTCTTGAGACACTCAAATTTGAAAGGGATACATCTAGGCTTGAGTGCTTTATAACCCCAGATCAACTTCAAAATTACTTTTCCACTTTACAAGAGAATTGTTTGCTCGTTTACGAGCAAGAAAAACAGAGTTATAAAACCACTGATAAAGGAATGCATTTCCTGGAAATTTATAGGGAGGTCGAAGGACTAGTCACACCCAAAGGTGTTTAGACATTGTTTTGTCGCTAATTTTGAAAATAGAGCTTTGTGTTAAACCAATTCTTTTTAATTATTAAATCAAGCTTGTTTAGAAATTAGTTTAATTACTGTGCTGATAAAGTGTGCCATTTTCGGGATAATGAATATTGTCTGTTCATTCCTTATCGTGGATAGCTTTTCGCATTCTAAAGCGACTTTTGCAATATTTTACGCGATAGGCGTATTAATATTCAAATCCCTACGCTAAAAGTCTATGAACAAGATAAAAGATCCTATTCCTCAGATTCGAAATAATTTACTCTGATTGCGAAGTGCGGGATTTGAACCCGCGATCCCGAGCTTGGGAAGCTCGTACCTTAACCAGTCTGGGCTAACTTCGCACACATTCGATAGCTACCAAAATGAGATTATAAAATTGTTGTCTAGATCAAATGAAGAGTCTTATTGCAGATTTTGAACTACTTTTTGAAATTACATACAGTATAACACGTCAAACATCCAGGGAATTTACGTTCCTTCTAGCGGACGAACTACCCAATTCATCGATTCCTTCCACATAGTCCAGGAGTACTTGTTCTACCAAAGATAGGAACTCAATAAGACACAGCTCTTTGAATACATCAAATCGTAGTAGAATTTTTTGCGCACTACATGTAAAATAACTCGACGATAGATATGATGCTTTTCCGGTATTCCTCCATTGATAGCGATCTATTGGTGTCAGTATAATGGTCAACATGTAAAGGAACTATGCTATGTGATTCACATAAAAATGATAAAACGAGTCTCTGCAACTACTAGAATTTAATTTATTCTGCCCACTGAAAATAGACCATTAGAATAGACATTTGGGCTCTTGCTTAAGTCACCTGAATAGTGAATAAAATACAATGGTACATTGGGTTCCAGCCTAACAATTTGGTTTCCCAATGAGGTTATATCTTCAGAAAAGTGAAATGTGCGGTGATCCTTCAAATAAAGCTCCATAAAACCACGCCAATGTTTTTCCCCTATAATGACTGAATTCTGCGGAGTATTTTTATTAATCCAGGCAATTGCTGTTATCAACTCTTTAGTGTCGCTTGCATGAACAGAACTGAACTGCATGCTAGATGGAACGAAACTACCCACATAACTTTGTCCCAAACCATACCATAAAGTATATGGACTTGCGTTTGGCGCTATCTCATAAGTTATGCCCATCAATACGAATATGCCAAGTATAATGGAAATTAAAATAATGGAGAATGGTCTCGCTGCATAGCAAGAGAAATTATGTATTTGATATACGGATCTTATCTTTACCTTGAAGACCAGCTCACAAAGGCCATATGCAGAAAAAATTGAAAGAAAGACGCCCAATAAGATAATCCATCTGTCGGCTAATAATGATGCATCAAACGGAAGAACTATCCAAGAGAAGGATGCTATAGCGCTCACCAATAACGGTATTTTGAGGAGAGTGCCATTAGCTAATCTTTTGAATCCCACTATACCAGTTGGGATAAGCAGACCATCTACCACTATAAACAGATAGGTTAGATTCTTTGGATTGTATGAGGAGAGATCAACTTGTGGATTATTAACCCCTAATGTTCCGAAAGTCTTAATACCTGAAATATTTTGACTAATGTACAACTCTATCGCAAATAAACTAGAAGCAATGATGGCGCATAAAATCACAACTCTGGTCTTCCTAATAGCTGAATAAATCATAAGTGATATGACAAATACCGAGCCAACTATACGAGCCGTTGTAACAATAAGAGCGCACATGAACAATAATAAGAAAACAAACTTCCAATCCCAACCTTCCCTTCTTCCATCTCTTATCAATATGAAGACGCATAACATTATAGAAATTGCAAGAACATCTCGATGAAGATCCCATGTTGTTCTTAGTACTGCCACCTGGAAGATGACGAATGTTGTAATAAAAAGAGCAAATTTAATATCAACTTTTAGCATTTTCCTAGCGATCAAAAATATTGAGACTGTAAAAAATCCAAATATACCAATCGCGAAACCTACTACTACAGTATAAGCGTTTAATCCTGTTGAAACATGCACTGCGTGTAGAATTGAAACATAAAAAGGAAACTCAGATGAAATCTGAGGCCAGTGGTTAGCATAATTGGTAGTGATAGGGATATAATAATTTACAACATCGTAGCCAATGGGATATGGGTACGCGAACAACTCCGGAAGTAGGCGGACAACACAACCAATCAAAAAAACCAACACTATAATATATCGATCTTTATTGACCGAGCTTAATCTCTTTATAAAGTACCTGCGTATCATATCATCATCCGTTGGGATAGATATTGATCTCTTCAGTCAACCAATCTCATAAAAATCAAACGTTGTGTATTAGAAGATCCAGAAAAATATCTGCCTCCATGTCACAAACATTGTTATTTATCAACGCTTGCTTCTTCATTTTGGCTACCAACTAACTTGCAACTACTAGAGAACATTGCCAACAAAATCCAAAGATCAGTATTGCGTTTGTCTCGGTTACATGCTACAACAATAAATGTTAAAGAGCGGATTAGCTTCCAACCCTTTTCATTTTTGAACCGCATTTTGGGCATGCCGCATCCTTGTGTTTTGTACCGCAACCCATACAATAATATTTTATCGAATTTTCACCGAAGCTTGAAGAAGATGACATGGAACCGAACATGCTACCACTCATCCTCCCCATCATTCTCTTTCTCATGTAAAAGTTGAGAAGTATAAAAACACCTATAATGACAACTAATGATACAGGAAATGGGACGATCAAAGAAATCGCGAGGCTGACACCAAGAGAAAGCCCTAGCCACATTATTTGGTTCATAAGAAACTTCTTATTGGCACTCAATTCTAATCTACTATATTTCATTTCACAACCTTATAAAATAGCTGCTCGCAGTTGTAGATAGGGACGTAGTATATGTTCAGTCGTCTTATCAAATTGAGATGTGATTTTTTAATTCAATTTATAGATTCTGTCCCAAGGTTGTTTCAAGAATCTTTGGTCACGATGATTGCGAAGCGCGAACCCCAGAACCTTCCCAAATTTTTCGATATGCGTTTATGAAATGTTGAGCATACATGTCAGCATGCCTTTCAGACCCCCTATGCTCTCCTGCCTTTGTTCTTACGTGGTGGTAGAACTCGTGGAGCACCACAAATGGGTTGTGGAGGATGTCAGAATTTACCGCATAGATTTTTCGCTCTCTTTGAACGTACACTGCGTTTACAGTTCTTCTCTTTCCCTTGATAGTGCCAACCACAATTTGGGGAGAATCAATGCAATAAAAATTACTTAATTCCTCTAGCGCTTCTTCAGTTTTTTTGTTAAGAATCAGATTGACTATTTTCGCTTGCAATATATCGTCAGGTTTAGACAACTTTGAAGTGGTCATGATTAGTTCAAATTTTGATTCTTAGTTACATTTTAGCCTTGGCCGGAGAGTTTTTGCTCATAATTCTTAAAATCCCTAGGTCCTGGATCATGGTATTGGATAAATGAATATCACATGTACTATCTGTTTCCCAGACCACCATATTGAAATAAAATAAGTATCTAGGTTTTTTTGAAATTGTCTTGATAGGATGCTGTGAAGGTAGGGAGTTTCGCTAGCTCTCGATCCCACTGACGTAAAGAACATATTCTGGCCCAATCCCTCCCTGGGACGTTCCACAATCATAACGTTAAGAATCAAAACGTCGATCTGGACCTTCTTATCCGCCTCATAAGGCATATCCGTCTAAATTAGTTACGTCGATAAGAAAATAGAACAGAATTGATACTAGACTTTCTTTTATTAGATGGCCTATAGATAAGACTGGAAATTTGAATTACTCACGCGAAAACAAGCAGTGATAAGATCAACAATTTCATTTCCTCCTGTTACTTTCTTACACTGTTATCAATAGGTGGATTTATATACTTCCAACAGCTGTCATACTTTTCTGCTTAATATTACCTCACCTTTTAAAAAAGATACTGAACAGTTCGAAAACGTGGGATGATTATTGCAAATTCAAATAGATGAATGCATAGAGTGGATCGTACATGCCATAGAATTTAAGAAGAATTTCGATTATAAATACACTTCTGGAGAAGGTTGGGAGTTCCTCATCTTCGGAGCAGATGAATATTATCTTAGTATGAAGGCATTAACAAAGATAGAAAGAACCACTGGAATGGTTCTGGTACAAATTAAGTCTTCCGATGGTAATGCAGATTTATGGTTTGGTCGAAAAATGGAAGCAATTGAAAACAATATTAAGAATACAATCGCATAAATGGTGCTGCCCGTTACATTATGCCTGAGAAGACGAGGGGGTGGTGTTAATTGTTTTGGCAAAAAGTTGTACAAAGGCCATTTTTCATCATCCACGTCACATGAAACGATCTTTTATTAAAAATGCAAATCTCGGTTTTTAGTCAAAACCTGTATTTCCAGATTGTCCATGCCCTTATACCGATCATTAGATATAACACTCTCCATAAAATCATCTGCGATTATTGTTATATTTTCGAAAATATTATCAGCCAAGAATTTATCAAGTGAATGAATGAAGGTTGGAAAATCGAAAGCATTTTGGGCATTTCCTGTTGCTAAATCCAAATGATGGGCGGCGGGAAAAATATCACAGATTTCGACTGGGATAATTCCGAGGAATCTGTTATATGAACATATTTGAGATTCAGGATACTTTTTTGCAAGGTCCATATATTCTCTCGTACTATAGAATGGTTGTAATTCTGTTGTTGGAAACAAGACTAATTTTTTGTTGAATGCTGATCTAAATTTAGCTACGATACGCTTAAACCGAATAGCTTCTGGCCTATATTGATCAATTGGTCCATAGAGAAGAATCGCCTTGTCTTTAAAAAGTGGTGTACCGTGCTCCAGATAATCGAAATCTTTGAAGAGTTCGATCGAAGCCATTAGCTTGGGATGGGCCCGTGCTTTTAACATAACATATTCCCACAGCCTGCCGTCAATTATTGCTTGTCTGACTGTATCCACTTCGGCTTTCAGAGCAAAAAGATTATGCTTGGCAAGTTGTTGAGTTCGATCAAGCTTCTTCATCCCCTGCAACTCCTTAACTGTATATTGACAGCATACAGGGCATTTGCAAGGAAGATAAGACAAATCTCGAAGTTTGGCGGTACCATTTGAATGCATATATCGATCATTTTTGGCGTACAACATGTACGATGCTGAATCAAACATATCACAACCAAGAGAGATTGCTAGCGGAATAGTAATCGGATGACCGGCACCAAACAAATGAATAGGCTTAGTGGGCGAGGTACGCCTTACTGTAGCGATCATCTGAGCTAATGTGGAAAAATCATATGCTTCCATCACCTCTACAGGACTACCGATGGCTAGTAGTGGAAAACCCATTTGATCCAAAGACCTTGCACTATATATTACGAGATCTAGATGTTCAGCCCCTTGCACTGGTCCTGCCCAGACAATATCTTCCGAATAATTATAGACTTGTTTAAATTCTCCTTTTGAAAAGATTCTTCCTCCTGTTTTGAGGGCATTTTTTGCATTTGTAAGCGTTTCTTCTACGTACTGTTTGGCCTTCCCATACTCTAATTTATATCCGGTTGGCTTGTCCAAAGGAACAGCAATGTCAGAACCAATATCCAATTCAAATTGTGATATAATATGTGGTTCGGCTTCGATAGTACCATATTCCAAAATTTGGTAGCCTCCTGAGTCAGTCATTACTATCCCGTCATAATTTAGAATACCATGAATTCCCCTTGAGCGCGCATGATCACCATAATATTTCAGGGTTGTGTAGGCATTTGTGATCACTGCTTCAAATCCTAAGCGTGTTAGAAAGCTTGGGGTAATCATTTGTGTTACAGGATGCACAACTGGTATGAATGCAGGCGTGTTAAGAATGCCGTGGGAGGTTTCAAGTTTTCCAATACGTCCTGCTAGGTCACCATATCTGACTTCGAAGGACAAAACTACCTCTTTGTTTCCTTCATAAACTCATCATAAATAGCTTTGACCCTATCCGCTGCAAGTCCTGAACCTTCCTCAACGCCCGCTTGTGTGACTTTGATTTTGTCCATTACTATTATGGCACCTACATCTTCACGCATTTTTACGAGGCCTGGAAAAACCCTTGCGATTCTATCTGACAGAGCCTTAAAATCAAATGGTTTTTCCATGAGTTTGATCTCCTTTATGAAGGAGCCATTAATAATTACTTTAAGAGTTCCAAGAGACTCAACATGATCTAGCACAATATCGAGTTTGTCATCGATTCCTGTCAACGTCCCATTGTAGATTTTTTGGTCTGAGGTTTCGACAGACACCTTTTTACCTAGAAATTGGACTGTCTCTTCCCCAAATTTTCGAAAAAGTGCTGCACTCATAATAATCCATGGTGGAGCGTTGGGGTAATATATACATGGATTCCACTTTGGAGCTTTGGTCAAAGAATTTTTACCAAATGTCGTATTTTGGAATCGATATGGTGTGTTAGTTCAAAACAAAGTATTCAATACTCGAGTAATTTCTGGGCATCTCCTCTCTCATAAACTGCAGCTAACCAGTCAACGATCCCGAGCTGCTTCTTTGATTTTTTCTGCAAATTCGAAATAATATCGGCGGCGATATCCTGTGGGGTCCTCCCGGTCACATCCAATTCGACAATCCGTCTCTCTCCAAATGTCCTCAATGAATCGTAAAAGGTAATACCAAGGATTTCCGCAGCGATATTCTCTTTACTTTGATAATATGTATATTTTCTTTGTCGAAAAATTTCTTGCAGTTGATAAGGTGAACGTCTCAAGACTGCAACCAGGCTAATTCCTTTTGCCGTCAACACATATGGAGCTAGATGTCCAACAATCACTAGATTGTTGGATTGTGCTATTCTTCTTATCAAAATATTTTTGATTTTTCTAATATCTATCTCTTCAGTTACGTCCACCCTACTAGTTAGGTAAGTATTGTTATTCACTATAATGCTGTTAATGTCAATTATTTGTGAATTCGGCAGCCTTTCAGAGACAAAAAATGCACAGGAATGTTTACCAACCCCCGGATTTCCTGTAATGACTACCCTCATGATTTTAACTTCCTGTCAGATACCCGATTTCGCTGAGCATTTAAAAGTTCTGCTGCTTAACTCTCGAATTGTGTTTATAAGGTCCTTTTGGGCAGCCAGACATCAATATGAAATACATCTTCTACAAAGTAAAATGATTTTTTGACGAATTCGAAATGTGCGACAGCTGAGGCGAAATCAGGACGCATGGCTTCTGACCAATCTTAAGCACTGGGAGCATTTTCTTTCTACCTGCATTGCAGCTAGCATTATGTTACGCTTTCAGATAGAGAGCTTGTTGAGTGGCGTTAGCTGATTCTAATACGTCCAAAATAATAATGCTACAAACTACATAGTATTAGCAAATATTTTTCATTTTTATTATTCTGAAATGTTATGTTCCTACTAAGCTCTGACTGGATTAGCAACAAAAACTCGACCTTACAATTGGCTGCAATGTGCTACCCAATATCTATACAAACACAAAATGTCTACTGTGGCCTTTAACGAATTCACGCAAATTTCAACGGCGAATTTATTGCTCCGAAGACAATAATTGCGAAAGCATCAGAGCTGCCTCCATTGGAGTGATAGAACTGAAATTTTTATTGTAAGAAACAAAAAATTAGAAAGGGTGATATTCCATCCTGCGGTTGAGTTTCCCACCTAGTACGTTTTAGCCTTCTTCCCAGCCTTTGTCAAATACACCATTTTTGTGTAGCGGCACAGGCTGACCTGCGGTATACTCCATAGGCCTCATCCAGAAGATTGCGTGTGTTGGGCAGACTCCTATACATGCTCCATCAGAGATGCATCTCTCTGGGTAGAAGATGAACGCCTTACCTCTCTTCCAACCTTCTACCGGCTTGACTCTCAAAACATCTGGGCCGAGAGCAGTGCAAATTTCTACGCATAGAGCACAACCGATACATCTTTGTTCATCAACGTCTGGAATTATAGCAATTGGCATCTTAATTCACTAGAGGAGCATATGTTCGAAACTATTTAAATGCTATGCCATTTTCAAAACAGTGTTATATAATTGATCAAAAACTAAGATGAAATCAATCAATCAACACGGTATAAAAAGAAGAGGAAAGAGTGATGAAACAACAGCCTTATTTCTTTGCCATTCTAAGAACGTCTACTTGGCCACTGTGGAGCCAATCCTTTAGCTCTGCATGGGTCGGTTTGGAGTCATGTTTACCGGCCAAATGGAGATGTAACAGAACATAGTTAACCTGATTAAGCAACGGTTTGTTTTGTTCATCACCCTTGCGGGATTTACTTCTCAAATCTTCAGGTACAGTCTTCCACCACTCTTCAAATGTTCTAACCATAAAACCAAAATTATGGCCGGAGTTAATAAGCGTTTTGGGAAATTGGAAATGATTAGTGAAGTTCAATATACATTGTCGCAAAATTGTCGCTCCTTCTATTGCTTGGACCACAATGTCATTTAGAATCGAAGATTTGCAGAGTGCTTATCACACCTACAATGAGTTTATAGCCCACAAACCAGAGAATCATCATGAACGATTCATATTTCCTTTCTTCGCAGGCTCATACTTTAGTTATCGAATGGTTGACGTGCTGCGAGTAGTTGCTATTACTAATTCGATATCATCAAATCCGAAATATGTAGACGTTGGATGTGGGTATGGGGATTTTCTGTGCCGGATTCGCCAATTTCTCCCGAATGCAATAGGAATCGAACAAGATGGTAGTATCTTCTATATAATTCACAGGCCCAAGCCAACTTACATTTATTCATCGTACGAGGAATGGTATTGCCTAGGGCCGTTTGACTTATCGTTTGTAGGATGGATGCAACCTGGAATGGATTTTCGTAAATCCGTCTCACGTTTTACAAAATGCGTGGTAACCACCTTTGACTCTGGTGGCCAGTGCGGTGTTATAGGAGGATGTGAATACGAGGAATTTGGATTTCAAAAATTGGCTTGGTGGAGAACCCCGTCATGGATTGACGTGAATTGTGAATTGATGAATAGGTTTTACACTCATTCATTGAAGACCGACAAGAACAAAATGGATTTGCTTGCAGGATTGCGCACTGCACATAATTTTTGGTATGTTTATACAAAACCAGAGATATCTGATCAGGTGCGTGATTGCTTACGAGGTTGGCTAATAAAAGAGAAAGAAGAAGGCATATATCTTAAGCATAGATTTGGCTTTGAATCGGTTCTTGATGAATGTGGTTTCCGTTACATGGAGACACTTAAATCCCTTTTTTCAAAGGGAAATCAACTTTGGCAAGTAGAGTTTGATTAGGCTAACAAACATTGTCATACGCATCATAAAGTAAGCTGCTACCGATACAAGATTACTCAAACCTAAGAAGGTACTCTTATCATATCCCTGCATGCAACCAAGTGATTATTGACTGATGGTCTACTGCACATATTAGGATTAGTTGTTATAACCATGTTGTGTTAGAAGACTTCAGGCAGTAATCACTTTAATGAGTTGCAGTAGATCTTAGAGAAGTTCAGAAGCCGTCCTTAGGAGTCACACAAGGTTTCAAATTTGTATACTGTCCAAAAAAAGGCCTTACAAAATTACATCAATTACTATAATTAGAATCACGGCTAAGAAGTCATTAACGGTCACACAACATACAACCAAGATTAGATTATCACATCAACTTTTGGAAGGCCAATCGTCTACCTTGAAGCGATGTAGACCACGAGTCTTATGGCTTAAAATGAAGCCTGAAATAAATTCTCGAATAATACCAAGGTCATGATTAACGACATTTGCTGACTTATCTACACCATCCAGCTCGAATTTCAGGAATCATGTCATAAGTTGTCCTAGAGATTGGTACATCAAATAATAAGTTTAGAATAGATCTTTTGGGCCTATCCTTCTCGATTAGATTCTTGTGTTGAATTGATTTATCAATATAACTAGACTTGGATCCTCTTGTCAAGATACATGGACTTTACATATGTTACAACAATTCTCCCAGCTGATTTGAATTTCTTCATTTAATGAATCGAAACGTATAAGACTTCATTGCAAGTAATGGGTCTTGTTCACACTCCTGATACTAATTTAAATTTGATCTCCCGAAAAGCGTAAAAACCTGTGGGAAATCTATTTTGCAAATTTGGGTTTGTAATACTTCCCCCGTCTTATGGTCAGGTTACTGCAAAAAAATGTCAATTTGACATGCCGAACCTTCGCGTTTAAGTAGCAAGGAAAAAATAGACATATTCCACCAATTCCTATGTGAGAGTTAAGGTAAGGGATCTAGAGATTGCTGTAGAGGAGTTAGAAAAGTTTAGAAAATATTCTATTTCTCCTCTTCATGAACGTTATATTTTTCCGCTACTACGGGGGACATACTTCAGTTATAGAAAGCTGGATGTTTTGAGAGTGGCGGCGATTGCAAAAGCGCTGTCGGTTAGACCCAAATACTGTGATGTCGGTTGCGGCTCTGGCGATTTTCTAATGAAAGTCCGGGAATATATACCCGATGCAATAGGTATAGAAAGAAGTGCAGATCTGGTGTACCGCTGTCACACGATTAAACCCGATTTTATCAACATAACTGATGCACGTTGGGGATTTACTGGTAGGTTCGATATTGTTTTTGTAGGTTGGATGGAACCCGGTATCGATCTTCGGGATGCCATCTCTGATAGGACCGATGTTATTGTAACTACCTTAGATCAAGGAATCAGTCTAGCGGCGGAGTTTGACGGGCATGGCTACACCTTGGTTGCCTCGTGGAGAACTCCTTCCTGGGAGGATGTTAACATCGAAATTATGAATAAATACTATACTCAGATGTCCAACAACATCTATACTAGGCTGTCGAAGTTACGAGGTGCACATAATCTATGGTATATTTATAGTAGAAAACAAAGCTTTGAAACGGTGAAAGAGTCATTAATGAAATCTCTGCAATTGGAACAAGAAGACACTATTGAGAAATATGATTTTGAAGAAGTCCTGGATGGTTGTGGTTTTAACTATCTTGAAGAGATAAAGACGTTCTGCTCTAGAAATCAAAAACGAGAACGTCTTTGGGATATTCGCTTTATTAATACTCGTTCAACCTGGGATTTTTGTTCAGGAACTTGATTATTTTGTAATTTGAAACTTTTCAGTCTTACTCACAAGCCTGGGTACAAAATCTTTTATTATACAATAACAGTGTGCTCGGAATTATGATGGTAACACAAGTATCAGCTAATTATGTAACCATTCGCACACGGATAACTTAATGCGTGCTATTTCAAAACCTATAGATACTACTCAGAGCCGTATAAATATGATAAAGATCGTGACCCAGATTTATGTAACTCAAATGCATTAATCAATTATCATATCCCTGCTGAATTTTAGTTAGAGGATATTTGGCTTCTATATCTTTAGCGAAACAATTTATGTGTGCAAAGCTGTGTGTACTACACGGAGCTATCAAAGTTAAAAATTGTAATACTTTTGCAACATAGTCAAATTAATTGATTTAATCTATTGTGATCCACTTATTCTTGCCCTTCCATCAGGTGTGAATTTACAAAATTAATAATATCAGATATTTCGACAGATAAACTGAATGATCGAGAATTAAATTGCACAATTTACAACTTGATAATCAGGTATTATTCGATGGAATTGAAAAAAGCTTCAAAGACTGTCCCGAGCCTTACTACAATATTAATACTCCAAGTGACAGGCAGAATCATATTGATTTTACAAGTTAAGCTCTTTGAGTTGCAGTCAATACATTTGGTTATGAGGAAATCCCTAAAGGTAGGCGAAATCAGTAAAACTCATAAAGAAGATGTAAGAAAATAATTCACCAATGTCTTCTACTGTCAGTCCTTCATATAGATGCGAAATTTGTGGCACCTCGTTTAATTCTCTACAGGAACTCGAAGAACACAAGCGGCTCAGCCATCAAAAATAATCGGCTACCGCAGGTGAGAGGTCTAGATCGTTTTCGCCTTACATTTCTTAAAATATTTCTTCTCCTGGTCCATATTCCAATTAATTGTGACGGCTACCTGTGCCATATAACTATCTTGTCGTGCCATATTCAAGCGTTGAAGCGCAGAATTGAGCAATTCATTTTGTTACTGCATTGAGAATTGAGATCGCGTCTAAATCAGAAGTATACGATTTTCCACAACAAGAGTACCTTTCAGTATCTTTCCAAACTAAAGATACTCTTACGAAAATCACGTCCTAATATTTCACTAATATTTCACGTTGAATCTTCCACATAGTGTTAGAAGCTCTAAATTAAGGCTGTCACATCTTTTAGAGAATTACGAATAATGAAATCTATCTTGTTGCAATTTCGGAGTCAGCTGTCCATAGCACATCTGAAGCCCGAAAATGGGATCCTCTCGTGTGGCTTATAGTAATTTCTATAGGTATTCCTGATCTGATCGGAGGGGGTGGCGAAGCACCCACCTCTGAGTACCTTTTGGTTTATCGCCCATTTGTCAGTGTACTCTGAAAACTTTGGTTTGAATCCAGGATAAAGTACATACTCTGATGACGTCCATTCCCAGACATCACCGATCATATTAAAGCAGCCGTAATAGCTTCTTCCCTCAGGCAATGAGCCAATGATAGATGGACCCCAAATGTTAGATTCCAAGAGGTTTGCGAATTTAGGGACAGGAGATTTGTCCCCCCAAGGATAAATAGTTTTTTTGCTCAGATCATCATTCCAACTAGCTGCTTTTTCCCATTCCGCTTCAGTGGGCAATCTCTTCCCAGCCCACCTGGCATAGGCATCTGCTTCATAGTAACTGACGTTTACTACAGGTTCATTTTCGTTAATTTTCATTAAACCCCGAAAATCCTTCTTCTGCCATTTAGAGCTAAAGTTATCACCATCGCCAACTAAGGAGCTGCGTTGGTCATTTGAGATAGGTTCCCAATAGAGTGGTGCCTCCCAACGATGTTCCCCGACCAAGTCCCAACCGTCTGCTAACCAGTATTTGAAATTATGGTAACCACCATCCTCGATAAATTTGATGTAGTCTCCGTTTGTGATTGGGGTCACATCCAATTTGTAAGGCTCAAGATATACTTTATGTTCAGGGAGCTCATTGTCATAACAGAACAATTCTTTATGATTAAAGCCAAGCTCGTAAATGCCCCCAGGTATCTGGACCATTTTTTTGATATTCCGTTTCTGCCCCGGAGTGGCTCGTCCATTTCTATGCTGATCTATCTCCAAACCTCGGTGCTGTTTTGGAACCCTAGGTGGTGAATAGTTATCACCAGGATCCCGGAAGCGATGAAAATAATGTTGAAAATCATAAATCATAAGCTCTTGATGCTGCATTTCATGCTGATTTGCTAAAATAATATCGTATTTTAGCATATCTACTTTTGGGGATGGTGAACCCTTAGCTTCATTATCTACCCGTTTTTCGTTTAAAAACGAGATTACATTTTTTTCTATAAACGATCTGTACTCCAAAGTCTGTCGTACAGTTGGCCTTGGAAATTTGCCACGTTCAGATTTTGGAAGTATATTTCCAAATTTCTGATAGTAAGAGTTAAGGTACTCCAAATTAACTTTAGGTCGATTGATCTTCCGATTTGTAATATTCTTGAAGGCGTCGCCGGAGACAAATTTACTATTGCTAGAGGGAGGCTCCAGTCTTCTGCCATGTTTTTCCAATACCTTCTGAAAAAACCAGCTAACATGAGCCAAGTGCCAATTGGGCGTACTTCCAAATGTGTCAGATTGAATGACCGCATCCTCGAGCTGAATTGGCTTGAAAAGTTCGAGTGTAGTTTTTCTGACTTTAATAAACTCCGAGATTAGATCTTCAAAGGCTTTACTAATACAATTAGGAGTGACCTGAAAAGGCCCGGCACTCTTGCGAACTGAATTATTATTCTTAATCATTAATTTTTCCATTTCCATCTATTTTATCTCTAATCCTTACCTTTTTATGGCGCTGAGTTAAAGCTCAAAATATAATTTAATAGTTTGTGTTCTTTATTAGTGAAAGTTCTATGGGGGGTAATTATATCTTATATCAAGATCGGATTTCTGTCCATATCAAATGGCAAACGCAAAAAAAGGCACTATAAAGGACAGTACATCTTGACAGTCTACATTAAAGGAAAAATTTTGTGGTACAATTTATGATTTTATTCCAATTGCAACTATTCTAAACAAAAATTGATTTTGCAGATCCTATCTATAATATCCTTTAAACTGAGAAATAGGAAAGGTAAAATTCTTGATTTGCCTACGCTGTATAATGGGTCTAGATCTGAAACCTCTTGTGAAACCATCTATTTTGCAGATATCTGATTTATCAAATAAGACAGTTGCTATTGATGCTCATAATGCCATTTATCAATTCCTTTCGACAATTCGTGGACCCACAGGCGAATTGCTCATGAACGATAAAGGAGGAACCACGAGCCACTTAAGCGGCTTATTTTACCGCAATATCAACTTGCTTATTAACAACATAAAACCTGTATATGTTTTCGATGGTAAACCGGATCCATTAAAGTCCAGGGAAATTGAACGTAGACATCAGTTGAAGGAACAGGCTTCTCTGCAATACCGCCAAGCTCTAGAAGAAGGTAGATTGGAAGATGCTCGTAAACACAGTCAAGCTACGTCAATTCTTACCTCTCAAATGATAGAAGAGTCTAAACTAATTCTAAAATTATTGGGCATACCCTGTATTCAAGCAAGCTCCGAGGGAGAGGCTACAGCGGCGCATTTGACCAGAATCAATTTAGCATATACTTGTGCTAGTCAAGACTATGATTCAATACTATTTGGTGCCAGAAAACTAACACGGAACCTAACAATTAGTGGGAAGAGAAAAATCCCCAATAGAAATATGTATTTTGAAGTGGAAACAGAAATAATTGAACTCGAAGATGTCCTGAATCGAAATAAATTAACCCACGAACAATTAATAGATGTGGCAATTTTAATAGGAACAGATTTTAATCCTCGCGGTGTGCATGGCATAGGACCCAAAACTAGTTTAAAGTTGATTAAGGAATATGGTAAATTAGAAAATATCGAAAGAATAAAGGAGGATTTGCTGGATATTCCATTTGAAGAAATTCGTCAAATCTATCTACAACCTAAAGTGTCAAACGTATCTAATACAGAGTTCGGTGAGCCACAATACGATGCCATCATCGACTATCTTTGCACACAGAATAGCTTTTCCTCGAATCGAGTAATAGGTTATCTGGATAAGTTAAAGAGATCCATTGCACAACGTACCCATTCTTTAGAATCATGGTTCTGACGATCAATAAATAAGTGGAGTTGGTGTCTCTAATAGTCGACGATTCAGATCTTAGCCATAGCTAGAATAACGATTCCTTAAGTTGTTACGGAGTCTATGAGACAATTCTTCGGCTACAAGTTTTTGGTTTTGGTTAGAAGTCAAACAATTTCCATTCGTAAACACGAAAGGCCCGTAAGCGTAATTCGTGCCTGCCTCAGGAGCTACAGGCTCCAGAGAGGCGAGAAGAGAATTGATATAATTGCTAACATTAGTGACCTTCTCAGAATTTATTTGTTGTTCTTGGGCTAATTTTCTAAGCATCGTCATCATCACAGAGGGCTCTAGTTTTCTATATCCAAAGGTGGGGGAGTTAGTACCGAGTCTCTTTTCAATTCTAGTGGCATCTGCGTCGACCTTTGCTCCAATGATTATAGGCATTGGCTTGTAAATCGAATCTATTTTGAGTTGCCATACCTCATCGACGTTTGAGACTGTCGCATCAAAAAATCCGTCCCTGAGAGGATTTGTAGAGATCAAAAAGCTCCAATTTCTTGGATTCGACGAATATCTTTCGAAAAGGTACTTTGCCAAATTATTATCTTGAAGTATTTCCATGCTAAGGTACCTCGAGATAAGGATAAGGCAATATAGACCTTTGCATATCAAATAAGATTACCCCCACATTTCGAAATGAGAAAAATATCTGATAGCTAGTGCTAATAATTTCAAACTTGAACAAAAGATTTTTGTATTTACGTATGGGATGAATGCATCAATTTATTCTTCGTCTTGGGCCACAAATTCCTTTTCAAATTCAATTTAGCTAGCTTCGTCCGATGAAGTCGCGAGATTTGTTAATATCAAATTGACAGCATTTAAAGCTCACTAAAATTGTCTTCATGGTCATCATCTGACCGTAGGCTCCCTGGACTCTGTATATGCCCCCGTTTAAAAGTACGGTATTCAACCTGTAGTTGACGCTTTTTTCATCAAGTATGTGAGTAACTTTAAATGTTAAGTCTTACATGAGTGATATATCTGATTCCATGCTTTTCTATAAATCAACTGTAAAGCTTGGATCGAGCGATTAATCGTGAAAGCTACTTTATCTTTATCGTATCCAGGAGATTGCACTTTGGCCCTTAAAAACAAAGCTGAATTAAGCGACAACACATCCTACCCTATGAAGCCACAATTCGTCTTTATTTTTTTGAAAATTTTTTGCATAATTGTGAGGTCATATCTAGTGGAACAAGATAGCAATTCATCGGAATATGGTTAGATTAGATGAGATGTAGTAGTTAACTATTTTCTTCTAATCATTTTAGAAGATTTTAGTAGCGAGCATGACTAATACGCTTTGAAGGTATCTCCAAGAACTTTAGATGCTAATTTCAATTGTAGTACTTCATTAGCTCCTTCGTATATTGTGGTCGCTCGTGAATCCAAAAAATGTCTTGCTACCCTATTTTCCTTCCTATAACCGGATGAACCAAAAATTTGAATAGATCTATTGGCTGAATCAAAGGCACAATTGCTAGCATGAAGTTTCGCGATTGTTGCTAAAACATCAGCCTCAGATCTCAACTTGCAATACGCACTGTTATTTTTATTCAACTTGGAAAGCCAATGATTGTAGTCTTTTTTTAATTGCTCCACGTAATCATGCAAAATTTGCCTAGCCATAGCTGCCCGGTAAACCAACCAGCGAGAGCTTTCAATATTAACTGCAATTCTGGATATATGCCTCTGTATCAGCTGTTTTTTAGCAAGAGGAGAACCGTGTTGTTCTCTCGTCTTGGAATATTTAATTGACTCCTCTAGACAGTCTTTCATTACACCTATTGAGCCTGCAGCAACACTAAGCCTTCCATCTATTAATGCGCTATAGGCAATATTCAATCCTTCACCTTTCAACCCTAACATATTTTTTTTTGGAACGATACAATTGTGAAAATTGATTTCTGCGTTTTTGATACTAAGCAAGCCTAACTTATTTCGTATCTCTTGCCTTGAAATACCTCTAGAATCCCCGTCGAGTATAAAGGCGGAGATCTTTCCATTTTGAACGCCACCCGATTCTCTTGCATAGGTTGTTAAGACGTTTGCAAGGGTGCCGTTTCCTATCCAATGTTTACTACCGTTCAGGACGAAATGGTCGCCTTTATCCTCAAATTTTGTAGTCATAGACGATGGATCGCTCCCCGCAAAAGGCTCGGTCAAAGCAAAAGCCATTATATTTCTGCCGGAACATGTCTTTGGAAGATATTCATTCTTTTGGTAATCATCTGCCCAACCCTGCAGAACCATTTGTCCTATCGACGTGTGGGTTGAAAAAAATGTGCGGATGGAGCTACCCTCTTGGCCAATTCGTTCTATGGCGAGGGTGTAAGTAAGAATATCGTATCCCAACCCTCCATACCTTGTTGATATAGGACATCCGAGCATTCCTGTTTTAGAAAATTCGGGTACTATTTTGTTGTTCGACTGTTCCTTTAGGTAGCACGTTTCTTCGTACTGACGAAGAGACTTACACGTACTATCAATCACCTTGAGGAATTTTTTTTGCTTGTCTGAAACCTCAAAACTCATTTTGGATAAGTTGGAATATGACATAAATTTCCTGATATCAGATGATAATAAATGAAGTATTTATGCCGATCCTTGCTGGTGTTTAATTTCAGTAAGCTGAATGTTCATAGAATTGATGAAAAGTAACAAGCCCATCCTAATATTGATTATGATCAATGAAGGTCGTTTCTTGCAGAATGAAGTGTACAGTTGGCTATAACAGCAAACGGAATGATAAGTTAACGTGATCACATAAGGGGTTTAGAACACTTAAAGCCCTGTTCTCTCAACTTTGGAGTCACAATTTTATCAGCCACGGCGGCAATCAATAGGAGATGTAGTTTGAAGTACTGATCTGGGTTGATTTGGTCCAATTTAATATGCATTATTTACTCGCCCAAATGCTGATGGAAAACGATGGCATCTACAATATTGAAAACGAGTTTCACACGAAGCTTGCTATCGGAAAGGGCCTTAAAGCAGTATGTAGTCACTTTGTTGCAGTTTAAATTTTTATATCACTGTTATAAGAATGGCATAGTGTTTAAATACTTTCGGTATATCTTCAAGATAAGTGAATTAGATGCCAGTCGCAATAATTCCGGATATTAGCGAGCAACACTGTATCGGCTGTGCCCTCTGTGTTGAGATTTGTACAGCTCTCGGTCCAGACGTGTTGAGAGTAAAACCTGTGGAAGGATGGAAGAGAGGTAAGGCATTTGTCTTTTACCCAGAGAGATGCATCTCTGATGGGGCATGTATAGGAGTCTGCCCCACCAAAGCGATCTTCTGGATGAGACCGATGGATTACACACCTGGTCAGCCAATTCCTTTGAAAAAGAATGCAGTGTTCACAAAGGGCTGGGAAGAGGGTTAACTATCCACTACAGCCTTCAATTCTTCTTTTTTTGGCAAGTGCAAGTTTAAAATATTGTGTGTCTTCAGCTGGACTTTGATTATAGACTCTTAAATCCAACTCTATTGACTGGTGGATGTGTTCGCTGTTTTTCCATAGCATAGCTCGATGTGATTTTGCCATCACCGGCCTGGTTTTATTAATTTTGTAAAGTTGAGTCGAATTGCTTTAATTAATATTTAACAACCGGATGATACATCCGAAACGTATACGATGAATCATTGACCCCAAACTATACTTTATATTACTAAGAGACCAAATTGTCATTAATCACTAGTATGAGAGTTAAGTCTTCGTTATGTGCACTACTTTTGGCGGCAATTATACCCTTGATTATAACTACAGCAGTACTATCCGCGAACGGACAAAATTCCAAACCTTCGAATTTATCCCAGAATAGAACGGAGACGGGTAATTCACTAAATTCTGTCAGGTTCAGAATTCCTTATAATGCGTCCAACAATGACAGGGCCCACCCCCTCGTTTATACATTTAAAAGTCCAATCGCTGAGAGCTGGATTTTGAACATCCAGAATAATTTGTCGTATGCATCTAGACCGGATGCAAAAGTCGTAGTAAAGTTGCAGGAGCCTCAACCCAGTGAGAAATTCATCGAAATTGCAATGTATGGTAATTCGGCTTCCAATAGGTTTTGGGCAGCTGTGAATACTGCAGAATCAGGCTATATTAGATTGTATGACAAAAATGGTATTGATGGCTGGTCACCCGCTAATTTAATAAATATTGGTTATGATAGCAATCAAGGCTTATCAATCAATAGTGGCGTGAAGGTTCTGGTGGATAGACTATCAGTCAACGGTTTTACTTTAGGTTCAATAGCGATATATGGAAAGGATGACACGAATTCTCCGCTCAATACATATTCTGGTAATTTATCTTTTGAAACGCTTTGGGGAAAACCTTCCGATTCTCCCATATATTATCTACCTCTAGGTATGTTAGTTGGAGTGGGGGGAGTTTTAATTGGCTTACTTGTGTTTAAAAAAAGGGAAAAAGTAGAAGCCTCGTAATATGTTAAAAATGTTCGGTAATTTTAAAATAGAATAAGTCAATTTTTTCCTATGAACCTGGTATTAGCAAACTATTTTGAACATATTTTTATTAGTGCTAAATATCTTTGATCTGATTATTGAGAAAGGGGAAAATAATTGTAATTGAGGGTCCTGACAAAGCAGGAAAGATGACCCAATCCAGATTATTGGTCGGTTCTCTGAAGAAATCAGGAAGAATAGGTGTAGTTATGGATTTTCCCGATTATACTACGCCAATTGGTATGGAGATAAGTGCATTTCTAGAAGGTAAGCGAGACTACTCCAATGAGCTAAAGCATCTCTTAATGTCGGCCAATCGATGGGAGAGGAAAAGAGAAATAGAAAGCTTGGTAGACACTGGTACGATAGTTATAATCAATAGATATTATCAGTCAAACTTAGTTTATGGGGTTTCTAACGGATTGAATATTAGCTGGCTGTTAAATTTGGACAAAGGGTTGCCTAAAGAAGACATAGCGATAGTATTAAGTGTTAGTCCTTCTACGACATCTCAACGGTCAGAGAAGTTAGACTTATTCGAAAGAAATAAGAAATTGTTATCGGAAGTGATCAAAAATTATACCAAACTCGCAGAGAAGTTCGATTGGAAGGTGATTAACGGTGATAAAAGCAGGGAACAAGTACATCAGGATATACTGTGTCTCCTCAGTAAGGAAAAAATTATTTAAACATTTGCCTAATTTTAGTTATTTGTACGTAACTGGGATGTCTGATCAATTATATTTATAATTCATACCCTGATTTGCTCTGGTCACTAATTTCATTTGTGTCTAGTCTTGCAGACATGACGTTGAAACGATTCGAAAATAGGCATCCTGGTTTAATTATAATCTTAGCAGCCATAGCTTAATAGACTACCACAAAGTAAGGCATTTATATTGCATGATAAATATTATAATTTTCTGTTTCGATCATAGGCAATAGATATTCATGAAGTTTGTTGGCGAGATCACAGATCCAGTTCATACAAACATCCGCTACACTGACATAGAGAAAGAACTTTTCGACACTGTCGTTTTCCAGCGCCTCAGGAGAATAAAACAGCTCTCTGGCGCGCACTTGGTGTACCCAAGTGCACATCATTCTAGATTCGAGCACTCTATTGGCACAATGCATGTAGCTGGCTACGCAGGGGAGACTCTACTAACTAAGGGATATTTGAGTACCGAAGATAATGTTCAAGAGCTACGATTGGCAGCATTGCTTCATGACGTGGGACATGGCCCATTTTCGCATTTATTCGAAGAGATCTTAGAGAACAGATCGAAACTGACTCACGAGGATTTGGGCAAGGAGATTATATCCAAAACAGAGATAAGCGATATCCTTGAAAGGCATGGATACAAATCGAATATTGTATGCAAGTTATCATTTGGTGAGTCAAAAATAAAATTTCTTAATGAAATAATTGCTGGAGCACTTTCAGCAGATATTATGGACTACTTGCCTAGAGATGGATTTTTCACTGGTGCAGAATATGGCAAAATAGATTATCACAGACTAATTAGCTCTTTTGAAATTGTTTCGAAGGCACATCTAGCTCTTAGTAGGTCCGCCCTCTATTCATTTGAATCAATGTTAATCTCGAGATATGAAATGTTCAAAGCAGTTTATTTCCACAAGACAGTTAGATCTGCGGAAGTTATGCTTCTCCAAGCCATGAGACTAGCTGACGAACACCTCAACCTTACTAGCGCATCTCTAGACAATTATTTAGAGCTAACTGATGACTCCACTCTTGAGAAGATAGACTCTCTTAGTGATATCAATGGTACGGCGGTACAACTCGTAAATGATTACCGAAATAGGCAATTGTTGAAATGTGTTTATGAAAAACTTATACATAAAAAAAATGGCTTTTATACAAAAATAGACAGAGAATCACTAAATGAGTTGGCATCGAGAATATCAGACAATGCAAAGGTACAAGAAAGCTCAGTCTTTGTGGATAAATCAAGGGCTTCGTCTATGCCTCTTACACCAACTAAAGACGAAATAAGAACTATTGCGCTAATCGATAAGGCCGAGGCTTACGAGACTCCGGTTTCAGAGATCCCACTTATCGATTCTATAACTGGCGTTTTTGACATCCTAAGGGTATATACTATATACAAGAACAGGGACAGTGTAAAACAATCTGTGATCAAAATTCTGGGCGACGAGCATCATTCTACACGAGAGAAAAGGATAGTATAAGATGAGTAATACGGATTTCAATAAAAAAAGGGTAGTTATAAAATTGAGCGGCAGCAATTTCAACGTCACCGGCGCCGATATCAAGGATTCGCTTATGAGTTATGCTCGAATGTTAATAGATGTTAGTGACAAATATCAACCGATAGTCGTCACGGGGGGAGGCATAACTGCCAGACAATATATTAAAATCGCCAGAGGTTTGGGAGCAGATGAAGCAAGACTAGACAATATTGGGATTGAGGCATCACGCTTAAATGCCCGATTGCTAGTAGTTGCACTAGGAAATCAAGCCTTCCCTCAAGTTCCAAGAAATCTGGAAGACGTGGCTATAGCAAATTCCAGTGGAAAGATAGTGATCTCTGGCGGATTGCATCCTGGACAGAGTACTAATGCGACTTCGGCTTTAATAGCCGAAACAGTCAAAGCGAAGAAGTTTATAAATGCCACTGACGTTGATGGAATTTATGATTCAGATCCCAAGATGAACAAAAATGCTAAATTATTCAAGAAAGTCACGATCAATGAGTGTGTGAAAATCCTAGGAAGTGAAAACTCGATGGCCGGAACGTATGAGCTTCTCGATTTAGTGGCTCTCAAGGTAATAGAGCGCTCAGGGATCTCCACGATAGTTATCCGTTCCGACATAAAAAATATAAAGAAAGCGATTCATAGTAACAAATATCATATAGGAACTGAGATTGTTACCAACCCTTAGCCGAACTGAGATCGGTTCAAGAAACAGCTTTGATCATACCTGTAAACTCGAGGATGCCATCAGCTACCATCTTGTGGTACAGTTCCTCGCCTTTTTGTACGGACAAGGGTTTCGACTGTGCCTTCGCATATCCGTCTTTATCACAAATAAACAAAATTGACTCATTTTCCCGTATGGCTTTTCCGGCTAACATTTCTTCCCCTACAGGCTCGAAATCTCCATGAACTTGCTTAACAGTGTACGTTAGGTATGCAAATCCTGCATAATCAAATAATTTTATCTGGGCTTTCTGTGCTCTTGCATGCCCAAGGATTGCCGCTTTGTGATATTGCATATTTCAAACTAATTTTACTTACGTTTCATCTATAAATATTACTTTAAAGCAATTAATTTAGGGATATAAATATGAATCTTGATTTTATTAATACCAAGGATATTAGACAAATGCTAGCATTTATCAGTTTTGGCAAAAGAATCGCACGAAGTTTAAGATGCCAGTGACATTACAATTAAAATATATGAATGATAAAAACGTGACCAAGATGGTCATTGAGACTAAATGTTAAGCTACGAATTTTAGGGTTATCACTTTTATTGATAGTTCTTTACCGAGTCTAACTCGCTTTTCATAATCTCCATAAAATCAAACTATTTAGATACATCCCCGTCACATTAGCGGGAATATGGTAAATCCAGCGCAGTAAAAAGAGATGATATTTCGCGATTAACTTATTATTCATTCATTGTGCAACTTGACGTTGTTACGAAGTTTTACTAGTCTTTGTTTTTACCTACATATTATATTTGAAATTGTAATAGAATCAAATATACCGATTTTGAATTTTGTGATTATAGTAGCGTAATATTTGACTATTTCATGAAGATCAATAGCCAAGCGGATGGATTCGAGCCTAGAGTGAAAATAATGTCACAATATCGCTAACACCTAGACTGATTATTCATCTTATATCATACAGCATATACCAGTCATACAAATAGGTATCTGGTCTGTCATTTAATCTCAATTCTACCGAATGTTCTATAGTACTATACTAAGTGATCACTCGCTCAAGTATTTGATTTTCAATTGCTCTTTTTACTTCTAAAGCAATTCGTCTACCTACACCCATGGTGTAACCAAAGTAGTACTTTGTATATGGACTTGTGGTTGCCATGATGGGATTTCCTGGAACTCTAAGAGATACGTCATAAACCACGAGATCGAGCTCAGCGGTCACAATACTTTGTAGTGATAGAGGCCCGATTAGACCTGGTGGATACTCAAGCTCTGAAGCCTTGATAAAAGCGTCACCAATTTTAAATACCTTTTCAAGTAGTGATTCACGTATACTTGCAGGTGTGTGTCCTACCTCGATGTTTTGTAACTCAATATCAATTTCCATTTGTTGTCTGGCAGCTAATGTGGTAAAATCATGAATATTTGTTTGTAATCTTCTCTCAATTCCTAGGAACTCCGTGTCATTGGTTATTGGCGAATAAAAAAAGTTAAGATTAAAATACGTACCAAGTATGAATTCTTCGATGACAGCAGACTCAAGATCATCCTCTCTAATTAGACCACGTTTCATCCTTAGATTTGCTTTCCTAGTATAATCTTCATATGATGAAACAACAAAAAATGCTCTCTCTAATTTCCGTTCTGCTTCTTGGACTTTTACCATTGCTAAGCCATCAATATCTGAGGCTTTTGAGTAGATTTTAGGATGTCTGATGCTTGCCTTTTCTAGAAGGTAGTATTGATTTCTTTCGGAGCCGCGTTCTTCTGCTCGTAGCAGTCCTCTGTTCCCAAAGATAGGTATCTCAAGATCATTTTCAATATTACTATACCCAAGATATGCAGTGAAGGCGCGATGGGGGATCATAACTGTATTTAGGGACAACAGTCTTTCTTGATTTTCTCTATAAAGAATGTCTGAAAACTTGTCCAACAAGATGAGCTCGTCCGTCAACCTTGCAAATCTCTGATATGGGGTTTCTCGGCCTCTTTCGCATATACAAACAGTTTTAATTCCTTCATCCTTAGCACCATCCATAATTTCCAAAGCTGAATGACTACCTATCACACCAATAGCAATATCATTCACATCGTATTTACTAACGATGTCCTTTATCAATTTCCTAGGAATCATTTCAGGGAATAAGGCATTAACTGTAAAGTCATTAAAATAATATTAAGATCATACTCTATCGTTTTTACTTTTCCCTCCGTTTCACTCATATACCCTTGCTTTTGTTAATTTCTGCTTCAATCGCAAGCCTTAACTCATTATCATCCTTGTTCGTATAGTCAATCCCAAGTGCCTCAGCTATAACTTCTAGTTTTTCCCTCCCCACCACACTTGAATTTTGGTTTTTAACATGCTGGAGCTCCTTTCGTGCCTCTATCCTAGCCTTTTCATATTCGGTTGTTGCCTTACCAAAAGACCTTGCTAATTCAGGAATCTTTTTAAACCCAAAAATCAGAATTACCCCTATTAGTATAATAATAATTACTTCCATACTATTCACAAGGGCCATCGAGAGTGTGGCTATTTGAATTGTCATTCCGCAATCATATATTGAGCAGTACTAATGATTTAAGTGTTGATTCTTTCTGAGAAGATTCCACCTTTCTCCTCTTCTTGATTGCCAAAATTACAATTAAGTTCAGCAGCGCTTTTATTGGCACCAAAATAGCAGCCAACTTGTAGCTTGGAGTGATTATTGCACAGTAATTTACCAGAATATTAAGAGCAGCCTAAAGTTATGCCTCCAGAAACTAGGACCAATAAATGCAACCAAAAAAATTACATACAATATAATTAGAAGTTCAAGGACAACCCCCAAAAATTAAAATGAATCGAAGTACAAACGAATTGAAATCCTGGTTATTCAGGAACGATTCAACGCCGATGGCTTGACAGTACTTCATATGAGGTAAATAGTTATCCGGGAATTTTTTAGCAAATCATTGCTGAACAAAACATAGTACAGCTGGTAACTTTGGTTGCAAAAATGGTTACTCCGGTACTGATCATGCAGAGCAAAATTACCTTTAAACTTCAAAAAATGTCAAGTTATGGATTGTGCTTGAAGAGATATATTTTAGGTTCTGACTCCTTCCAATGAATTGACCTCCAAACACCAGCCATATAAGACCATAAAATCTCCCCACCTTCTCATTACTGACGAGTTATCGTTCGATAGCCTCTTCGAATATTCCCTTTCTTACCTTAATTGGTACATCGTAGTAAGCTGCTAAAGCAATCGAATCTGATGCTCTATAATTTCTCAAAACCAGACTCCCATCTCTAGTTTTAAAATATAGATTTGCGCGCAAAACTGAACCGCTCTGATAAACTCTCACTTCCATCAATAGCAGATCTTGGATCGCTGCTATTTCTTCCACTAGGTTGTAAATTGTAGGTATCGTATTTTTGTCACCACTTCTGAAGCGTGATATATGTTTGGCAACTTCCCCTGAAAAAGCACGCATCGGAAATTCTTTTCCCTCACTAGTCTTCAATATAACGACGCCTTCCAATCCTAGCTGATCTATGAAACCAACATCACTTATACTTGCCAGAACATACTGCTCCTCTATGTCCGAAACATCATCAGGCATTTGTATTATGCAGTAGATATATCCTTCCTAGGAATTAAGGGTTGTGAGCAGTCGTTTATAACAGAACCTAATCAGGTTTTCGCATCGATAAATAAATATCTACCTGACGCCTACAGCAAGCTAATTATGCTTTATTTGAAAAACGGATTTCTAGCTAATATATCTTGTTTGACATATTATATCAGTTTAAAATTCTCAGAAATTCTTTTCAATGTTACTTTATGCGAAACCATTCGACTTGTGAACACTGTACCACAGGATGCTCTGAGCCTTCATCTGATAGATATGCGTCCAAAAGAAGCGCCTCCGAGTTAGTAATCTTGAATCTTTAGGCTAAACGAACTGGCTAGGCCAAGAGCGTAGCATATACACTTAATAATGCACACTAAATAATATCGATATCTACTGGTATTATGACTATAATAGGCAATGCCTATAGATGGATACATGGACGGATAGCTGAAAAGCCTACCAATTACAGCTGGGTAATAAAAGATCAGCTAGCTGGGAGTGGTATGCCGATGACTTATTCTCAGTTCCTATGGGTGTTATCACATGGCATAAGAGCTATAATAACTGTACGGGAAGTTCCACTACCAGCAAAGTGGTTTGACAATGATGTAGAGGATCAATCCAAAAATGATAAAGATAAGATTGATTATCTTCACGTAAAGGTGGAAGATTACGGTGCCCCTTCTATTGAACAGCTCAACGACACCGTCGAATATATACGTAAGCAAATTGGTAAGGGCAAACCTGTCTTGGTACATTGTGCAGCAGGTAAAGGTAGAACCGGAACTGTGCTCGCTGCATATCTAATTAAAGAACGTGATTTAGACGCAGAAGAAGCTTTATTCAAGATCAGGATGCTTCGACCAGGATCCGTGCAATCAGAAAAACAAGAAAAGTGTATCGAACAATACGAACGGTACGTTAAAGGATCATCATGAGTATAAACATCTACCATTAGCTCCTCTCGGAAAAAATTTGACATCAGGAATTTACTCATCCGTGGGGTATTGGCACAAGAACTAAATCATTATTTTTTACCACGAATTCTAGTTATGAATATCGTCCGCAACACTATTATCCTATATCCGGAGATTATGAGATGAACTATTAATTCTATCTCTTATTAGGCTTGGCTAGTACCTTCGGTTCAAATGTCGGCAATGTCTTCGAAAGGCTATCAAGATACATTTGTACATGTGGTTCTGCAATCCACAATTTCTCGTTCTCGAAGAGATACCCATATCTCTGGGAGCTTCCTATTTTCTCACGGGATCTGAGAACTTCCAAATAACTTCTAGAGATAGTAGATTCATCAAATCCGTGCTTTCTAGCAATCATATCAACTACCCCGTGCATACCGGATCCATGTTGAGCTGCTTCCTTCGGACGATAGGCAATATTCCTAGGGATACCCAACCTTTGGGCCAGTTTTCGATGTACATGTTTTCCAAACTGATCATCAATGCCCTTCAAATTTAACTTGAGATCCATTTGCATTGAGAGTTTGATGATCCTCTTATCAAGAAATGGCTCACGCATCTCTATGCTATGCGCCATAGTAATTTTATCTTCACGTTCCAGTGTTTCTTTATATAGTAAAAGTAAGTCCTCGGTCATATGTTCCCTCAATACCTGATATCCATTTTTTTCAAACACCCTAGCATACCAAGGATAGCCACCAAAAAGCTCATCTGCTCCTTGACCGCTCAACATTACATTAATTCCATCTTCATGGGCAAGCTTTACTGCTGCATACACCGGGATGGCTACCTCTACTTGTCCGGCGTTAGAATCCTCAATAGTATCGATAATCTCCGGTATACATTGTTCTACCTCATCATATGTCAATTCGTTAACTCTCAACTTTAGATCTAATTTTCGGGCTATTTGTCGAGCAAAAATTATATCGCTTGAATTGTGAACCCCACCGGTGTAACACACTACATCCTTGACCATTTTTTTCGCCAACCAGGCAATAATTACACTGTCGATCCCTCCCGAGAATATTATGCCGACCCTATCGAAATCTTGAGTTCTCTTCTTCATTGAAGCGATCAAGGCTTTTTCATACGCATTTACTGCTGCCGAAAGAGACTTGTGGATGACTTTCACCCGGTGAACCGGAGGAGTCGATACTTGTATCTCCTGCAACACTTCTTTGGGCTTGATCACTACTGCGCAACCTGGTAGGACTCGATTTGTCGGCTCATTTATCCCCACCTTCCAAAGTGCTTTACGCTCGGAGGCGAATGCTACGAGCCGGTCATTTTCCCCATAATAAATCTGTCTCACACCCATGGTATCTCTAACCAAGATCGTCGTTCCCGAATGCTCATCTTTAATAACAAGAGCATATACTCCGTCGAGTTGAGCGACGGTTTTCCTCACAGCAGCTAAGAGACTGCTATCTTTCAAATGATCTTCCAGCAAATGAACTACAACTTCGCTGTCAGTTTGAGAGGCAAAACTATGATCCCTCAATAACTGCTTTCGGATCTTTTTGTAGTTGTATATTTCACCATTATGTTCTATCGTCAACCGCCCATCACAACTACTGAACGGTTGTTGTCCACAAGTACCACCAACAATTGCAAGCCTGACATGACCCAATGCACTTTCTCCAGAGATTTTACTATATTTTAATTCGGAAAATGATTCTGATTGTATTACACGTCGATTTGCAGCGATCCCAGCTCCATCAGGACCACGATGTATCATACAAGAAAGCATAGATCCTATCAGTGGTACTACATTTTCGCCCTTCTTACTCAACAAACCCACTATCCCACACATATTATAATCATCCCAACTAAAGGGTCGAAAACCACAACGTAAGTTTTGGTGTATGACTCGACTTCAATCACAATAGGTTATTCTTAACGACTTAAAAGCCTTTTTATAGAATATTTATTTACCAGGCGAACTTAAGAAGAGATTTGGGCTAGAAAGTGGTACGTTCCGAGGACGATAGGCATTAATTATGGTTAGCTTTAGTGTGGAATTGCCAAACCTATTGGAACCAAACACTTCCGGCAGGTACCCAAGAATATATCTATTTATGTGATTCTCTGCTCTAAGATCCGGATACCTTCGTTCTAAATTTGTTGAGGTAGTTAATTTAGGTTTCTAAAAGTTCAGGAAGAAAATTGACTTAAATGAAGTTCACTTTACAACTGAAGAGTTTATAGGCAAAGGAAATCAATATGAGTGTTGATCTATGAGCTGAACTGAGAGCAGTGTTTCCACTTGCATGACTTCTATGCCTTTATCCATTGCCTCTTGATTTTCAGTAGGAAGTATACCGCCAAATTCTTCCAGTATGCCAACAACTTCATAAGGTTCGACAGAAAAACCCGAAGAGTAGGTCAAAAGCTCAGCCAATTTCATCGACATACAGTGTTCACCAGAATTGCCGGTACGCATAACTTCTGTCTCAAAGCCGGTGTAGTAAGAGACCAATGAATTAAGATATTGATTTGTTATTTCCGAAACCCTCCCCCATTTTGAAAAA
>AF_2010_repII_A001DRAFT_10000005_pt1 | contig 31707 bp, 34 predicted proteins | sample AmaForreplIIA001_FD_9190 | JGI IMG/M metagenome (IMG submission 9190)
ACACGGGCTGTCTCTTCAGCTTGGAGCTCTTGAAACCTTGGAAATTCCGAATAAGGAACTCCCCCACCTTTAGAGAAGCATTCTACAATCTTATCTTCCACTATACCCATAAGTGAAACATATTGAAAGTATACAGCTAGATTATTAATTCCAACGGCTCTAGTAAGAATTGCAGCATGTTTTTGTGGAAGTAAATACTCGTCACTCGATGGATTATATTGAATTATTCGTCCAACTACCATACCTCCAAGCCATTCTCCCACATAACGTTCATTTAGGCCAGCGGCTCTTGCAATCTCCTCTACGGTAGCAGGTTTTTGTATATAAGACATTATATCGAAAAGGTGAGTTTTATGTCCGATGCTTATCATTAACGAGAGGGTACCACTATTTAGAACATGAATTAGCTGAGTTGCAAAATCTGACTCATTATTTGCATGATCTCCAGCAGGAGTAGCGACCAATACTTAGCATAATCTCTGCTCACACTCTTATTCTTTACTCACTATGTGGCACATCGTGGCACATTGTAGCACAAGTATGTTTAGTAATAGGACCCACATTCTACAGAATATAATGAGAACTTAAATATCATTGTATTGACAACTAGTTTGTGTTTAAATTTGCATTATTTCGAAATAATGCAATATTTCTAGTTGGTATAGTAGCAATTGCTATATCTCTTTCGATACTGTCATATCAATATTTTGCAGTAACGTCTAATCAAATTATTCAAATAGCTTCTGAGGACATACGTTCTAATGCCAGAACAGAAGCGAATGATATCTCTCACTCATTAGAAAATGAAATGAAGGCCGTCATATCTAACTTGTATATCCTTGCACATTCTACTTCTGTTCTGTCTCACCAATACGAAAAGGCACATAATATTATTGATGCTGCCCAAAATTCAACAAATCACCTTACAGATTTTTATATGTGGCTTGATGAAAAGGGGAAGATAATTTGGATTAGTAACATAAATGGGAGTACTTATCAAAAATACAACGGATTTGACCTAAGCTACCGACCATATTTTAATATCGCAAAGAGCACACACAAAGTATATTATAGTAGTACGATAGAATCTAATGACAATGTACCTAGGTTATACATATCCTATCCATTATCCAATAATAGTAAGTCTGCTAGTAATACCGGTCAGACAGTGACTACAGATAAATTTGATGGCGTCATGGTTGCAGGAATCAGAATAACTTCTCTGGGTTATTTTTTAGAGAATCAATTACTTCCAGAATCAAAAAATAACATGGGATTACTCGACAAGAAGGGGATTATTCTCTATAGTGATAACTCTTCGTACATTGGCAAATATGTTCTTGGAGATGAGTTTCAACATACACTGTCCGGTATAGTCTTACCGAGTTCAGAGAGTTTACTAAATAGGCTTTTTGAGCAATCATTACTAGGGAATACAGGTTCAGGAGATATTCCTGGACGAAGTGGAATATATACAATTGTTTATCAACCTGTTAAGATAGATGGTAATTATTTTTTGACATCGTATATACTAGCTCCACACAACCTGGCAAGTAATGTTGGTAATTTGGTTAATCAACAGAAGAACTTCAGTATATTTATAATAATCATTATTACAGTTGCAGCAATCGTAGTTGCATTTTTTGTTCTGTCATGGAATAGAAGGTTAAAAGCAATTATCATTTCAAAGACAGAAGAATTGAGGACATCAAATGTCTCCCTAATTGATACAAATAAGCAGCTAGCAAAAGCTAACGACGAATTAAAGAATCATGACATAATACAAAAGGAGTTTATTAATATTGCAGCTCATGAATTACGTACACCCATACAGCCAATACTCGGATTATCTGGTCTGCTTCTTCGAGATAAACAAACTGAAAAGAAACGACAAGAATTGCTAGAAATTGTATTCAGAAATGCGAAGAGATTGGAGCGACTTACTGATGACATTCTGGATATTACGAGAATAGAGAGCAAATCACTAAAGCTAAAGATGGAATTATTCAATCTAAGTGAAATGTTGCGAGATGTCATCTCAGATTTTCAGAATCAGATTGACAAAGGACAAATAGCTAGAGCTAATCGAAAATTAGAATTTATAGGATTGGATGAAGACATCTTCGTAAAAGCAGATAAAGATAGGATACATCAGGTAATTTCGAACCTTTTAAGTAACGCTATCAAATTTACAAATGAAGGCGAAGTAACTATCTCGGTAACAAAGTTTGATGACAGAACAGTAGTAAGTGTAAAAGATGCTGGATCTGGAATCGATCCTAAAATATTACCAAAACTATTTACAAAATTTGCAACTAAATCTGGTAGTGGTACTGGGTTGGGATTGTTTATCTCAAAGAATATTGTAGAAGCTCATGGAGGAAACATGTGGGGGAAGAACAATGCTAATGAGAAAGGAGCTACTTTTTCTTTTAGTCTACCATCAGAATCAGATTAAAGAGTGATATTAAATATGAGTAAGGTCTGGGACACAGTCTACAATTCAGACAATACCTTTTTTGGAGAGGAACCTAGCAATTTCGCACGTCTTTGTTTTAATCAGATGAAAATGAATAAGGTGAGCAGAATGTTGGAGCTAGGCGCAGGTCATGGAAGAAATTCAATATTTTTTGCATCAAATGGGATTGAAAAAATAGATGCGTTGGACTATTCTGTTGTTGCCATTCAATTATTGGAAAAGACAGCAAAGGAAAAAGGATTATCAACAACAATATACCCACACTTATTTAACGTAAAGAATCCTTTTCCTTTCAAAATGATTATTATGATGCAGTATATTCGCACATGCTTCTTAACATGCGTGCCTAAGGAGCTTCACTTTATACTTTCAGAAATAAGAAGAACATTAAAACCAAAAGGTTTGAACTTCTTTTCTGTCAGAAACCAAAATGACAATTCTTATGGCAAAGGGATACAAGTAGAGAATGGAATTTATGATATGAACGGCTTTCAGATCCGGTTCTTTACAGAAAAAGAAATACTGGATTTGGTAGAGTTAGAATATTTTAAAATATTGTGGATTAAAGAGGAGTATGAGGAACCTGTTACGCTCTATTTAGTATGCAGCAAAAAACTTGAATCACATGGCTACCTCATATAAAGCAAGTATCGATACTGTTTTCCTAAATAGGCTGATGTTTTTCAAGAATTTAGAGTGTGAACTTTGTAACGCTTATCAGTTCCATAGTTGATATATTTCCATCGACCATCAGAGATCGATAACTCGTGAAATTCTCTCTGTACTTTCCGATCTAATGATTTGTATACATTCTCTCCTATGGACACTTTATTTGCACCTGTTAGAGAAGTTATCTTTGATGCTATATTCATACTATATCCCAGTATGTCAATCGGAGAGAGCTGTTTATAACCGAACTGAACTATTGCGTTTTCTCCTGCGTCCATACCTATCTTGGCGAAGAGTTCAGGATACTTGTATATTTTATGCAATATTACATTAAGTTCCTCCTTGACCGCATTAATCATCAATTTCCCACATTCAACTGAATTATTTGAGGCATGATATTTGTTCTTATTATTAACACGACCTGGAAAAAAAGAGATTACTGCATCGCCTACGTATTTCAAGACATATCCATCATGACTATCTACAACGAGTGATATTTGATGGGCAAAAGCTCTAATTAATGTAACAAGGTTATCTACGGGTAAAGTCATGCTCATATTCGTTGAGCCAACAAATTCGGCGTATATGATAATGAGTGGAATCTTGGAACTGATATGGTTAAGAAGAAAGGTTTGACCACGTCTTATTGAAGTATGAATCATCTTTGGCCAAAGGTTGTCAAGTATCAAAGGCGTATGTATTTTGTACCAATATGCCATTGATTCTTCTTCCTGCATATTCTTTTTCCAGTAAAGATATATTCTTATGCTGTCGCGGCGTATCCGTCATTTGCATTGTGCGCATCAGCGATTCGTAAGCCACCAATTCATTATGTTTTAATGCGAAATCTCGCCTCATTGGCACTAATTCATATTCTTCTGGCATAGAATTTTCTAAACCATTATCCTCCGTTTTTGATTTTACATTCTTTAGAAGATTATTCCCCATCGGCATCGTAGAAGATACAAATAATAGTGATAAATCTGCTTTAACATCAGTTGAATTTCCTCCTAATCGTCTAATTATTCTTCTGTCTAATTTTTTGATTATGTGTTTCTTTCAAGTGCTGCTTTAGTCTTTGTTTTACTTTTAGTAATGGGGTCTGATCTATTCTTGATATTATTCTATCTGCTGACGCATTTTCAGTAGATATTGCTTCATTTAGTTTTTCGATCAGCTCTGAGAGCAATTGAATTTTGTTATCATAGCTTTTTCTATAATGCAAAGGTAGTACTATTCATGTTCTATTATATTATTTAAGGTTGTTCTGAGTCAGCCATTTAACTTCCTAATCTCATCTGCAATTTTTTTGATCATCTGCAATTTTTTGATTCATCAGGTATTTCTGGAGCTTTATCAGCCCGTGATGTAGTCTGTCCTCTCGGCTGCAATGAGACACTTAAATAGGGTCGCATTAGGATCTATTCATATCTGAAAATCTGTGTTGGAGTTACCATCTTTACATGAATTTGTTAGACATGGGCAAATATGGTGGCTTGTAAGTATGTTCTGTTTTCTTGGAGGTCTAATAGTTTGGGGGATATGGAAGAACAGGTAGGAAACTTATGAGTATGTGGTCTACATACAACAACCCGCCAAAAATTGCTCATTGTTCTGTAAGCCACGCCACACCAAACCATACTAACTTGGACCTAGCAGAAAGTTAATGCATTACTTATTAATAGTGAGTCCTAATACAGCCTAACTATTCTACAGCAGTATATTTCGGAAGTCTATTAAATTATGTTATTGCTTCAATAAATAAGTAAGGCAATGAATTAAATGGCCACTACTATAAAACTAATTTTAGTATTTGCTGTACTCCGTCTCTTTTTAGTACAACACCTATCAGTATTACGTAGTCGCTTTATCTGGAGTAATAATATTGAAAACCTTGCATTTGCACAGCTAGGCGGTAATAATCCCATTACTCAAAGACTAGACTATGCACACTTCTTACCACTAACAAAAAAAGGTAAATTGCATAAAGTCAAAATAATTCTCCAATTAGCGCTGGTGAATATGCATATATGAAAGTCTATGCCCTAAATGGAACACTAATCAAGATCTCTTCATCTTCGAACGGCTTGAAGACCGTTTCGCCAGGTAAAGCAGAATTTGCAGCCACTATATCTGACAGCGTGATAAAACAAGTCACAGCACATACATTGTTCACAAATTCATTTAGAAGCGTCAATTATTCAAATCCAGTATCTATTAAGCTAAGCCTAGGTCAGATTATTCAACCACCAATTCCCAAATCACCTGTTTCGATTCATTGAGAAACCCAATAATGTTTACACAAAATAATCAAGATCCAGATCCAGATCCAGATTCAGATAAGAACAATAGATTATTAAGAACATCTAAAAAGTTACCCCAAGAAAGGCATAATTTGGAGATGTCTTGTCTAATTTGAAGAGAGATCTTTGGATGGCTATTCCTATCATTGTTCTTGTTTTAATTTCTAACTCATTCATTGTTACTTCACTCATGGTATCTCAACTTGATCAGTTCAGTTGGTTTCCCTCCTTACAGAGGGCAGAAGCTGTTGCCAGACATAAAGCCTCTCCTCTCAGTCAAAACTCATCCCCTATAAATACAGAGAATGCAATTGCATCTTCGATATCTAGCAAGGTACCTACAGGCTGCATTAATTATGCCCCATCCAAAAGATCAATTAATGTCAGCTGTACCAGCCCTACGAGACTCACAGATGTCAATAACGCTTTACATGATAATAACATTCTAACCAGACAAACTTCAGATGGCGTATGGTTTCTGAATGCTAATTTGGTAATAGCTAAAGGTGCCGTTTTTCACATTGACTCTACTGACACCAAGTGGCTAAAGATAAATTCAAAAGTACCAGGAAGTTCCAGCGATGGTAGCACTTCAAAAAGTGTTCGGCCAGCATATTGGATTGACGTTCATGGCAGTCTAAAAATTGATTCAGTAAAGATAACTTCATGGGATCCAACTACAAATTACTACGCTATAACCAATGGATCAAGAACTGGAAGTGGCGTATTTATTTATGGTTCGCCCAGACCTTCCATAGTAGTTGAAAATAATGCAACAGGCACAACAGATATCACAAATTCGGAAATAGCCTATTTAGGCTATGAGCAGGGCAAGCATAGGGGTGGTTCAGGGCTGAGTTATTATTATGGCGGTGATGGGAGCATCATACAGAACAACGACATACACCATGTATATTTTGGTTTGTACACATTTGGTGTTGGCCATATGGTCGTAGCTAATAACATTATCAGAAATAGTGGTCACTATGGACTTGACCCCCATACAGGTACACACGATATGATAATTCGGAATAATACAGTGTATAATAACAATGGAAGTGGTATAATTTGTTCACTCAATTGTTATAACATATTGATTGAAAATAATAAGGTTCACGATAACGTAGGGGATGGAATAGACTTTAGTAGGAATATGTACAACTCTGTTGCAAGGAACAATATTATTTCTAACGAGCCATCTGGTGTTTATGTTTCACAGTCCCATACAAACCAGATTTACAACAATACTATTTCAGATAGTGAAGAAGGAATCTACGTAAATTCTGGTTCTACAAATAATAAAATCTATGATAACAAGATTATAAATTCAAAGTCTTATGCCATACTTATTAAAGGTGCATCATCTTCAAACACCTTCTATCATAATAAAATAGCTAGTGATAATAAAGAAGGATTAATAATTAGTCCAGATCCAACATCAAAGAATAATGTATTTTATAATAACCAGATTGTGAATCCTATAGACACAATCAATTCACACAATAGGGAAGTAAGCAAAAAGTGAGTGAATTAAATATAGCAATTAAATATAGCAAACAAACCAACCATCATCTTCGCTTCTGAAGTGGCGATCGTGAGCAACATCTCATACTAACTTGCGGTGCCATCTTTTCGGGACTGGCAGTGCTTGCTGGTACGATGACGTCTCTAAGCTAAACCTAGTATGGCTAATTATCAAATAATTGTATGAAGTTATGCTAGCCAGTATATTTCTTACCTTCCTATTCTACGCTGCTCCACTATGATGAACAGATGTTCTCCGGCTTCGTTCCTTTCTTATTTTCATTGAAACTAGTATCGTAATTGCTACTGATGTCGTAGTGACGATCAAAACGATATAACCAATGGGTAATGAATAGGAGGAACCCTGAGAAAAAGCAAAGTAATCCCCCAATGGGTCATATATTTGAACAGGAAAGGTAAAGGTTATGTTCTCGCCAGTGTCAGGATCATTAAGTACGCTAACATCTATCCCGTATCTGCCAGGTTCTTTAAAGACATATTCATGTACGTAGTGACCGTATGGAACAAATATCGGATGTGTTGTTTCTTGTCTAATTCCATCTTTGGATATATTTATTGCAATAGGCTGATCTACCATTTGTTCTCCATTAACGGTATTAATTGAAAATAGGATTTCTGTATTCTGTCCGGCGACTGGATTAGGTGGCAATGTTTTCATATAAATATTGTAATTTCCAATCCTTTGATTCAGTGAATTTGTAAGTATATCTGCATGTGCTCGCCGTATGAAAGATATTGATAACAATGAGGAACACATTAAAGCGATTATCATAAGTGAAATAACATTTTGATTCTGCATACATTAAATTTATTGGTCCCCCTTTTTAAAGGCTAGCTCCAGCCGCAGAGCGTTATTTTGTTGTACTAACTATATATAAACAAATTCTACAAGTTTAAAATGGGAAGAATGAGCCTTCTGAGGTTTGCAATTCTAATTTAATTATTTTTATTCGGTACGTTCCTGTAACATTATTGGAGGTTTTCCTTTAGGTGTCCACATTCATCGTATCAGGATATCGTGTATGAATATAGTATTTCCACAGTTTAACAACCTTTTGAAATATTGGACAACCAACCAAGACTATGTGTGTAACTAATATGAGGATTACCATGTGGAAATCAGAAGAAGAGAAGGCTGAAATAATGTCTGCATTAAGTATCTTCTCCTTACCTAATCTATAGGTAGTACATATTTTCGATCTGAATTATCGTTACTTTTTAAATACTCCAATGTATTTGTAAACTAGTCCAAGGGACTGAAGAAACCAGTATAGGAGTTCAAAGATCCCAATTGATTAGAAGGTTGGAAAACCTAGATGGTCTAAAGCTGCACCTTTATTGTATAATGCAGCTTCATCATTCGGATCTATAGCTAGCGCCCTATTAAAATAATCAACAGCTCCAGTATAATTTCCTAGGTTGTTGAGAGTCATACCTATGTTATCTAATGTATGAGTATCGTTAGGTTTTATTGCTAGCACTTTATTATAATAATATATAGCACCAGTATAATTTCCTAATTTCTCAAGGGTTAGACCTTTGTTATTTAATGCATTAACATGGAATGGGTTTATTGCTAGCACTTTATTATAATAATATATAGCACCAGTATAATTTCCTAGATCGTCAAGCACCATACCTATGTTATTTAATGTATAAGTATCATTAGCATGTATCGCGAGTGCTCTATTATAATAAAATATTGCTCCAGTATCATTTCCTAATTTCTCAAGGTTTAAACCTTTGTTATTTAGACCTTTAATCGCACTATCATTTACAGGAGCAGCACCTTTTTCTACCTTGGAAAGCACATTAATAGTAGGCAGCAGATTTAAACCTATAATGCTTATTAAACATAAAATAAGAAAGCCTTGTAACACCCTAATTTCTCGAAATTCAGATTTTCGATGTAATGTATTGAAGTCTTGCAACGTTTTCCAAATGGCCCCCTATTATATAATACAAATACATGATAGTGAATAACCGCTAATATTTAAGGTTGAGTATATTATATAGAATATTATAAAGTATATTTAAGGTTAATATGCTGAGGTTAGCAAACTATCGATCTGAATATAGAATATATATGAATATGAGAATGAATGAATGAAAGATAGCCAAATTTATGGCATAATAAGTTAAGGAGAAATAAAGAGAAATTGGAAACTGTTAGTAATATAAGTTGGTATGTAATTTGCTGGCGTCTAGCTGCAGAATATTCTCGGGAGCACCAGGATTAAACACCTTAGGATTAGAGGCAAGACCCTTTGTCCAAAAATCTTCAAGTTGATTGATTGCAAGCTTTCAACTACCTTTTTCTTTTACTACGTTACTAACCAAAACTGCGGCATTCATTGCACCAATGGAGGTACCAGCGACAATATCAAATAGTAGTTTGTCTTCGCCTCTTTTGGAATCCTTTATCCTGCTTCCCTTATCTGCTTGTGTCAATTCCTCGGATAATTTCTTAATAACACCCACTTCGTAGGCACCTGAAGCGCCTCCACCTTAAAGAACTAGTGATTAGATTTTGGTGACTGTTCCTGTCTTCGAGATCCCACCTCTGATTTATTCTTAAGGAGATAGAAATATTTTTTTAATCCTATGGGCAACAGTAATCATATTTTCAGAGGATTGTTACTTTAGATCTAGAAACTTGTTACTCTGTCTGCCCTACCGTTCACTAAAATAATATGCTCCCAAATCACTTTTCCTAATACTGATTTTATAATAATTAAGGCACTTCATAAGTCCACTTACTATAACGAACGAGCGATAGTTGCTATTACTGTAGGAGAGTAACAACGGTAAGAGTTTGCTAGCTGTAGTACTTACAAAGATAGGTCGTTTTCGTACATGTTTGTTATAATTGTAGTACCAGGATGTGCGCATCATCATTTGCAATCTTCTATAATGATAGATAAGAACTGTGCTTAATATTTTTGCTTAATAAGGAGTCTAGAGATGAATATCTACATATAACTACATGATATCTGCTTCATCAGCTCGTGGAGTATTGGGTGAAACATCGGCTGAGCTTGCCGTTCCAAAATCTTCTGGCTTTTTGAAACAATCATCGCAAAACCAAACACTATTGACATAATGACCTATCTTCACTTGACCTCCTTTCTCTACCTCTGGCTCTATTGAATCGCCTACATTAGAACCACATTTTATGCATCTAGGTAGTAAATCAATCATACAAATTCAGTATCTTATCTTTATAATTTATAATTTACTTATCCAATCAATCAAAACAATAATTTTAGACTATATTGTGATTCTAATAAATACCTCCATTTATCCACACAAACAAACTCTCAATCTTTAACAATCTAGCTATGGCCAAACTAGGTTTTGACATTTTTGCTAGCTTACTACGACCGCTAGTGCAGATGGTTGAATGTTTCCATATAGTATCGTCTCATTAATTAACCATATAGTGTCTAGTCTCATTAATTAAACTGAGTGCTGCTCCCAAACTTATTGTTTGGTAGACAACCTAAGGGATTGAGGTCTAGGTTTAGGTTAGGAATACAAATCACTTGGCATGATTTATTGGTGGGACCATAGGGGGCATAGGTAGTACTGGCACGTTGATAGTAGGAATTTTGTTAGTAGGTATGTTGACAGAGTTTGAACTTCTATTTTGGTTATTTGAAGGTACTATAGTGATTGTAGAAGACAATTGGACAAGTCATTAGTAATACAGCAAACGAAAATAATATTAGCCTATAAATGAAATAATCGATTAGAGCAAAAATGAATAATTTGCCATCAGGACAGTCAGTTTCCCCTGAAGCAATATCTTCAAAGTTGGCCAATACTCAAAATAAAAATAAAGATTCCATTAACGATGTTATTATTACAATCAATGAAAAGATAAATTTCATAGATAAAAAAGATGGAACGGAGAAATATGAAGCCTTTGTCAATTCATATAACTATGAAAGAGAACACGGTGGAATAAATGGAATGAAACCAGCAGGGAAGTTTATGAAATGTTTAAAACCAAGGATACTTCTACATTAGAACAAGACAAGAAGTGTCAGCCATGTTGGTACATCGTTTTGTCAATCATGTCTAGAAGTACAACATCTAATCTTTCGAAATTTGCTTAATAGAGATCCAATTCCTTTCAATGACCATCCCTCAGTCTTGATATGGAATATTCATAGGAACAGGGCTCTCTGCCGGGATATTACCTTGTTTTACAGCATTCGAATACTCACACATTTCCTTGACGTCTTCCATGTCCTTCCCAAAAGTTTCATCCGGTCTATAAGCTGCTGAGGAAATCAGCTCTAAATTCCTTGAAAACTGTAAATTCCAAACAGATTGTAGATTGCTTTGATTTCCAGATTTGGCATTTGTTGGAGGCTTTGATTGAGAGATTTGTGTTTTCTGAGTGTCTTCATTCTTAGAAGCAGTATTGGGTTGCAGCAACTTGGTGTTTTGGAACAGATTAGACCACATATTCATAATCATATCCATACTAATACCACCTGCAGAATTAGCAGCCTGAGCCGGAGGCTCGATTGGCCTGAGCTCTGGTCGCAACTCATATGCGAATTCCACAATTTCGTGATCTTGATATCCTAATGATTGAATCTGGACCAATAGGTCTACCACTTTCTTTTTGGGAGATAATGCCGCCATAATGGAACGGTGTTGACTTTTTATTTCATCTAATTTTATTTGTGCATATTTGCGTTTTTCTTGAAGGCTCAGATGAGGCTCGTAATTTTCTTCTATATCTCTTAAAAATGTTTGTACTGCACTACTAATTGGAATCTCGTTTGCTACTGCTATTTCCATGACCGTATCTGACAGTATTGTTAATTCCTTAAGTCCAAATCCTATACTTTGAAGATGCTTAAATTTGGTGGTCAGAATATGATTTGTTGCCAGTATAAGCTCCTGTCTGGAACTCTCATCCTCCATTCTTTCTAAGACTAATTTCTTTTCGCCAATCATGCGTTGAAGCTCAGCATTTAGCGCCGCTAAAGCATTCAAGTTTGCCAAAATCCTCACTACTTCTTGTGAATCATAACCCAATTCTCTTGCACCCTCTAAACATTTAATGAACGACTCTAGATCGTTTAGCGGGATTCCAGCCTTTCGCAACCTTGACTTCAGTGCACAGTAGTCTTCGATTTGCCTCAAGGTTATCCCATTTTCGTTAATAGCATTTTGTAGGTTTGCCCTCTTTTGTTCTTCTTCTTTCTTCAAATTAGCCACTCTTTCCTCGAGATTTGCCTTTTCAGTTCTTTTACTTGCAATGTAATCTGATATTTGCCAAATTGGAACTGTTTCGCATAAAACGAGCAATTGCTTTATGCCCTCAGCCACATTTTGAGGATCTAATCCTATCTCAGTACATCGTTTATGAGTATTGGAGATATAACTTTCGAAGGAATCTTCATTCACTCCCAATCTATTTAGCAATTGGGCTATCCTAAAACCTGATGCGCATTGTAAAGGGATCATATTTGCCTTTTTCATCATGATCCCGAGCTCTCTAAGGGCTATTGCTTCAACTTCACCTAGACTCCTTTTCCATGCGGCGATGATATTTGAAACAGATCCTTGGCTAATGTCGGTTTCTGGAGATATATCATTTCGGCCTTTGCCCTGTAAATACAGACTTATCACAGCAATTTTCAAGTTCTGCGGGATATTTGGACGCACCATGAAGATAATACGCTCATGCAACGTATATGGTTTACCTTCAAATCTTCTAGTTCGGTCATTTTGGTCATTTTGGTCACCAAAAACAAAGTTTTGGTCATCAATTTGGTCAAACCCACCCCTTGGTACCTGATTGAGTATTTTCTAGAAAAATATCGATTTGGGAATCGAGCTAGTTTTGCGTCATATTGAAGATTTAATATAAAAAAGTTGCACCCTGGATCATTTAGATCCTGTTATGTCAGATGTGGACATATATTTCCACTTTTCTAAAACGTATAGGTTTTTTCGCTGCTGGACGGAGTTAGGATGCGGATCATGTGTGGTCTGATGGAAACCCAAATTTTTTTTGAAGATTTTATTGCGTTTGAACCAGGCCAAAACCCACACTTAGTCTGCTGATTATTTGACTATGATGTACAGTATATATCAGGTGAGCCTTTCCTTGACCCTGATATTTAAGATTTATTCTTTTATTATAATACATCCAATTATAATAATTGGGATGATAAAAATGTGCTACCTTACTACTCGCTCCCTATTTGCAACTTCATCTAGGCCTCCATGTCTGGCACATTATATAGCCATGTAATGTGATATAATTATTGTAAAAAATTTGACATTTTGGGCTTGATAATATTTAGATATACATATTTATAAGACCGTTCGTTATTATTTGGATTCTCATGAATAATAGTAATATTTACAAATATAAACTGAATAGGATACCTAAGTTATAAACATAAATCCAATCACAAACACTTTCATGACTCAAAATCTTGGACACTAACTGTGTCAAAGTCTGTCCAGAAATTGGTTCCAGTGTATATAAAGACTTGAAAGTGAAGATGTGGTCGAAACGTATATCCTGTCATTCCTACGCTTGCGATCACTTGTCCTTCGGTAATAGTTTGACCAACTTGGACTTGTGAGCTTCGTGGGGCCAGGTGATCATACCTAGAAAATTCTCCATTAGCGTGCATAATAGCTATAAAGTTCGTGTAGTTCCAATAAATTGGATTAGGCCCACCAATGTTAGAATCATCTTTAACATAAGTGACTATCCCGGCAGCTGCGGCAAGTACTGGAGTATTCTCAGGAACTATAAAATCAATCGCATTTCTGAGGTTTCCTGTATGAGCTGGTGAGGATGTTTTATCCACTCTTTCTAATAAGTTCTCAGGTACAGGTAATCTATAACGGTTAATAGCCCTTCTTTCCAAATCTTACGTATCAGCTGTAGACGTTCAGGCTCGATAAAATCCTATCTCTCATCTGCTAATATTTATAATGCATTATTATTATACTAGAATATCCTCTCATACACAGTACACGTTACAGAGCATGCGTGGAGGGTTCCCGATTCTGCATGCGGATGTATGGAGTTAGTTTCTGCGGTTGGATGAGGCTCAGCCAGGTTTCAGTCACAATCACATTCTTCATCGTCGCACTCCGTTAGCTTACTTGTAACTTTGTTTGTTTGCGAGGGCTAGGTCATTATTTAAGCCAAAGCTTTATAAAATTATGGCTTTATAATATTCTCATGGATGCGTTTTATGCTCTTGCAGAGCCGAGAAGGAGAAGGATAGTTGAGATACTTGCAAATAGAGGGCAGATGTCTGCTACTGAAATATCCAAAAAATTTGACGTTACCGCGCAAGCAATATCCCAGCACCTAAAGATACTTCTCGATACAAAGCTTGTGGTTATGAGAAAACAGTCACAGCGACACATCTATCAATTAAACCCGGCATCGATACTAGAAATCGAGGAATGGGCTAAGAAAATGGAAAGCAACTTGAATGAGAGCTTGGACAAACTTGATCTAGCGCTTCAGGTTGAGAGGAGTACTAAAAAACGGTGAATTAGATGAGAGACGAACTAAAAAAGAAGTTGACAATAACACGCATTTTTGATTCGCCAAGGGATCTTGTATGGAAAGCTTGGACCGATCAAAAGTTACTACAGAAATGGTGGGGTCCGAGAGGCGTAACAAATCCAATCTGTGAGTGGGATGCAAGGCCAGGTGGTAAGATCTACATAGTAATGCTTGCCGGGAAGGAGCTTGGCCCTTCCGAAGGGATGAAGTGGCCTATGAACGGGACGTTTAAAGAGGTGATACCGCAAAGTAGGCTGGTATTTGTTGGTGGTGCATTAGACGATGCGGATAGAGGCAGCGACACATTCATTGAGCACGAAGTCAGTGTTGATTTTAAGGATCTTGGTGGCAAGACAAAAATGAATTTGCACTTGGTGATCACAAAGGCACGAGGTCCAAAGGCTCCTGCCGCACTTCAGGGAATGACAGAGGGATGGAACCAGCAGATAGACAAGCTCAGCGGATTGGTCGCAAAATAGAATATCGCAAAGGCTGAGGAATAATAATAGAAGATTGACGTATAATGTTACTCTTACTACTCAGGGTGAAAGTACTTAAGATATTTGGAGAATAAAGACAACCAGTCTAGCGCTGCTACAAGATCTTTAGTTCAAAGACGGTAGAGTAAGCGGCGGAACCTTCGGTCACATGTCACACAGGTCGTTACGCTTGGGCTACATCAAAGTATGGGCAAATTTGTTCCAGAATTAATATCGATACTTACGCCAACACATAAAGAAGGAACGGCGTGACTTATGAGAAAAGCCGTTAGCAGATAGAGAGACAATTGCGCCATGTGAGATAGATATGAATCAATCAGACTGGATGAAAGAGATATCCTTGTGAGACAAAGCGGCATAATCGGATTATTATTAGTATACACATTTAAGTTCTTTTTCAATTAGTTGGGAGGATACCATCTGAAAAAACAAAGTCATTGTCCATCAATCTTTTTAGAAATATTGATAACTGATCGAATTTTACAACTGTTCTACAAAATAACTTCGGGTTAAGTCTCTCATCAGATCTTATACCCACAGAAATATTAGCTTTAATAAATGCCGGGTTATCATTCTCAGAGTCTCCAAGGTACATCACCTTTTGTGGTCCTTTTCTATTTCTTTTTCCTGCCAATGTGGAAATCTTGTAAGTCACGTAATCAAACGCCATCCCCTTGTCGCATTTAGTGATATAAACATCCAGGAAAGGATGTAAAGCATAAGTCTGAAGGTTGAGCTGTTCCGATCCTGTTGATGGTGAACATGATCGACTGTCCTGAATCATTTGTTTAAGAAATGGTTCCAAGTTATTTTTATATGAACTCCAGTTTTCTGTGTGTCTATAGTCAAATGTGATTCCTGCTAAGATCCGTTTGTCGCTGGTAAATTTTCGTTCAACCATTATATCTTTATACTTTAATGATACACTATCTGCCAAACCGACCAATAAATCAGAATTAGTTTGTAAGGTTTTGCTATCATACAACATGAGATGCTTATCTTCAATACCACACAAACTCGTGTTACATCCAGCATTCAGGCTAGTAGATTTGATATTTTCACACTTCATTAATCCTTCGTTTCGAATTGTAAGAGTAAGGGTTTCAATACCTAGAATACATGAAAGAATTTTGGCAAATTTTGTTCTTGGACGAAGAAAATGGTAATCCTTACTTGATATAATGCAAACAGGTATTCTTTTGGAAACTTCCCAAAGTACATCTTCTAATTCCATTGGTATTGTAGCATCCTTATTCTTTACCAAATTCATGGGAGACAATGTTCCGTCATAATCAGACAAAATTGCGGTTATTTTATTCTCCATTTTAGTTCTATTAACTATAGGAATGGGTTATTGCTAAGGATTACTCATAGGTATCTTCGAACAACTATCTTCGATGATCAAAAATAGGCACAATAATTCTCACAGGTAGTACTGGTCTATTGTTTGATAATATGTTTTGGATAACCCTGGATGCAATATATATTTTGCATCCAATACAACAGCACCAAATAACATGTATATGCTTTTAGTTACCACTCTATGATTAATTAAATGAGGAATTTGTTTGCACAAAAAATATTGGTATGATATGACGGATCTGAACAATCTGAACGTGTGCTACAACGAGCTATTAGCTTAAATGATGATACCGATACAGAGATACATATAGCGTTAGTAGTTCAGGAACCAAGTGGAATGGCAGATCCTATTCCTGATGAAGTGCTTGAATCATTACAAAAGCGAGGCCAAGAAAGTCTGCTTAACGCATGTCGTCTTGTCAGAAAATCATTTCTGAAACCGGTAACTCATATTGATATTGGAAATCCAGCCGAAAAATTACAAAGCAGCTTGAATTACAAAACGATCGAATATGAATCAATTCATCTATTTTTTAAAAAATGAATTCTTGTTTTACTTTGGTTAACTATAGGATGTCAATCAGGAACAGGTTGCTTTTTGGTCTTGACAAAGTAGGTATTAGCTTGACTTACTAAATATATACCAAACAACATAATCCCACCAGCAATTATTTGGATTGTAGAAATCTGTTCATGTAAGACTACTGAGGCGAGAACTAGACCAAAGACCGACGAAAGTGAAAGTATTAGTAGAGTATTAGTTGTGCCAATCTTATTTAATCCATGCAAGAAGAAATATAGCGATGCAGCAAACCCAACAATCCCAAGAAGTAGTATAGAGGGTATTTGCATCAAACTAATATTTAGCGGGATGTCCATTAAAAAAGTCAAAACCAAAAGGATTAGTCCGCCTATGATGGATTTGAGCTGAATAATTTTTGTAATGTCTATCCGGTGACTTAGTATTCTACTAATATTGTTATCCAAACCCCAAAATAATGTAGCTCCAATAATAAGCAGATTTCCAGTATTTAATTTCAGTAATAAATTATCAAATTGTAGATTCGTTGATACAATGATTACTGAAGCTAGCACCAATGCTATTGCAATATATCCGATCCAATTCGTCTTTTCTCCGAATACTGATAACGCCAAGATTATTGAAAAAATTATTTCGCCAATTGATAAAAGAGAACTATCTGCAGCTGTTGTCAATTTAAGACCTATGAAGAACATGGCCGGTGCAATCGCCGCACCACAAATCGATGTGATCAATAACAGGATCAGATCATTACCTTTGATAGGATACTTCACATGTTTTGCAACCGGGGTTATGGCTAGACCGGAGATCAAATACACAAAAGAGGCAAGTATTAGAGGGTTTACATTTGAGACAATTGGCTTTGCAATCGTAGAAACTGACCCAAAAAGCAAAGCCCCTATTATTGCTGAAATATAGCCAACCAAAAGGGGGTTATCTTTCTGAAAACTGACTCACATAATTTACCATCGCCCATGGTAATTAAATTGTATATAAGATCTCGTTATATTTATGTACGTATGTATGTAAGCATGTGTGAATGTCTGTTCTAAGCCACTTCGTTCCTTGTATTGAGTTCATCATTTTGCATTCGAAATGTGGTTTCAGTGGATCTACATGTTCTATGTTCTACTACATCGTATTGTTTTACGTACATGAGACTCATCATCGCTTTTATTCCAATTAAAATAATTTTGTCCAAATTATAGGATGTGAAATAATTACCAACCTTGGACCATTGAAGTTGATTTTTTTGAAAGTCAACAATCGGTTTTGTTAGTCTATTTTGACTTTCAGGCAAATTGGGCTTACTAAATAATACAATAATTTTGACATCATCAGCATTAAATGTACTTACAAAATGTTTTACATGAGCGAACTCAAGCTCGAATTCGTGGGCAAACAAGTCAAAGATATGTATGGTACATTAATTGGAAAGGTAGTAGGGATATTAACAGATACTGATGGCTCAATTGAGTCTATAGGTGTTGATTGTGGTTCAACTGGTATGAAGCAGCTACCTTATGAACAGCTTTTAGTTCAAGGAGAATATGTAATCTACATTCCGAAGTGGAGATTGGACGCGCAAAAACTATTGAGACAGAAAAATCTAACTTTGCAACGAATAAAGGGGTTACAGGATATTGTTGCAGAAAATGATCTGATGAAGGAGGACGCAGAATTGGTTTACTTCAAATATGAAAAGAGACTCCGTGACCTTGGTGAGATTGAAAAATCCATTGGTGAGAAGTTACAAACAAGATTGAACGAATTAGATACGGAAAACAAAAGCATAAAAGCGGTGTTGTTTGATGCGAAATTACAGTTCAGAAGCAACGAAATAACGGAGGAAGCATACCAGCAAATTAATACGTATACTAATGAATTGTTAGAGCATACTGGTAGAGAAAAATCTGAAATCAACAATGTCAAGAGTCGACTCGCACAGCAAACCCTGGAGAATGTTGTTTTAACGCCTAAGCTTCAGAATGACATGCTCACACTAAACTCGAAGCCAACCGTAGAGGAATCATCTCAACAACAAGGATCCACGCTAACTATATCGACACCACAGCTTGGAGATTCGGAGAGTGACGATCATACTAAAACCGGAACACATGGCGAAGACAAAGAAATATCGAGAACAATTAAACCCAAATTAGAATCTGACTCGGATTCAAGCTGGATTAACCAAGTAATTCAGAGCGATTAATAATTCTTAATAGTGAAAGCAAAAGGAGAAAAAGAAGAAGGTTTAATCTATCTATTTATCTATCTACCTATTTTCCTATTTATCTATCTACCTATTTTCCTTGATTTGTTGAAGTTTGTAAAAGTTCTCCAATTTCGTTATGCATCTTCAGGAAGTTTAGCCCCTTCTCCGTGGTTTTGTAAGTTTGGGACCCTTCTAGGTATTCTAGCAGGTTGTTCTCGATCAGTACTGAAAGATACTCCCGCAACTGTGCATAACTAAGAAAAGCTTTGTACATAATTTTCGTCTTGGTTGCGCCACCGTTCGCTGCCTCTAGGATCATCGCTACGATTTCTGTTCTACTTCTGTATTTCACAATTAAAATACACTGGATTTGTTTATTTTAATATATTGACACATTTTGTACTAACATTGTTCTGAAGAAACACTACATATAATCCGACAAAATCCCTAGATTATCAATTAAGAATGTATTCTGTCATATAAACCGTATGACTGTAATTGTGGCTCTAATTTAATCCCAATCCATAATTAAGAGTAACTTATTTTAGAAAATGATCAATACCACTAACTAAATTATCCTCATCGTACTTTAATAGAACCCATGAAACAGAAGTGAAATGCAGTAATACGAGAGGAATGAAGGTATTATAAAGCCTATACATTTGTAATTCTGGGCAGAGCACATTAACCAAATGTATGAGAATGAAATCATAATCTATCACTAGGTCTATTGAGGACAAACTTGCAAGTTTTCTAGACGACCCTCTAGACCGGGAGAAAAGAACGACCATTTCTAGGTCTAGACAAGCTCCCATTGCTATCGAAATTAACCTGGTTAATGCTGCTGGTTCAGCTACCAAGAATAGAGGTATAGTTATCAGGTCTACTTCATAGCTAAAGGGATCCAAACCGTACTCTAACTAATCAAAATTGAACTAGTGAATAAAGTTGATGAAGTGTATCCAATACAAAAGGAGGAATCTATTTCCACCTGAAAGCTGCTGTTAGGAGGTCTGGTTTTTCTCACCACAAAAGCTAAAGCTTAGCATCGCTCAAGTCTGGTATGAATAAACAAAATACAAAGACTAGTGCACAGAATTATTGTCGCAAGACTAAGGAGTGTAAATCTTTTATTTGTCAATAGAGAACCTTGCATTTTCAACAGGTGGTAGATTCCTATTTGGTGCATGCAGCAGGATATGCCATTAAGAAAGTTATGAAATTGGCAGCAATAGTTATTGGATTGTTTGGGGTTGGTCCCCCATATCTATCATACACATTATGGATAGTTGTAAAATGGATAGAAATGGAGAATGCAACTAAGGCAACATAAGCAAATGTTGCGAGACAGGCTATTCATGCGCTAAATAATACAGCATCACAATTTGCAGCACATTCAGTACAGGAGGCAACAGGTTTACCTGTAACCGGAGTCTTTGGATTCATGCCTGGTCTGATGTTTGGATTGAAGAGAGGATAACCATCACAAGGCAGTGAAAGGTTGTGAAGGCAGTGTAAGATATAGGAAATACTAGCCGATACAACCTGAAGGAATATGTAGAATGATAATCCAAAAATAACTATCATGAGCGAAAATTAAAGGAAATTGGGCGCATAGTATCTTTGTAATAAAACCTTATTTGACTTAATTATGGAATTAATATACTGTAATGCTTTCACAGCCTTCACAGAAGCTGTTAGACAAAAACTATGGAGTTGTCTACATAAGAAATATGAATATCAAAGTCCTTAGTCTATCTGGAGTAATGCCAACGTTACCATCCCTATCTACAAAAACACGATTGAGACATGCAGTGACTTGATTTGGATTGTAAAGAAAGTTGGCCCTGTATCTGAGGTTGCGGGTAAGAACTGCCTGTTAAATACTTTGCAAATTCCACCTGTGCTAACATGGAATCCATCCTAATAATCTCCCCTTGGAGAGTAATGTCTTTTATATTATATCAGCTACAGGACAACAAATGACCAAAACAATCGTACAAAAAATTACGTCGTTTTTGTGGTTCGATCACGATGCTGAAGAAGCAGCTAAATTTTACACTTCTATTTTCAAAAACTCAAAAATTATAGATACTGCGTATTACGGAAAATCAGCGGCAGTGGCCTCTGGAAGACCTAAGGGAACAGTAATGATCGTGAGGTTTGAGCTTGAAGGACAATTATTTATGGCGTTAAACGGCGGTCCAGTTTTCAAATTCTCACCAGCCGTATCATTTTTAGTGAACTGCGATACACAGGAAGAAGTAGATGACTTTTGGAATAGGCTTTCCGAGGGCGGAAAAGAAGATCAGTGCGGATGGTTGATAGACAAGTTTGGCGTATCATGGCAGATCGTTCCTAATGTCTTGGGCGAGATGATACAAGATAAAGACATAATGAAATCCGAAAGAGTCATGGCGGCAATGCTTCAGATGAAGAAAATCGACATACAGCTATTGAGGATGGCATACGAGGGGAGATAGAAGTTCTTGAGGAAACTAAAACTAATGGTGCAAATGTCAGTTGACAGCTTCATTGCAGGGCCCAATGGTGAAATGGATTGGATGGTTTGGAACTGGGATGACAACTCAAAGATTATGTATTCGAACTGACCGAACCTGTCGATACTATTCTTTTGGGCCGAAAAATGACAGATGGCTTTATTTCATATTGGTTAGATGTGATGATCAAACCTGACGACCCGTCATAAATTGATCGATCGCATGTGTTTGCCAAAAGGATGATAGATACACCAAAGGTTGTTGACTAAACTAACTTACTAACTTACTAACTTATTACTTTAGTGATTTTAGTGACTGCAAGCACTAAAGGCTCAAGGCTTCACTTACACGGAACAGATCCTGTGGTGAAACGCCGCGTCGGGCAAAGTATTAGCGGCCTCAGATTACTTCCCAGCGATGTCGTCTGGCATACTCATGACTCTAGGCTATGCAGGCCTCTTATACGAGATGCTTTACAACGGTCACATTATTGCCTTGGAAGTTGCACCAAAAACCATAAGCTCGAACTCGACATCAACAGCACCAACGACTGGAACTGCCGGTTGATTTATCCCAAAGCAATCAACAGTAGTTCTCCATATTTCTTTTGATCTATCCGCAATTTTGAAAATTCAGATATTATGATTCTGATGAGGCCAAAAAATGGGTTTATGGAAGAGTCTTGGGTCAGCGAGTATTAACATCCAACATTAAAGCCTCGCATACCGGAAGGAGGAAAAATAGCCCTAGTCTTCTCATTTAAAATCTTTAGGGACGCCAAACCACTAAATATGATCCACTTTCAAAAACTAATAATTCTCTCGCTGAATATTCTCTGTGTCTATCTAGAAATGGTTTTAAACTAGCAAGCGATGAGAAAATATATGTGCGATTTCATAGATTATGAAATCAAGGATAAGTTAAGGACGAAAAAGCCTATCGATGTGGAAGAACCGGAGTTCGAAAAGTCAGAAGAACAACCAATTACGGTTGCTCAATAATCGAGACAAACAATTACAAGCTTGATAAATAATAGTGTGGTTGATTAAGAATATTGGAAAGTAATTTGCTGTCCTCAGCTGCACTAAAATATAACCATCCATCCTATGCTCCTCTAAAGTGTTGTATTATCTTGAGCTCGCGTATGGTTGAAAAACGGAAGAGAAATTTTATATTTTGAGATGCCTTAGGATGGTTCAAATCATCATTTTTGTAATTAGGGTTACGGTAGCGGGTGTTAGCAGAAGGAGTTGGTATGGAATAGCTAGAAGAACTGCAGCTAAAATCAATGATTGTCTTTCGGAGAATGAAATATTCTATCCTGATTGTGATCGTAGAATGAGATATGTTAATGACATAGAAAAGAGACCGCAGTAGAACCCGCTGAGATAGTATTTGGATATAAAATATAAGCAGCAAAAGCTTCTGGCAGATGCCCTTTCAAACCAAAATTAAACTGTGAATTTGCTGGCACCTAATTTTCCTGTTATAATATAAAATTGTAATTTCATAATACATTTTAGCGAGTTTGCTTCTCCATTCTCACCATGTCGTCTCACATATCGTACTAGTTTCCTTTTTCCAAGAGATCGGCAATTTCCTAGCTAGCAGCAATATACTACGGGTAGTCACTCATTACAACGGCGTTGCTCCCAAAACAATTCTTCCAAGAATTTTTGGAATCTCCACTATAACTAGGTTTGATGTATTCAGTAACCCTCCCTAGCAAGGAGTTACAAAAGGTGTGCAGACCTATTACAACCTGTTTGCTGGGTTTCAAACGCAGTTGACAGTCTGAGATATACTACGATGTGATAGATAGTTTCTTTTTCTCTACAAGGAATTCCTACGCTTGTCTAGGCTAATTGTTTTGCTATGGCCTTGTTATATTCTTGTTGCTCAGCAACCTTCCTGACCCGCTTTTCATCTCGTGATCCTCTGCCCTTATACCAGCTTATTGTAGACCAAGCAGCCAGCCCACACGCCGCAGCTACACCAGCCAGACACGCAAATGTCATTCTATTCATAATCAATTATGCACACTAATTGATTTTTACCTTACTATGACCTTTTGCCTAGTGATTCTCTGAATTGTGATTTGATTAAATTTAGCCTCTCATCATAAGATAAGTTGTCATAGAGTTGGATATTCCTTATTCTGCCAAGCGAACAGTACCTACCAAATATCATTGCAATCAATTAAGTGACTCTACCTTAGAGAACAGAAAGAAATATGTTTAAACATAATACGATAAATGGAATAACAAAACACTTTATGCTTGTACTATATTATCTATTAGTGATTAATAAGCGTGGCCACTATCTCAAAGAATCGGCAAGACAATTACGTATTTGCTGCGAATCTATCTGATATACGAGAAGCCACTGGTGGATGCTTATCAATGCAAATCCAAAAGCATACAGTTGCTCTTTTCTATCACAATTCCAAAGTTTATGCAGTGGATAATAGATGTCCACATATGGGTTTTCCTCTAAGTCAGGGCACTGTTAAAGATAATATTCTTACTTGTCATTGGCATCATGCTCGTTTTGACCTTAATAGTGGAGGGACATTTGACCAGTGGGCTGGTGATGTACATTCCTTTCCTGTGGAGATTAGAAATGAAAATGAAGTTTGGGTGGATGTTTCCTTTATGTCATCTAGAAGTCTCGACTTTTATTATGATATGTTGTTGCAGAGTGGACTTAAACAAAATATCCAACTAACTATTGCTAAGGCAGTTATCGCAATATTGGAAAAAAACAAAACTAGAACCCACAGTAATGGCTCTGGCTTAGGAAAGGTAATCTGCATGGGTCTTGACTTTGGTTCACATTACAAACAATCTGGATGGGGTCAAGGATTAACGATACTTACCTGTATGATGAACATCATGCCATATATTGACATAGGCGATAAACCACATGCACTTTATCACGGCCTCTGCGCTGTTGCACAAGACTGTGCTGGCATGCCACCTAGGTTTGATTTTTCACCTCTCCCAAAACCCTGGCCTGACTTGGCTACGCTAAAGCATTGGTTTAGGCAGTTTATTGAATCTCGTAATGCTCAAGCTGCGGAGAGATGTATTGCTACCGCTGTAAGACTTGGTGCCAATAGTCAACAGATGGCTGAAATACTTTTTGCGGCAACCACGGACCATCATTTCACTGATACTGGACATACTCTTGATTTTACAAATAAAGCGCTAGAAGCCCTCGATAAAATTGAATGGAAAAGTAATATTGCATTAGTAGAATCTGTACTAACTAGTCTTGTACCTGGTTATGCCACTGCTGAAAGAATGGAAGAATCAGGCTCATGGCGTCATCCAATAGATCTAGTTAATATTCTTGAGGATGGCTTTAAAGAATTACCTAAAGCATTAGATATTGGAAAAAAGGCAAGGCTAAGAGTACAAGCACAGCACAGTCATCCTAAGGATAGGAATGCATTAGTAGAGGTGTTATTGGGCGATAATCCACAATTAATCGTTAATGCCTTGTTAGAGAAACTAAGACAAGGTACTACTGAAGAGGAATTGGCAAGTACAGTATGTTATGCTTCAGCCTAAGAATCGCACAATTCCATACACAAAATGAATTTAGTGACTGGGACGCCGCATTACATACATTTACATTTACAAATGCAGTACATCAAGGCCTAAGACGAGTACCATCATTAGATCTGTTGAGAGGAGTTTTCGATGCTGCAATGAGAATTTATCTTAATCGCTTTCTTAACATTCCTTCAGCTACAATACCTAAGAAATCTATAAATGATAAGACCATTGATCCTGATACCACCCTCAGAGGACTGACAGACCTATTGGACAAACAACAAAGAGTGAATGAGTCAGGTCAGTTGGTAGCAAATTATCTTTATCAAGGTGGAAGATTTGATCTACTTATGTCTATACTCGGAAAGCTTTTGCTACGAGAAGACCGCAACTTTCATTCTATTCAGATGATCGAAGCAGCATACAGGCAGTATTCTCTTTTGGACAATGGCGGCAAAAAAGATGGCAACGATAATGAGGATGCAAAAGTGAATATTTTGCTTGCTGCATCTAGATATTTAGCTGCTCATTCTCCTACAATGCGTTCCCAGGGTAGAACTTATCAGATAGCCAATAAGCTACATCATGGAGAACAGCTTTTTGAAGAAAAAGCAACATAGTTTGACGTTAGAATTATGTTACAACAAGACAATTCAAAAAGTTTGGTTTGTTGTTGTACTGGGTGAGTAATGTGCGCTCTCTAATCCCTGAATTCCTTCGGCTGTGTTAGTTTTCTCCCTTATTGCTGCCGATCGAGTTCTTTCATCCGATGATAAGGTTACAATGGGTTTTCCATGTCCTGTCACAAACTTGATAGCATCATCTACCACTGTGGCATTGGTAAGAAGTTCCAGTTTCATAGCATAACAGTCCTTAGCCAGTGATAGGGCTTGAATTTTCTCCCTTCTATCTTGCGTTTGCTGCGAGGTAGTCCATGCCTCCTTGACTATTGAGTTTAATCTGACGAGACAATTCTCATACTCCTAAGGTAGCCTTTCTTCAATATACTGACGAATATTGTCTTTCGCATTCTGTTTAAGATAGGTTAGATCTCTATTAACAGATCCTACACCTATTTGCAGCATACTTGCTATTTCTCTTTGGCTATGTCCCTTGCTACTTAATTCTTGGATTTTATCCCTACGCCATGCAAGGTGTTCCAACTGTGAGGTCAAATGTTCCACTTCTCCTTGTTAGTTCTGCAGAGGTATTCCAAGTTTACGCTTAGGAATTATTACAACGACCTATCTTTTATCGTTTAGCCCATCATTCAATTCTCGCGGGTCTTAATTATTCCCTATTTACATACGCATGAGGAGCAACCCTCACATTTTTATGTTCTTGGTCGTACTTTTCAGTAGCAGCTTCAACCTAAAATAATGACCGTTTGAAGTACCTAGTCTAACGGAATGGATCAACAGAGGAATCGTATTTGATATCACTCCCTTCTTGACACCTCCTCTTGCATTTACATCTAAAATGCTAAATCCTGCCTTACCTTCACGTTCAGCATTTACTTCTTTCTTTTTGGTATCGTCTTTGGACTTCCAAGAATAAAGCGAAAATCTCTATGGTTCTAGAGTCTCTTATGCCCACCTTGGATTAAAGGCTTTATAATCTAAAAATCATTCTTACATTTATACTCAATTTCTTTACATGCAATTGCTGTTCTTTCCCAAGTGGAAAGAAGGACTGCTTCGCAGCTAGGTCTCATAGAGTTCCTTTCGGATATCAAAGGAACTGGATATGATGAAAATAGCAACAATAGTGGATGGAAAAATGAGGGCTAGATAAGGTAGATTATTGGCAATATTGCGAATTTATCGATTACATAAAAGTTGAATTGCCATTTAAAAATATCAATTACCATTGCTGTCTTTACTGACCTTAGATATGCCGACTTTTTTTTATGAATGGTTCATTGGACATGTAAAGTAGCTGTTGTACAAAACCATTTTGAAACGGCAATGTAAAATATGTATTTCATTTAGCAGTACTATCCGCTTCGAAAATACCGAAGCCATTATTTTCTGTATCCTTGCACACGGCCATATAACCCATGCCTGGCACTGGCGATTTTGGCACTATAACTTTCCCTCCCAATTGTTCTATTTTGGAGGAATATTCTTGAACTGATTTTACATCGAAATAGTTAATTCCTTGCTGTTGTGGTGATTGTCTTTTCATCATACCACCACCAAGAGCTTTATTCCCTTTATTATCCATAGTTGATAACAACCAATATTCCATTCCTTCTGACGAACCTGGCCATTTCTCGATATTCCACCCAAACAATTCATTATAGAACTTTTTTGATCTTTCAATGTCATCAGAAGGGATTTCAAAATGCACTATTGTTGGCATATCTCATTCACTGCTTCTTGTTCAGACAGCCAGGTAATAAAGCTCACTGGTCAATACAATTACTTCTGATCGTTCTCACTACTGAACTTTTGCCGATACTGGCACTTTATTAGGAAATAGACAGACTGTGGGCAGTCAAGTATTCTAACAAGTGACCGTCGGGATCTCTGAAATAGACCGACATATGACGACCTTGTGTGTGCGTCACACCAAAAAGACCTTCAAAGGATTCAAATTATCTTATATTTTATCCTCTGCAAGTGGCCACGGAAGAATATGACGCATTCATTCCGTAGACAAAAGGTCTATGGTTTTAACGGAAGAATATGACGCATTCATTCCGTAGACAAAAGATCTATGGTTTTATATACCAGGGGAATAAAGGCCCAATTTTTACGCAACACCTTTTTCTTATTTGTTGCGTATTGGTCTTTGCCAAAAGGTCGAAACGCAGAAGCCATCTGTACTCCGGTCCTATCTATGCACCCATCTATCTTTCCATAGTGGGGCCGGATTTTTATCTGTCATACCTAAAGCCCTTAGTCTTAGGTCAATTAGGTTACGTATGTTTGTATCCTCAAATACTTTATTGCGAACTTTAAGCTATGCGAATTACCTCGACAAGGAAAAAACGAAACCGCAGGCCGCGTATATCAGAAATAAGGCCAATTCCACTCATCCATCTGGAAGCATTGGATGTGGAGCTGGTGAGGCTATTCTTAGGCGATTAACACATTCCACTGACTTAGTGGCCGAAACATCGTCCTTTGCTTGCGTTGAATGCTATCGGGTTGTTACAACCTCTAGCATCTGCGTTTTGACGGTGAAGGAATCTACTGCTATTACTCCTAGTAGGCCAAATGCTGCTACTAACGCAAATATTACGATTGCTGCATTTGTATTCATTCTCATTTTGAGACGGGAACAAATTATTCAAGGATTATGCGAGAAAGACTTAAAAAAAGGAAGATTTCAGAGAAAGGCACGAGATATAACAATTTTCAACCTCAAAGGGGCTAAAAGTTAAATAAGATAAGTCTCTTAAAGATTCAAGGAATCATAAATCGAGAATGCATAGCCTCTAATTTTTTGCGAGAACTTGATCTGTTGAAATACTTGCTAGTCGTTGATATCTGTATGCGGGAGAGGGTCAGTATGTCGATTGGATCACACCATCCCATTAGTCACCATCATTTTGTGGGTGCTCGTTATTGATGCGGCTTTTGGGTAACAAGCAGCTGGTATCAGCGGCTATTAATCCAATGATATAAACACTTTTTAGTACCAGTGTCTCGTTAAACCCTGTCAAGGTTGGTTGTGGTTAGCCGCACCTATGATTTTTCAGTATGACTTTTGAGCACTTAGAATCGATTTTTAACAGGTTTTATCTATATAAGTTGCAATATCTATATCATGGAGTTAATTGAAAATATTGTTTGGGCTCTGAGTGGATTTATTTCCACACTGGTTGCTATGGAAATAGGATGGAGATTAGCAAGCAGACAGACAAAGAAGCCAACTAGTTCGCCTATCGACAAACGGCAGAAGATAATAATAACAGTATCTGCTCGTTAATTTTCATATTTTATTTGTGCTTACTTATTTAATTTAGTAACTTATTTAATAAGTGAGCCTCTAACCGTAGTCCCCATCTGTAGTGACAACCGCACTCGCACTTTTCGTCCTGCTGAAACCATAACAGCTTTCATGTCGACCTGCGATACATGCTAGGGTCTTAAACTAAAGGCCTCGTAATGAAATGTCCAATGTGTAATACAGAAATCTCGCAAATTCCAATGAGCATTGATGAGGCAACCTATATGGAATTCGATAAAAGACGTGGAATTAGCCTTTATTTTGACAGAAAAAGTCCTATGAGATGAGATAATAGCCTTTAGTTAAAGGACGAGCTGCTTGAATACTTGAATGTAAAAAATTTTCATGGCTAACTGATTCTCCTTCACGATGTGCATTTGTTAACCCTCAGTACTTGTCTCATCTCTATAATAATCAGAAGTCCGTTAGTGGCATCCAAAAAGGTGAAAAAGGTTTGCTTGAATTGATATCTTTGGTGGATTATTGGAATTAAATGAATTCTAGGTATAGGAAAGAACATACAAATATCCATCTCCTGGTCTTACTTGCAAATCAGTGATGCCGCCAAACCCAGTGGCAAATACTGCTTGTTGACTATCTTTAAGGATATATGCTACTCGGCTTCGATTATAGATCCGATAAGACCCCAGCCGACAATAATAAATATTGCATCTAATCTTGTTTCCTAGTTGTTTCCTGCTTCGCAAACTAAGATGAAAAGCCTTTGGATCTTGGGCGATTTTTATACGGTAAAGATTAGTGGTGATGAAACAGAGTTTAGAGACAGCGTATGGGAAATTGAGGTAGTTCCCAATAATGGACCTCCACTTCACAAGCATTCTATGGAGGATGAGGCATTTTATGTCCTGGAAGGAGTGTTTTCATTTCTCTATGGGAGTAAAGAGACAAAGGCTGGTATCGGACAGTTCATGTATGTCCCAAGAGATGAGTTTCATACTTACAAGAATAATGGCAGCTCTTTTGGGAAATTGCTGGTAATCATCACTCCACCCAAATTTGAAAAGTTCTTTGAAGAGATTGGTATACCAGTTGATGACAAGTCGTCATTTCAACCACCGCAGATAACACCTGCAGTTATTGGGAATGTTGTAGAAAAGGCAGCAAGGTATGGTCTTGAAATAAAAATATAGTATATAGTAGCATCTTTGATTGTGATGCTTTGCTTGTGGACCGGTTGTAAGTCCCTTGGCGACAGCGTTACAAAATTGTTGGAATACGTCAGCCTTTGCCGGGCCCATTGACAGTGATAGCGGTAGGAATACGGATAAGTAGGGATATAAATACAAGTACCAGAACTATCGCTACTTCGTACATTTTCATTTTCATTAATTAACGAGATACAGTACATCCCATTATTGTATCCTGCTTTCTTTATTGCCGGATGCTGTTACTGCCGAAAATATATTTTATTATCTTATCCTCGTCTATTTGCATTTATGATTTCCCTAGATTTCTCGAGGTATCAAATCCGTTACGACCAATTTAGCTAGGTAGCTGTTCTAGATAAGTCGATCACAAACACAACCACCGAACAAAAGGTCAGGATTGGTAAAAAAAACTTATACCCCACTGCCTTCAAAGAAGGTATGAATACACCAAAAACAAGAGACTATCAATTACCCCCTAAAGAAGGGTTTGTCTTAACTCACTTCCTGACCGTAGCTGATGTGAGACGATCGGCAGAGTTTTACCTTCGGATTTTGGGTGGAAATGTTGTCATTGAAGGTGAACCCACAATAATCCAAATTGCCAACAGCTGGATTATTTTAAATGTTGGCGGTGGTCCGACCGATGACAAGCCAACAGTGACTCTAAGCACTCCTCAGAACCCGAATCAAGTCAGCTGCTTCATGAATATTCGTGTCGCTGACATTTTGTCATGCTACGAGGACTGGCGAAAAAGAGGAGCACAATTCCTCACCGAGCCAAAGGATCATCGTTTCGAGATCCGCTGTTATATGCGTGACCCAGATGGCTATATCATCGAGGTCGGACAAAGTAAAAATGTTAACTGAGAACACTTTCGAACATTCAGCCAACTGATTTAAAAGTTCTAGGCATTGATATGGATATTGCAAAGACAATAACTCATGTACCAAAAGGTGATGGTTCATTTGACGTTACAACTGCTGAACATGAGTTCGGGTCCAAGTCTTGCTCATTATGTATCCTGCGATCACCCTCATCATCAAGCCCACCATCATGATAATTGGACCACTTGCAAACATAAGGGAATCATGCCATCAAAGGCTTGAATCCCAGGCCAAAAATTGCCAAAAGGAGGTCTCCACAAAACTTGATTCAGTTGTTTCCACTTTTCTTTAGTAACCTCTTTAATGCGTCAGCAAATGACTCATTATAGCCAGCGTGCTTGGTGACGTAAAGGTACTCCTCTTCGTGCACTTTTACTATCTTTTTTTCCTTTTATATCTAGGCTATCTGACGTAACTGTACTAGATTTGGTTTGATTTGATCCCTCCC
>AF_2010_repII_A001DRAFT_10000006_pt1 | contig 31024 bp, 35 predicted proteins | sample AmaForreplIIA001_FD_9190 | JGI IMG/M metagenome (IMG submission 9190)
ATAAGATGCTTAAGTCTATGGTGCAAAAAATAAAGTCCGCTGGTGCAAATGTTGTACTATGTCAGAAAGGTATTGATGATATTGCACAGCATTTCCTTGCCGTAGATGGGATACTCGGCGTAAGACGCGTTAAAGAAAGCGATATGTTCAAATTGTCCAAGGCAACCGGGGCGAGGATAGTAAACAACTTGGAAGATTTGGTGGCGAAAGACCTGGGTTCTGCTGACTTAGTTGAGGAACGTAAGGTTGAAACCGATAAATGGGTCTTCATCGAAGGGTGCAAGAATCCCAAAGCGGTAACAATTTTAGTGCGTGGAGGTTCGCAGAGGGTGGTTGATGAGGCAGACCGATCTGTGCATGATGCTCTCATGGTAACAAAAGATGTCCTTGAAAGGCCTGCAATAGTCGCAGGTGGCGGGGCTCCTGAGGCATATTTAGCTACACAATTACGGGAATGGTCGAGTAGTCTCGAAGGTCGTGCACAGCTTGCTGTTCAAAAATTTGCGGATGCCCTCGACTCGATCCCACTCGGTCTAGCCGAAAATGCAGGTATGGATCCGATTGATACCATGACTGAATTGCGTGCAAAACAATCAAAGGGGTCTAAGTGGACAGGAATAAATGTAAGAAGCGGAGTTGTGGTAGATATGATTAAGCAAAACGTCTTAGAGCCGCTAGTTGTAAAAGAACAGATCATAAAATCTGCGACCGAAGCAGCTTCCATGATCCTGCGTATTGATGACGTCATTGCAGCGAGCAAGTCTAAAATGCCTGCTGGACCACCGGGTGGTGGCGGCATGGGCGGCATGGGCGGCATGGGCGGCATGGGCGGCATGGGCGGCATGGATATGGAGTAAGCGGGCTACATATACCGACACGATCTCCATCTTCCTATTTTTGATCTTAATGCCATTGGTTCTTTACTAACCATGCACGTATCTGTCAGTTAAATTACATCTCAACGCACCGATAATACAGTATTCCGTTGATGGTCACGTCTTCTATTTTAATTGCTACTTGCCTGTTCTGTGACTTTGAAGCGCGTTTGCGCGAAATTATTCCCCCTGTTAGACCACTTACTAGGTCTGTAAGGCTTAGTTTCAGCATAGCATTGTTGACATCGTCCTCTTTGATTCCAATTGCCTCTCCAATTTCTTTTGCTGAAAACCCCCTAGCTTTGTTTCTGCATAAAAACTGTACTATTATGGTAATTAGATCTCTATGAGCATCGAATTCTGCTGCCTCCACCGGAGGCGGGCTCAAGTGCTCATCATCTTATACCATAATTGTTCGATCCACTAGTTAAATAGTAACTCNTCAAGGAGCTCGGACGCATACAATTTCTAGTTGATTAAGATAAATAGCTAGGGCTTATCAAAGATGAATTAGAAGGGTGCAGGAAAATTAGATCCCCACTATCTGAGAAAATAAAAGCCTACTATTCGTACATGAAGCCAATTGTCGTTATGCCTGATTTTTTTATAGACAGAATCATAAGGCTGAGATCCAAAGAACAGTTCTTTGACACCCTTGATGAAAAAGCTAGGCTCGGTGGAGGAAGTATACGCGGTATTCCTTCTGCCGATTTAAAAGGAGGAAATGCAACGAACGTCGCGTATTGCCTTGCTAAGCTGGGTGTAAGAGTCAGCTTATTTACTGTCGCAGATGAGTTTGGATCAGCGATCCTAAGGCAAACGTTTTCAAGGTTTGGAGATATGGTGAATCTATTGATTGCAAGCGGTAAACATGGCACTACTACTGCATTTGAATTCCTAGATGATAAAAGTGGGGTTAATATCATGATGAGCGATGTTGGAGAAATCAGCGACTTCGGACTTGACAGAGTCAATTCTCCGGAACATCTGAAGATCATGAATAATTCTGATGCAGTAGTAGTCCTCAACTGGGGCAGCAACTCAAAAGGAACTGAACTGACCGAATACGCGTTCCGGAACTCTCCTAGATCTCTTCACTTTATTGACCCGGCAGATATTGAAANCAGGAAGCACGAGTTTAGGGATTCCTTTAGAGGAATTGCCGGCCTCACGGACGTACTTAGTATTAATGAATGTGAATACAATTCTCTTGCAGACGTTGTTGGTCTTGGTCATCTTGAATTGAGCACTGAAGACATCGGAGGTGTCACAACGAACGCTGCAAAGCAACTTGCAGGACTTATCAACGTAAGTGTTGATTTGCATACGAGGAAGGGAGCAGCGTGGTCGAATGGTAGAGAAAGTAGCTTCGTACATGCAATCAAAGTGGAAGTTAGAACGTTGACAGGAGCCGGCGATGCTTGGGATTCAGCCGATATAGTAGGCTACCTTGCCGGCCTGGATGNACATGAACGATTGACATTTTCTAACGCAGCCGTTTCACTCTACCTCAGAAACCAATCATCCGAACCGCCGACAAGCACTGATTTGTTTGATCTATTAGAAAGGATTGGAGCCTAGGAAATTAACTTTTCCTAATAGGGCGATCTGGTAATCTCCTTCAGTCACGTGATGCTTAACGGCGGCGGTATTATACAGCGCGTGACTCGTCTTGTCGACGATATTACTATGCATAGGATCATCTAACTGAACATTAGTGAAATATAAATTAGCATAGACGGATTCGATACTAGTGATAAAGATAGGATTAATTGGTAAAACTAACACAGGTAAAACTACCTTCTTTAATTCTGCTACACTTGGAAGCGGCGAAATTTCCAATTATCCATTCACGACTCGTCAAGCTACAGTCGGTAACGCAAGTGCAATAACACTTTGCGTTCATAAAGAATTTAACGTGCTCGACAATCCTAAGAATTCCCGCTGTGTCGATGGCTGGCGGTTTATACCCGTCGAACTAGTCGATCTCCCAGGTTTGATAAAAGGTGCATGGAAAGGGAAGGGTTTAGGCAACCAATTTTTGTCGATCGCAGCCCAATCCGATGCGCTTTTGCATATTGTAGATGTCTCTGGCGGTATTGATGCTTCGGGAAAAATAACAGAACCTGGCACTGGTGATCCAATTGCAGACATAGCTGACATCGAGGAAGAATTAGTGATGTGGTACCTAAAGCTGCTTGAGGGTAATCGGGACAAGATTTCAAGAACAATCAATTCAGGGGGTGATATGATATCCGCGTTGACAGAGATATTTCGGGGTATAGGTGTGCGAGAATGGCATGTTAAGTCTGCTCTTGAGATTAACAAACTTATAGACGCTAAGTTTGATGACTGGGATCCGGCGAAGGCTAAAGATTTCTCGTGGAGTCTGAGGGAGATATCAAAGCCCACGCTGCTAGTGGCTAACAAAGTCGACCTACCATTCGCATCCGAAAATTTCAAAAGACTCAGAGAAGAGTACAAAGGTTCTATAATAGTACCCGCCAGTGCTGATGCCGAGCTCACCTTAAGACGAGCAGAAAGCCGCGGTATGATAAAATATCTGCCAGGCGACGAACGATTCGAAATAAATAATCAACAAAAGCTCAACGATAAGCAGAGGTGGGCACTAAATTTCATACGAAAGGATATACTGGGTGAATACCTACGCACTGGTGTTCAATTTGCAATAAACGTCACTGTATTTAAATTACTGCGAATGAATGCCGTCTATCCTATCGCGGACGTATCTAAATTATCCGATAAACATGGAAACATTTTGCCGGACGTGTACCTAATGAAATCTGGATCTACCGTTGAGGACCTTGCCAGGGAGATTCATACTGAACTAGTCAAAGGCTTGCTTTATGCGATTGACATACGCGATGGATTAAGATTGCCGACTAATTATCATGTTAAGGACAGAGACATATTGTCCATAGTCTCTGCAGTTAAAAAGAGAACTTGAGTTATCCGAACGAAGAGGGTGATCCTAATCAGGTACCTCGTAACCGAAAGGCTTTAATCCTTCATAAAGTTGTTCCCCAGTTTGATAAACTAACGCACATGTCTGAAGAAGATGATTCTAACAATGAACTCGACGAGGACTTTGAGGAAGATTTAGATGATCTTGACGAAGACAACGATTCCACAAATGAAGGATCAACGACAGATTCTCAGACTTAATATTAGTATTCATTCATTAAAGAAGACTTACTCTTAGAAGCGAAGATCTTAGGTTCCATTTCTTGGCTTATAATCATCTAAGATGTTGCGGTATCGAGCATCTTTATACGCTACATATCTCACGTATTCAGAATAACTCATTTCAAAAGAACATATAGAGCATCTTACAAGCGTAAAATCATCCGAAAGCTCGGCGGCTTTCTTACAATCCGGGCAGCGAATCTTCATATAAACAATTTATTGATTTGACAATAATAACCTTTCAACTCAGCGCTGCTCCCAGCAAGACTTCATGTGTTCCTAATCTGCCATTTGGAGCGATCCTTTAGCCACGACAAAGGTTTCTAACCAACGTGAATATGGAGGGAATGGGATTCGAACCCATGACCACCTGCGTGTAAGGCAGGTATCATAACCAGTCTAGACCATCCCTCCGCCCACTGGGCTAATGTCAGTCGTCCCCTTCCGCCCGCGGTTATTAATACGTTCTTTGGTCTTCAATTAGTATCGGCGTGGTGACGGTGACTCTTATCTAACCATTGGGGCATGCAAAGGACGATGTGATGCCATATTAAACCGTAACCCATCTGTTGGCGAACATTATCAGAATTGAAGTGGACCTAACAATTCAAACTTTTATTAGTCCTTGGGGAGAAAACTATCGCAAACAATGGTTGATAGCGGGGATAGTGACGATCTGAGGGTCATCGCCGAGAGACTGAAAGCGTTAGTTGATGAAACTCAGGAACATTACGAGTCATTTATTGACGCTAGCCAACTCTATAAGAAGGGCTCTGTGAATCAAAAAGATTTCCTTGCGAAAGTGGCTGACTATCTCGCAGGTATGACAACATTAAGTTTTCTGGCGATTCGAGTTTTGTTCGAAGTTGAATCAGAAGTTAAAGCTAGCCTTTCTAAGGAAGATGGCTCTAGTCCCCCTATACCGTTTGCGTCCAGTCGGGAAGAAAAGCATAGCATGGTAAAGGATCACAAAATGACAGAATCGAACCCTGAAACAGCTCGGGAGAGATCTCGTAAAATCGGTCAAGTTTCGAAGCCCTCTTTCCAGAATGATGCGGTTGATGATAGAACAAAATCAAATACAACAGGATTGGCAGAAAGAAAAAATTGCATTATCTGTGGATCATATATTTCTGAGGCTGCAAAATTCTGCAACAAGTGTGGCAATTCGCAATAATTAAAAACGCGAAAATTGAATCATTAGCTTATGAAAGTGTTCAACGCACGAGCTGCAGCCGAAGAATATATGTCTACTCATTCACTTACATTTTCCACCCCTGAGATGACTTTAAAGAAGTTCGCCTTGTGGTTGGGCGAACAAGTTAATGAGCCTGGGACGAAAGCAGGCAATATACCAAGGTTGGTGACCTATCTTGAGGAAAAAGAAAGTAAAAGCAAGGCCTTTTTCCCCGAATTAATGCCTGATGTAGACGAGACGTTTAAACCAAGTGGGGCTGTTACAAAAATGTACGGCCCTGAAAAGGAAACCACTGGCACAGGTTCTGACCACCCAAGCAAGATCTGTAAAGGGTGCAGATCCACAATAAAAGCAAACTCAAAATTTTGTGGCAATTGCGGTACTAAACAATAATACTGGCACTCGATTAAGTATTCAGGATTAATAGGTTTGTGCTAAGCAGGCGAAAAACTGTAGCAGATAGGGAGGAGACATGCGACCTAGAATTGAACTCTATTGTAAGGGGACAGTGTTATTTTCGGGTAGGTGACTACATCAATCCTGCGGCTTCTAATCCTAGAAAGGAGAACTAGTGTACTTCTATGCTTGGAGACTTGCTTAGCACGATGTATATTCAATGTAGAACTCGTAGATATCAATTTCGTTTCACAGAAATAGAATCAGTAGGATTCCCATTCATTGCTGACTACCACTAGAACCCAAACATGCTTTCGATTTGTTACTCTCCTAAGCTTTCGATTTATGCGTTACACTCCTTAGTTGTCGTGAGTGTCCTCATCATGAGGATTGTTAGTACCCGAACTCTTTGCGTAAATATAACATTCGTTACATATAGAATTTGAAAAAATAAAGTTCAAAGTGAAAAATCTCACTCTTCCACAAATCGAGCACTTTAACATGCTTACAATACTAACCCTTATGTCGTATGAATAAACTTGGTGGGGACTATTATTTGAACCAATAGCACCGTCGTCATGTTAGAGTTTATTGAACTGAGGATAATCCCCGACGAGGTCAAGCATACAGAGGATGAGAAACCATGAGATGCGGTAATTCAAAGCGTAAACCGATAATAAGCCATTCATTGTAACTTCTGCCACAGTGGGTATACCGGAGAAGATAAGAGCTATAGAAGAGGAAATACACAAGACGCAGATCAATAAAAAAACTGAACATCACATAGGTCTCTTGAAGGCAAAAATTGCACGCCTTAGAAGAGATATGGAAGAAAATGTCCAGAACAGGATATTATCTTCTGGAGGCGGAGCCGCTGGGTTTGATATCAGGAAGAGTGGTGATGCTACTATCATTCTCATAGGCCTGCCTAGTGTTGGAAAGTCTACTCTACTTAATCGGTTAACTAACGCTAAATCTAAGGTTGGTTCGTATTTGTTCACAACACTTTCTGCAATACCAGGAATGATGCAGCACCGAGGGGCAAGGATTCAGGTACTCGATATGCCTGGAATTATACAAGGAGCGGCTGCGGGAAAAGGACTAGGGAAAAAAGTCCTTTCCATCGCTAGAACCTCCGACCTTATTGTAACAGTTCTGGACGTGTTCCAACCACACCATTTACCAATCATAAGAAGGGAATTGTTCGACATTGGGATTAGAGTCGATGAGAAGCCTCCTGAAGTATTGATAGAAAAGACTTCTGCAGGCGGTTTGTCCATTAACATTTTGGTCTCTATCAGAATATCTGAAAAATTGATCAGGGAAATCCTTCTAGACTATGGGATTCGTAACGGTAGAATCATAATAAGAGAACATGAGTTCTCGGCTGAGCAATTAATTGATGTCTTGAACGGTAACCGAGTTTATATCCCTTCTCTGACAGTGTTGAACAAGATAGATCTGGTGAATCAGGGGTTTGTTAGAGAACTACAATCAAAAATTGGAAGTCGTTTTATCCCAATCTCAGCTGATGCTGATGTGAATGTCAATGCTTTCAAAGAAGAAATCTACAAAAAGTTAGATTTCATAAGAGTTTACATGCGCCAAAGGGGTAAGGAGACAGATTTTGACGAGCCCATGATTATGCGAAACGGAAGTACCGTTGGGGATGTGTGCACGAAGATACATCGTGGCATGCTCAGGGATTTTAGATATGCCCAGGTGTGGGGTAGAAGTGCCAAGTTCGGAGGACAGAAGGTGGGGGTGGATCATCAGCTCATAGACGAGGATGTACTAACCATAACAAGAAAAATATGAGCTGCTAAGCGCCCCCTATCTTAAGCAGTATGCAGCATCCGGTAATTGTGGCCGAAACGGCCTGCGTCTTAGTCCTATTCAAGTCTCCCGTAGATAGATGCCTTCGATTAAATTTATCTTGAACTGAAATCATTTGGCGGAGTAGTGGATAATGGCAGCTCGGTCAAATACCTTCTCCTCATATTCTGCCAAGCAAAATCGGAATAACTCTGATACCTCACTGCTGCCCTCGATTTATATGAGCCTATTTCTGTATTTAATGCGTTCCTCTATGGCCCGGTTTGCTAACGAGTCTGCATTGCTATTAGTATTCCTCGGAATATGTTTGTAGATTACAGTTCTGAATAACCTTTCTAAATTCGTTATTTCACTAAAAAGCACTTTCAGTTCCTTGTTCCTGACTTTGGAATGTTTTTTTCTTTGATTCACGACCAGTTCACTGTCTGAAAGAATGGTAATCTCGTCGTCCAACAACGAGGCGAGTTCGAGTGCTTTTTTCAAAGCCGCGTATTCGGCCTGATTGTTCGTCTTCTTTCCAATGAATTCCTTATACTCTTTTATCGTGTCTTCGCCTCGCTTGATTACAATTCCTATCCCAGAATACCCTGGATTTCCTCTACTCGCTCCGTCGATATTAATAGCCAACAAATTTCCCGGCGACTTATTACCACGAGTCTATGACCAGAGATAAATATACTATTTCCTAAAGGAACGACTTTTCCACTTAGGCCGCCTCACCCCGCCGTACGATGCTTCATAATTGATTTAATCAACATCATCTTGAATTAAGCTTGAAATTTTCCGTTTTGTAAACTCAATCAATCATTTTAAACTAACTTCAAAAAATGTTCATTACGTCTTCGAACCCCCGTAACAAGCAAGATGACCTTTACCAAATCATCCAGGTGGCAGGTTATCGGGAAATATCAGCGGGCCGACATTAGAATGGAAGCCAAGCCCGACCAGAGAATATTAATAATACCGAAGACGGTTCTGTTTGGCTGCTGTAAATTCGTTATGCCGAAGCGTAAGGTGAAGGAAGAAAAGCCTCCAAAAAGATTGGGTAAAAAAGAAATATTTATCGCACCCATAGCAATGGGTGCTTCGGTGCTTGTGTCCTTGGTCATAATCCCACATTTTGCCCCCCCACCTATACCTATAAAAATTTGCCTTAAGGCGCATAATGTTGCTGACTTCAATCTGAATCCGGTAGTACAAGTATTCGTAGACGGTAAGCAGTACTGGCTGCCGGACGGAGTTGGAAAAAACATGGTCAATGGCAAGGAATGTTTACATGTAATACATACTGATGCGGTTGGCTCTAGGATCCACATCGAGTATATTAGACCTATTAGGCTGACGATGGCCGATTTCATGAAGATCTACTCGCCAGATAACAAGACAATAAGTGTCGTAGATAATTCGTCAGGAACTTCGAACAATAAGACTCTGACCCTTCAAAACTATGATATTAAGTATTCCTACCATTCGGAAAAAGGCTTTACGAACGTGGACAAGCCCTCTGATTTTCCTCCATTTTCTAACGATATGGTCGCAAGGCTGGACTTGAAGTCCACATCATTGTCTCCGAAATAGGTATAATACAGAGGGTATTTTGTCTAGAGGGGGTTCAATTTGGTCCGTAACAAAACTGCTGCAGTTATTCGAGGCGACGGAACTGGGCCTGAACTCGTTCACGCAATGATCGAGGTACTAAAAGCATGCAATACATCAGTAGAATTGGTCCAATGTGACGCAGGTTCAGAATGGTGGCAACGAAATGGTGGCAAAGGTGATTCATATATCTCAGAAGAGGTCTGGGAGATACTTGAGAATGCCGATGCTTGTTTTAAGGGGCCGACTACCACTATTCCTCTCCCTGAGGCCCCGCGAAGTGTTGCAGTAAGCGTAAGGCAAAAGTTTGAACTATACGCAAACATAAGACCGATTAAGACCTTCGATAGTTCTGAAAATAAGCTAGATTTCCTGTGTGTGCGCGAGGCTACGGAAGGGCTCTATGCAGGAATTGAGTTTAGGATAAGCGATGAATCAGCCATAGCAGTTCGCAAAATAACCAAGAAAGGCTGTGAAAGAGTAGCTAGGAAGGGTTTTGAGCTTGCAAAAGACATGCGATTTAGTAAGGTTTTTGCAGTTACCAAGAGGAATATCTTGAAAGAAACTGATGGTATATTTTGGAGAGCAGTAAAACTCGTTCAAGAAGAATTTAGAAACATCGACATTGAAGAATATTACATAGATAACATCACTCAACAGCTAGTAAAGAATCCTGAACGATTTAACAAGAGCGTGCTACTCAGTACCAATTTGTTTATGGACATAGTATCCGAGTGCGCTTCTGGCCACGTCGGATCGATCGGGAATATATATTCCGCTAATTACGGAGACGATTACGCTATGTTTGAACCGGCCCACGGAAGTGCTCCAAAATACGCAGGAAAAGACAAAGTTAATCCTGTAGCGACGATATTATCGGCTGGCTGGATGCTGAAGTACCTTGGAGAGAAGGATATTGCGAATGCAATATTTAAGGCAACCGAAGATGTGATTTTCGAAAAGAAATTCGTGACTTATGATCTAGGCGGCAAAGGCACCACGAGCCAAATGGCAAAACAAATATCTCTGCGGGCAACAAGGCTGTTAAGAACATAGCTCAGAAAACTCTTGTTCTCGAGACTTGCTCTTACATCTATTCATAGGATTTGGAACCAATGCACTTCTTTCTGGAAACGCATGATTTAATTTTGCCGTTTTTTGAAGCTAAAACATTAGTGCGTCCTTCAAATTCAAAAGACACCTGATTAGTTCGATGATAACGACCTAACGCAATACTGCTTCCAAATTTCGAAACCCCTCAAATAAGGATTTCATGTTAAGTCTTGTTACCCTTCAAAGTGATTGAGCAGCATGGATTAACTGGCTGGGGGTTAATTCGGCTATTTTCCTTGTTTTATTGAGACCGAGTTCGAGTTTACTGTTATGCTTTCGTAACATTTTAACCGCTTCTTTGTTTCTGGCTGAAAATAAAAGATTAAGATGTCCAATAGTCGTTTTGGTTATTGTAATCTTGGGTTCTTTAGGAACCAGCTTTATGACAGTTGAGTCAACAGCAGGTTGAGGGTCAAAGGCTCGCCTTGGAACATCGAACATCTTCTTCATGTCGAAGCAATACTGTGCTAAAGCTGTGATGGATCTGTAAATTTTGTCGCCTGGATTAGCTTGCAATTTATCCGCGAACTCCTTCTGTACCATGAGTATGGCTCTACTAAATCTCTGAAGCGTTAGCCATTGCACGGCCTCTCTGGTTCTAGAATAGGGAAGATTGGAGATGAATGCGTCAAATTCCATATGCTGTAATTTGAAAATATCAGAATGGATTATTGTAAGATTTGGAAACTCTGACATCAATTTCTTCGATTTCTGGAATAGTGCACGATCAATTTCGAAAGAGACAACGAAGCCAGCTCTTTTACATAATTCCAATGTTAAACTACCCTCTCCAGTTCCAGCCTCGTATACAAGTTCATTTTGTTTTATTTCTGATACCATAATCAATTTTCTCAGAATTCGCCAGTCAGTGACCATATGTTGGCCAAGCAGTCGTACCTTCGATCTCTTCATTTTCTTACAAACAAATTCATTCTTGCCTCTCCAGTAATTTCGTCAATTATCCTTTTTGCTATTAGCTTGGCTGGTTCCCTTAGTCCCACTCTCTCTTGAATTTCTGTAAAGCTTTCAAACTTTTTCTTCTCTCGCTCTTTAATTATGGTCATCATGTAGGTCTTCCCTATGCCTGGAATCAGTTCTAAAGCGTGTATTCTGGGCGTGATAGGTTGGGAGGTGTTCATGTAATCAATAAAGCGCTTTTGATTTGCAATTACTATCTTCTCGATTATGCCAGGAAGTTCGTTTTTTGCAGATTGGGATATCGAACCATATTCCAGTCTTCCGAGCACGCTCATCACTTTGTCACGACCTTCCCTCCCAATGTATACTCTTTCTCCGACCTCGATACTCATATTTTGCATACCTAGTAGTTCCAGTAAGGTGAGACGTTCTTCACCTATTGCTTGTATAATTATTCCTTCCCGTCCCCTTACCGTTGATGACTTGGCTCGCTGAGTAAAGTCCAAGACGTATGCATATTCTTCGTACTTGCGTTGGCCCTGAGGCTGTCCTGCTCCAGAACGCTGTTCGTTTTCATCCTTGACTAAACTGGAACTGCTCCTATCATTATCGTACCGACGCACCCACGCTGACAAAGTGCCGCCTTCCTCTTTTCTCCCTATGAATATTCAGTGGCTTTTTATTTAACTTTCATTCCCGACTTTTTATTATACTTAACATCCTTTGCAACGTTTCCGTAAGAATGAGCTTCTTCCAACCGAAGGTAAATGCTCTGAGCTCCTCTAAAGAGGAAGGTAAAACGTTTACGACTTCTACTGCTTCTTCTTCTTTCAATTCGCACTGCTCAATCAATAACTTCACCATTTCACGTGCGGGTTCCGCACTAGTTTTTGCAAATTTTGTAACATAATCATATGTCCATCTTTGGATCTGATCCATATCATCTTGTTTCACATGCTCTAGGATTTTCCTTACTTCGGGTAAAGTTATGAGCTCTTTCTTGGTAATATCTGTCAATCTTTAGGTCGACTTCCCTTCGCTAAGAGGCCTTATATGGTTAAGTCTAGTTTGTAAAATTTTTTGCTTCTCCCCAATCTTTATGGCGACTTTCAATGTTCTCCTGCCTACACCCTCAATAACCCCTACCCTTCCCTGAAACCTTCTGTGCGGAGTGGAAGAGTGTTCTCTGGGGTCTATATCGACAACGACCCTATCACCAACTTCGTAATTTGTCAATAAATACGATAGACCTTTGGTGACATTGCGCTTAGTCAGAACAGAACGAGATTTTCTTCTGGTTCCGTGTGATCCTGGCATCGAAAGCTGATAATTTGCAGCCTTAATTTATGTCATATTGTCACTTCATTTGATAGACGCTGCCGGGTCCGAAACTCCTTCTTCAGAAAGCGTGAAAAGCACCTCTCTTTCCGCGTGGTATGGGCTGTCAACCATTCTTGCGATTCGGTTTTTCGCAGAACGTTTAAGGTAGACTCTATAGGTGCTAGTGTGCGCTACGACATGTCCGCCGGTAGGGCGGAATAAATCACCAAACAACGCATCGGGGGATGATTGGATTTGATTCGTGGCCAGCACTGCGACATCATATGTCTCCGCGATCCGAACCAACATATGCATAAATTTATTGAGTTTCTGTTGCCGTTCAGCAAGGGTACTGCGCCCTATGAATTCGGCTCTATAATGTGCAACTGCTGAATCTACGATGAGCAACTTTACTGCATGCTCATCTATAATTTGGCCACATTCTTGAATAATTAGTTCTTGATGGGCACTGTTATACGCCTTTGCGACTATTACGTGTTCGAGGGCAGTCTTAGGATCCAGTTTTCTTGCAATCGCAATAGAGACTATGCGTTCAGGCCTGAATGTATTTTCAGTGTCAATATAAAGTGCTTTAGCACTTAATCGATCTTGCATCTTCATCTGTTTAACCAGAACGCATAACGTATGGCAGATCTGAGTCTTTCCTGTTCCATACTCGCCATAGATTTCAGTGACCGCCCTTGTCTCTATGCCTCCTCCGAATAAATCATCCAGACTCTGTGAGCCAGTTGAAATTCTTTCCTCTCGCTTTCTTTTATCGTAAAGTTGAGAAGCAGTAATGAAACTCTTATCAATGACGCCTAAGTCCTCTAGTCTAACTCTTGCCTGGTTACAAAGATTTACTGATTTTTCGAATTCTATACCTGTGACCTCTGAAATATCTACAGGTCCTCTCACAACTAGATCCTTAATAGAAGAAAAACCTGCGTGTTCCAAAAGAGCCTTTGTGGCCGGGCCAATCTGTTCAATGGATTCAAGGCTAAACTGCACCTTACGAGGGTCATCGGTTTCCAATGGCAGACAATACTATTACCTCCTATTGCCACTAATTAGTTTTGGTAAAAAGCCATATCTCATTAGTAACTCAAATATGCGGTGTGGCATTTAGTGTTCCTTAATCTTGTTTGTCTTCTCGCCATTGGGTGAATACATAACTGACCAACATTGGACCCAGCGTGGCTAAAATGGGGAGCATGAATATTTTACTATCGATTTTGTGCCAAGGCATAGCGGCATAAATTGTCTACATATTGCTGCTAATACAGGTGAATCGGAAGGAAGATAAATAATTATAATATCGTCATATGTAAAACATTCTCGATATGTATGCTCGGTTCGTAATTCTTACAGGACAATCGACATACTATTATATAGTTTCAAGCCCTCTGAACATGGAGATTTCTTTCCCAAAACAGCCAGGTGTGAGGATGTGAATGATAGTCGACTTAAACCTTGATCGTAAACATGTGTTGGTGATTGGTGGGGGAAATGAAGGTACCAGGAAAGTCCGTGGCCTTTTGCATCAAAATTGTAAAATCACTCTTTTGAGCAACACGTTGAATCGGGCCTTATCACAACTGAGAGACAATGGAGATATAGAAATTGTAAAAACAAAGGTGAAGGACGAAAGTGTACTCGAGAATTATGAGGATTTATTCCTGGTACTTGCAGCTACTAATGACAGGGCCTTAAACCGTAGGCTTGTCGAGAAGGCCCGCGCCATGGGTTCGTTTGTGTATGCTGTGGACGACCCCTCTGTGAGCGACTTCTCCTACGCTTCAATCATTAATATTGAAGGCATAATGCAAGTTGCGATTTCTACTTATGGCAAAAGTCCAATAATGTCAAGAAGAGTAAGAATAAAAGCTGAGAGGGTGCTCAGAAGGATTATAAAAAAGACCGATATAGAGAATACTAGACTACAGTCATTTGCGCGTGTGGCTGCCAAATCCAAATTCAAGTCTGCTTTGGAACGGAGAAGGTTTCTTTATTCTTTGATTAATGATGACCGAATTCAGAAGCTTATTAAAGAGAACAAGACTGAGGATGCTAAAAGTACGACGTTAGAAATATTGCGAAAATGGGAGAGTAAGAATAGCCGATGACGGTTTCAGCAACGCTTATCCAGCCTCTAGATCTGATTAGCGCAAGAATTACTTATCACAATGCCCCGATACATTTACTGGAGCGATTTGCGTTTAAAGATGCAAATGACGCTCATCAAAAACTTCTCAGAACGGCTGATCTAAAGGAGTGCATCATTGTGCAAACATGCAACCGTGTAGAAGTTGTTGCGGCGGGCAAGAATCCCAGTAATCGGAGATTAATGGAGGGATGGGCTAATGCTGCCGGATTAGCTTATGATGAAGTTCTTGCTAATATTGAGATTTGCAGTGGCAGGGACGCAATACTTCATCTCCTAAAATTGGCATCAGGTTTGGATTCATTGGTGATCGGCGAAGACCAGGTGTTGGGTCAGGTTAAACGAGCATTTGAGTTTTCCCGGAACTGTGGGTACGCAGGCACCTACCTGTCCGTTATTCTTGAACGCGCCATTAAGGTGGGAGGTAAGGTGAGAGCTCTTACGGGAGTGAACAAAGGAAGTACTTCGATAGGGTCGATAGCAGTAAAATTAGCCGAGGAATATTTTGACAAAATAGAAAATAAGCACCTGTTGTTGATTGGTTCTGGAGAGGGAGCAAGTCTAATCGCGAAATCACTGAAACAAAGAGGAGTTGATTTTCTAGTTACTAGTAGGACGTTTGAGAGAGCAAAATCCTTTGCATCTAGTGTAGGCGGTGATCCAATACCCTATGAGTCAGCTGTGCAAATGTTCAACAAAGTTGATCTAATTTTCGTGTCCACAGTTGCGCCCTACAATCTGATCACTTATGATAGAATTAAGGCGGCAATGGCCGATAGGGATAGGTGGTTAATGATCTTTGACCTCTCGAATCCTAGAACTGTGGAAGACCGCGTCGCGACCATAAACAAGGTTAAACTATTCAATCTAGATCAGATTGCTAAAATTGTTGAAAGGAATATTCAATCGCGCAAAAACGAAATCGAGTCGGCAGAGAGGATAATCGAGATTGAGATGAAATCAGTTGATGCCTTACTGAGGAGAATGGAGGCTGAACCGCTGATAGTTTCAATATTCAAAGAGGTGGAGAAGATTAGAGAACGGGAATCAAGCAAAGCAATTTCTTTGCTCGCAAAGAAATTAGGCCCAGAAGAAATCAGAGTAGTAAAAGAATTGTCACATGCACTAGTAGAAGGCGTCATGTCAACGCCGATGAACACATTAAGAAAAGTGATGGAAGCTGATAGCAAAAATGATGATGTAATCAAAATTGCCGCCAAGTTATTTAGTTACCATGAAGGCCTCTAAGGTCGGCGGATCTGCTGGTTTTCCTGTTGTCAGACTAAGGCGGCTTAGGAGAACCCCAGCCATCAGAGACCTCTTACAAGAAACCCATCTATCAGTCAAGGATCTAGTCTATCCAATTTTTATTCAGGCAGGCCTTTCGAAACGCGAGGCTATCCAATCTATGCCGGGCATAGAAAAAATCCCACCTACAGAGATTACCGAAGAGGTCAGATCTGTATCTGAGCTTGGGATTCGAGGAATTATTTTGTTTGGGATCCCGTTGCGCAGAGACAAAAGAGCCGAGTCGGCGTTTGCTGCCGACGGCGTCGTTCAGGAATCGATTCGAAAATTACGAAAACAGTTCGGTAACAGAATTGCAATTATTACTGACGTATGTCTTTGTCAACACACTTCCCATGGCCATTGTGGCATAGTTGTCAGGGGAAAGGTGGATAATGACATCACCTTGAGTACCTTAGCAAAAGTAGCAACGAGCCACGCAGAAGCAGGTGCTGACATGGTTGCACCGTCTGCCATGATGGACGGGCAGGTAATGGCTATTCGCAGAGGGTTGGATGAGGTCGGGTTTCAAGATGTCGCTATAATCGCTTATTCTGCAAAACAGGCTTCTTCTCTGTATTCACCATTTAGAGAAGTTTCTGGTACGAGCCCTCAATTTGGTGACAGAAGCTCGTATCAAATGTCATTTGCGAACCCTAGAGAGGCAATGCGCGAAATAGAGCTTGATATACAGGAAGGTGCTGATATAATAATGATCAAACCTGCCTTGCCATGCTTGGATCTGATTTATCACACGAAACAGAGTACCAATTTACCTGTCTGTGCATTTAGTGTCTCCGGGGAATATGCTATGATAAGAGCCGCAGCTAATCGTGGACTGATAGATGAGGATTCGGTTATGGCGGAATATTTGATCTCTATCAAAAGAGCAGGCGCCGATATGATAATCACATATCACGCGAAGAAAATGGCAGCGCTTTTGAGCGAATGAACTAAAGGATCGGATTTTCGATACAATTATAATATTTCCAAGGGCAGCATCGAGTGAATCATGCTTGTCAAGTCGAGATCCATCTTTGATAGAGCGGAAAAACTTTTTCCCTCCGGTGTCAATAGCCCTGTGCGTTATTATGAACCGTTCCCATTCTTTGCGGTCTCTGGGAAAGAAGGCACGATCCTTTCCGCTGATGAGGAGAGATATATAGATTATTGCATGGGATATGGATCCTTGTTCCTAGGCCATAGCAATGCAAAAGTAACGGCAGCGGTCAAGTCTCAAATAGATAATGGCAGCTTATTTTGCGTGCCCACTGAAAAAGAAGTAATTTTGGCAGAGTTGATTTCGGAAGCCGTAGACTATGCGCGAATGATCAGGCTAGTCAACACCGGTGTCGAAGCTACTACAAACGCGATCAGAATTGCTCGAGCATTTACAAAAAAAAAGAAAATATTAAGATTCGATGGTTGCTACCATGGAGCACAGGATTTCCTGCTCTCAAGTGCTAATGATATTTCTGAAGGAGTAATTGACAAGGCAAATTTACAGACACTCGTGCTTCCTTACAACGATGCTGAAAAACTCGAACAAGTAATTAAGCATGATAATGATATTGCCTGTGTGATAATCGAGCCGGTCGCCGCAAACATGGGGCTGGTTTTGCCTGAAAGGTACTATCTAAGCGATATACGAAGAATTACCCAACAAAATGATATCATACTCATTTTTGATGAAATCGTTACCGGTTTTCGGCTTGCATTGGGGGGCGCTGCAGAATTCTTTGGAATCGAACCAGATTTGGCTACGTTTGCAAAGGCTATGGGCAATGGGTTTCCGATCGCAGCCATAGCTGGGAGGAAAGAAATAATGGAACAATTAGCGCCTAGTGGCAAGGTCTATCAAGCCAGCACCTACGCTGGGAATCCAGCGTCTGTATCTGCCAGTATTGCTACCATCGAGCTGTTAACTGATGCCAAGAACGAGATCTTTCCGAAGGTAGCCAGAATGTGTGACACCATCGTAGGCGGAATAAAAGATGCATTTGAAGATTTCAAACTGAACTACGTGATCAATAGCATCGGCTCTATGTTTCAAATGTTCTTTACGGCTGAAAAGGTGACGAATGCAGATATAGCAAGAAAATCCGATCATACCAAGTTCAGGAAACTTTTTGACGAGCTCTTAAAGAATGGAGTTTTTATACCACCCTCTCAGATGGAAACGTGCTTCGTATCTTATTCCCATAGTGAAGATGATGTTGATAAAACCGTGGAATCATACTATGATTCTCTGCGGAAGCTTAAACAGTCGTCATGAAAAAATGTCTTGTGGGAACAAGGGCGAGTCGGCTTGCGATCGCTCAGACCGAAATAGCTCTTTCAGCGTTAAAAACAGCAACCTCGCTCGAATTTGAAGTCGTGAAAATCAGTACAAAAGGTGACACAGACCGGAGACCATTATTTACGATTGATGAAAAAGGAATTTTTGAAAAGGAAGTAAATGAAGCGGTTTTGTCTGGACAGGTTGATTTTGCCGTTCACAGTTTGAAAGATATTCCTTCAGATCTTTCGGATAAGCTAATTGTGGCGAGTATCCCTAAGAGGGCTAGTCCCAACGATGTTCTAGTCAGCAAAGGAAATCTAAAACTGGCAGACCTGCCCCGCAATTCTAAAGTGGGGACGAGCAGCCTAAGGAGAGCAATCCAGGTGACCAAGCTACGGCCTGATTTACGTGTCAAGCCAATCCGAGGGAACGTAGAGACGAGAATAAGCAGGACTGTAGATGGAGAGTACGACGCCTCGGTTCTTGCAGAAGCTGGCCTTACAAGATTGGGTATGGAGGATGTCATTGCTGAAAGATTCAATGTGATAGAATTTCTTCCAGCACCTGGTCAAGGAGCACTTGCTTTTGTCTGCAGAAGAGATAACAAAGGACTTATCAAAATGCTAAAGACTGGTGAAGATCCTCTATCCAAAATTGAAGCTGACGCTGAACGGGCATTGGTAGCAAGATTGAATTCGGGTTGTAGGTTCCCTGTGGGCGCCGTCGCCGTCTGTAAGCGGGTTCAAAATCCCTTTACTTTATACGCCAGCATATTTTCTTCTGATGGTTCAAAGCACATCCGTGTCAAGAAGAGAGGCAACCCGCAAAGCCCTAGTGTCACAGGAACCGAGTTGGGAGAACTGCTTATCAAAAAGGGAGCAGGAATCCTAGCTGAAGAATGGCGGGGCGCGGTAGATAAGTGGAACAACGACTTATGAAGGCGAATAAAGTCTTCATATGCGGGGCTGGCCCAGGTGATCCTGGGTTAATCACGGTTAAAGGAATGAATCTAATAAAGAACTGCGATGTAGTATTTTATGATCGGCTAGTAGATAAAAGAATTATCGATGAAATTCCGACGAAGTCAGAAAAAATTTTTGTGGGTAGGTCAGCAGGTGATTCTCCAGCACATCAAGACCACACCAACAGGCTGATGGTAAATTATGCCAGAAAAGGGAAGAAGGTTATCCGATTAAAAGGCGGGGACCCTTTTGTGTTTGGCAGGGGCGCTGAAGAAGCCGAATACCTGTTCAAGCATGACATAAAGTTCGAGATAGTTCCTGGTATTACATCCGCTATAGGGGCTTCCGCGTACTCTGGAATTCCGTTAACGCACAGACTTTTTGCCTCATCAGTCGCCATTGTTACCGGACACGAAGACCCTGCAAAGGGTGAGCCGACTGTGGACTGGGGCAAAATAGCCCTTGCTGCAGATACAATAGTTATTCTAATGGGTATAGAGACACTACCACGAATTATCTCCATCTTGATGAAATCAGGACTGAGGACTGACACTAATGTAGCAGTCATTGAAAATGCGACTACAGCAAAACATCGAGAAATCACAGGGAATTTGGGAAACATTGTGAGAAAGGTAGAGAACTCTAAAGTAAAATCACCAGCCATTATCATCATCGGAAAAGTTGTCACTTTACAAAAAAAACTTGGCTGGTTCAATAAACACTAGAGATTGATATGCGGTCCACCCTAAATGGTAAGATACTGGCCATAACAAGGAGCTCTCGCGATGCTCGGGAATTCTGTGAACTTATTGCGTTCGAAGGTGGATCTGCTATTGCATTACCAACAATAGAAATCGTACCAAAAGAGGCTAAACTTATGGAAGAAATTATGGCTATGATATTTAAGAATAGATATGAATATTGCGCTTTTTTAAGCCCTAAGGCTGTTGGCGCGCTTTATGATCACGCAAACAGGGTATGCAGAACTGATCAGCTAACGTCATTCCTAAATTCCACAATCGTTGTCGCAATCGGACCGGCGACCATGGCTAGATTAGCGGAACACGATGTAGATGTCAAGTTGGTTCCAAAAGTACATTCATCCGCTGGGCTCGTTGAAATGTTCTCAAAAATGGAGAATTTGAGAAATAAGAAGATCGTTATCCCTAGAAGTCAGGCTTCCGATGAGTTTATCGAAAACAAGTTGTCTGCTATCGGAATGGAGGTCGATGTTTTTTTTCTCTATACAGTCCAAACATCGGGCATTACTAGTGCGTGGAAAGAATTTGCTTCGCTCTTACACCAAAAAAAAATAGATGCTATCGTCTTTACAAGTGCTTCCAATGTTAGATCATTTTTTGTGATTATGGGAAAACTCTTATCCGATGTACCTTCAATATTGAAGCACGTTAGGGCCTTTATAACTATAGGGCCCATGACGCATCGGGAGTTAAATAAGATGGGTATTCGATCTTTCGAATCAACGGAACATACCATCAAGGGAACTTTCGAGTTGGCAAAAGCAATATTGACAAATTAAGACCTTTCCGTCATATTTTATCCCTTGATGAGAGTTATATGGGAGTGTCCATACATGTTTTTCCCACACTTTTGCACCTATGGAAACAAGATTGACGAACTTTCTCAAGGCACACTTGTATTCAAAGGGGCCCACCTTCTGACTTGGTGGTGTCGAAATGATTAGACACACTTGCGTTTGTGCACTAGCAGCATATTACGGAAAATCTCAATTGGGGATTTGCGGTCTATATTATATGTGCGAGGTTTCTAGTTAGAATTTGATCTAAGTTAGAACCCACAATCTTGGAGGCCCGAAACTGAAAAGCATAGATTAGCTCTAAGCCAAAAAATACCTAACAGATTCGATTTAGTTTCCCATCATCAAATCCTGGTTGCTGGATGTGAATGTCAATAGAAGGAGTCTAACAAGAAGGCGAGGGTACAATTTATAAACTCATGGGGACAGGATGGGATCGAATAAGGCAGATATATATACAGACATCTACATCCTACTTGACTGGATTTTTGAGCCATTATTACCATAACCCAAAATATATATAAAACATAACGGCGTTATAGCTTGCAATGGCTACTAAGGAACTTAATATGGATTACAGTAAGTACGACTTTAAGGATTCCACTGAACTCTATGTCTACTTAAGCAAGAAGGGCCTGTCCCGAGGCACCGTCGAAGAGATTAGTAGGCTAAAGGGTGAACCTGAATGGATGAGAGACTTTAGACTTAGGTCGTATGACGTATTCATGAGCAAACCAATGCCTAACTGGGGTGGTGATCTGTCGAAAATTGATTTTCAAAACATCTACTATTATGCAAAGGCTTCTGAAAAGCAAGGCAAGAGTTGGGATGACGTCCCAGACTCTGTGAGGAATACGTTTGAAAAACTTGGTATCCCAGAAGCAGAAAGGAAGTTCCTTGCTGGCGTTGGTGCGCAGTACGAGTCTGAGGTAGTATACCATAATTTGAGAGAAGACCTGGGAAAGCAGGGGGTAATATTTATTGATACAGATACGGCTGTCAGGGAACAACCACAGCTTATGAAAAAGCACTTTGGGAAAGTCATTCCACCCGAAGATAACAAATTCGCTGCTTTAAATAGCGCTGTTTGGTCTGGGGGATCGTTTATTTATATTCCGCCAAATGTCAAGGTTGACCTTCCATTGCAGGCATACTTTAGAATTAATGCGGAAAATATTGGTCAATTTGAAAGAACTCTGATTATCGCTGACGAAGGCTCTGAAGTCCATTACATCGAAGGGTGTACTGCTCCGGTTTACACTACAGAGTCGCTACATTCAGCCGTTGTAGAATTGATCGCAAAGAAAGGCGCCAAGATCAGATATACGACGATCCAGAACTGGAGCAAGGATGTTTATAATCTTGTGACAAAGAGGGCGTATGCATACGAGAATGCTACCGTTGAATGGATTGACGGAAATTTAGGTAGTAGACTAACCATGAAATACCCTGGCGTTTACATGCTAGGAAAGCGTGCCCATGCGGAAGTCATATCCGTAGCTTTTGCTGGCTCTGGCCAACACCAAGATGCGGGCGCGAAGGCTGTACATCTGGCTCCTAACACAACATCTAGAATTACAAGCAAATCAGTTAGCAAGGACTTTGGCAGAACAACGTACAGAGGTCTGTTACATGTGGCCAAGGGTGCAACTGGAGTAAAATCAACTGTACGATGTGACGCACTACTTTTAGATGAGAATTCAAGGACTGATACGTATCCGTACGTCGAAGTGAACGAGGAAGATGCGACAATCTCCCATGAAGCCACTGTGGGAAAAATAGGCGAGGATCAAATCTTTTACTTGATGAGTAGAGGATTTTCAGAATCAGATGCCCTTTCTCTGATTGTTGGTGGTTTTATGGAACCATTTACAAAAGAATTACCAATGGAATATGCAGTAGAGCTAAATAGACTCGTAAAGCTCGAAATGGAAGGATCTGTCGGATAAAGAGACCTTTTCTCTTCTTTTTATGATGTACCGTGACTGGGGAGGTAATACTGTCTGCCATTAATAGAGAATACGTCAATACAATAAGCGAGGCAAATAACGAGCCATCCTGGCTACGTCAAATGAGGTTCGATGCACTTTCGAAATACCAAGCTCTGCCGTCTGAGGTTTCTCCACTTTATTCAAAATACTCAGACGTAAGTCGTCTAGACCCTAACCTCGTTCGACTGGCGGACCAAACTACCTCCTTTGAGCCGTATCCTGAACTCCGTGATAGATTAAAGGAACCCGACCAAGGCGCTAGTGTAGTACGAATTGGTTCTTCAATAAATAAAATATCGATACCACAAAAAATCCAACAATCAGGAATAGCTGTGTTAAACCTGAAAGATGCATTGCTACAACATGATGAGCTTATTAGAAATCGGCTAACCTCCAATCGACTTGAGTATGGCGAAGACAAATTCCTGGCATTAGAGGCATCGGCTTTTCAATCTGGGCTTTTAATATATATTCCCAAAAATGTTGTGGTTGAAGAGCCTCTTAGAATTATTAATTCTTTAGCTGACGATGGATCATCTTCGATAATAAGGACAATAATTGTGGCTGAGGTCGGGTCTAAAGCTACTATTGTAGAAGAGCTCTATGCGCCACAAGTCGCACCTAACGGGAAACAACGGGCATACTTCGAGCTAATTGAAACCCACGTAGGCGCCAACGCACACTTAGAAATGGTAACCCTACAGGGGATGCACGAAACAAGTATTAATTTCTCTAATAGAAAGGCCTTCGTCGACAGAGATGGTAAAATGTCTTGGTATCTAGGCATATTTGGTGCGGAGTTGTCTAGATACAAGATTGACAGCGTAATGAAAGACGCAGGCGCCTCTGCAGAGGATGTAGAGATAATCTTTGGAAACGACAAGCAGTCGTTCGATGTAACATCCAATCTCATTCATTTTGGAAGAAATTCACGGGGTAGAGTGCTAGTCAAGTCTGTCATGAGAGATAATTCCAAGTCCTTGTTTAAGGGTATGATTAAGATAGGGAAGGAAGCCAAGTCTGCCGAGTCCTATTTGGCCGGCCATGCAATACTTCTGGACCGGGGGGCAAAATCCGATGCGATTCCAGGGCTTGAAATCGAAACAAACGAAGTAAAAGCTACTCATTCTGCGTCTGTGGCCCAACTCGACGAAAACCAAATATTCTATCTGATGTCTAGGGGATTAAGTAGGGAAAGCGCAGAGCGCGAGATTGTAAATGGCTTCCTTGAACCTCTATCAAGAAAAATGGGTCCTGTCATTAGAGCGTGGGTTAACTACCTGATTGAGAGCAAATGGTCTGGTAAGCCACTTATTTTGAAGACTGACGAGGCGATGGAGCAGATTCTTGAAGTGGAGATGTCGAGATACAGAGAGACCCATGACATATTTGAAAAGCACTATAAGTATAGGTAGACAAAGACGAAATCTATGGCCGAATGGGTAAAAGTCTGTGAACTGGATGAATTGAACGATAATGGACTCGTAGATTTCGACTTTGATGACAAGAAAGTTCTGATATCAAAGGTGAAGGATAAGGTGTATGCCACAGACAGAATTTGCACGCATGCGTACGCTGATTTGTCTACAGGATTTGTCAATGAAGAGTCGGAAACTATTACTTGTCCTCTGCATATGTCTTCGTTTGAGCTAGCTGGTGGTGCACCCCAAAATCTGCCTGCCGAAGTACCGTTGAAAACTTATGCGACCAAAATAGAAGATAAATCTGTATATATCTTGTTAGATCTAGAAATAAATAAAAAGGGGTAGCCTTTCCCGATTCTGACCTCTTCTCTCCTCCCCCCCTCTCATTGAATCATTAATGCGGAAACAAGAGTCTAAATATTCTCACGTTGCAAATATGTTCAAAAATATGATAGTCCAGCAGCTGGTGTGTGACAAGTGTCAAAGAGTTATCTTAGAAAAGGAAGGGGGTACTTACCTTAATGATGGTCGGTTTCCTATCTCAAATGAAGAGGCTGCTATACTCGATAAGGAACATCGAGGTCATGAAGTCCATATAGAAGCTGTTGACAAGGAGTCGACGTAACGTAGCCGTGATGATACTAGAGGATAAAATTAGGGCGGCAAGCTCCACTTTTGATTTTAGCTTGGCAAGGCTCATAGAAAAAAAATCGACTTGAAGGCAAGTTTCAATGCTACCGCAAAGGGTTCAAAATGCTCTCTGGGTTTGTTCTGGTTGCGTGTCATGTAAATTATATCTAGAAGATATGGAGCATCGTTGCGGCCTATTCGACCAAGGAAACATATAAATTTCAATCCTAGTACCTGGGCTGCAATGCATAAAAATACGTACGTAACCTACACTACACTGTCTGCAATTGCAGTATCGGCAATACTCTTAACTTCCTATACTGCAGGAAGTATGTTGTTCTCACAACGTGCAATCGCGCAGACTAATGCAACAAGTGCTGCACCAAGTAATGCAACAAGTGCTGCACCAAGTAATGCAACAAGTGCTGCACCAAGTAATGCGACGGCACCAGTAGGCCAAAGCTTCGTGTGGCAGGGAACTAAATCTTCGGTAGCAGACCCGTTAGCGAAACATGGAAAGGAACAGATCGCGTGGATTCTGCTCCCTAGAGCTGACGACGCAGTCTATTCAGGGGTTCTGACCTACACAGCGAGCAAAGGTGCAAACCCTGAGGTGTGGCATCTTTTCAGCCCAGGAAACTCTACTGCATTTTCAAAGACATTTGGAGTGGTGAGTGCTGCCCCGTATCACGGCAAGTCTTTTGCTGTAGCTGATATTTCTTCATCGGGTGCATCAGGATCTGTTCCATTCTCAGGCAACGCAATTGTGCTCCATGGAAAATCTCCATTCACCGTGACTTACACTGTGAACGCGGTAGCTCAGCCGGCTAAGACATTCAACAACATCCAATCAATGGCTACAGCAACAGCAGCAGCAGCAGCAAAAACCAATTCTAGCAAGACCTCGAGTAGTAGCAGTGGAACATCTAGCAAGACCTCGAGTAAGTCAGGTAAGTAAGAGCTATTAAACACGGTCCTAAAATCCTACAAATTTTTCCTTTTTTTCTTGACGCTTCTCCTACTGACGGATTCGGTTAGACATTTCTTGTTATATAACAGAGTTCCATCCTTTGTTACCGACAAAATTCTACTCGCTGGTATCAGTTGAAAGTTTTCCGAAACCTTCAGAAATTCCGCAAGAGAGACCTTGACAACTTTATTGAGGTCTCTATATTTCAATGAATAAAGGTCTGGGTTGTCATAGTATAGCGCTTTACTAAAAATTTCCGCTAGTTTACCCTTCCTCGACATTGTTGAGATTGATGAGTCCCCCAGCTTGAACTATCTTGGCGACGAGCTCCGGAAATGGCTTCATTTTGTAAGATTCATTTTTTGTCAGATTTAGAATGATGTTTCGGGGCAGATCAATTTTGACTTCGTCGTTATTGGAAATTCTTGTCAAGGTTGGTTCTTCTATTTCTATCGGTAGTAAATACGCTCCATCTATAGCATTCCTATAAAATATCCTAGCAAATGAGGGGGCTAAAATCGCTTTAATACCTAATTGAGATAAAGCTATCGGAGCATGTTCTCTGCTCGATCCACAGCCAAAATTCTTACCGCACAGCATGATATCACCTGCTGAGACTTTAACAGCAAACTCTGGATCTAGGCCTTCCATGGCATGCTTAGCCAATTCAATCGGGTCGTGAATTTTCAGATACTGTCCAGGGATAATAACATCGGTATCAATGTTCGATCGATCGAATTTATGAACTCTTCCTCTGATTGAACTCATTCTATACATCCCTAGGATCTGTTATTTTCCCTTTCAGTGCAGAAGCGGCAGCGACTAACGGGGATGCCAAATATGTTTTTGATTCTACGTGGCCCATTCTTCCAGGAAAGTTCCTGTTTGTGGTACTGACGCATACTTCATCTTTGGCTAAAACACCCATATGAGCACCACAACAAGCGCCACAGGTTGGGGGTCCAACAACCGCTCCGGCTTCGAGAAACACCCTGGCTAAGCCATCTTTTACCGCTTTTACATAAATTGACTGAGCGGCAGGCAATACCTCTGTCCTAACCTTCACTTTCCTGCCTTTCAGGATTCTTGCCGCGGCTTGAAGATCTTCAAACTTGGCACCTGTGCATGAACCAATGTATACTTTGTCGATTTCAATCTCTTGTAATTCTCGAGCAGCGCTTATGTTTGCCGGCGAAAACGGTTTAGCTACCGTTGGTTCTATGTTATCTAGCTCGTAGGTTATAGTTTCTGAAAATTCAGCATCAGTATCGCCAAGGATCGGCTCGTACCTAGCCGTAGTTCTAGCATGCAGATACGAGTCTGTCACGGCATCCGGCTCAATTATTCCGTTCTTTGCTCCCGCTTCGGTTGTCATATTAGTAAGAGTGAGACGTTCATCCATACTCATCTCTCGCACGGCATTACCCGAAAATTGCATTGCCTTGTAGTTTGCTCCGTCAGTGCCTATATCACCGATGATTCTCAATATCATATCCTTTGCCATCATGTAATCTGGCTTGGTTCCTTCGATCCTAATCAGTATTGTCTCCGGTACTTTCAACCAGATCTTGCCATTCATAAGGGTGTACGCAATATCGGTATGCCCTAGACCAGCCGCAAACGCACCTAGTGCCCCCGTAGTATTCGTATGAGAATCGCCAGCTACATATACTTCTCCGGGCAACACCATTGCCTCTTCATGGGATAACGTATGACAGATTCCATATTGACCAAGACCATACTTGAAATGTTTTTTGATTCCCTGTTCCTCCGTCCATTTAGACAATGTCATTATATTTTCAGCAGAAACCTTGTCTGCAGCGGGTACGAAATGGTCTTCTGCTACCCAGACTCTATCTGCGTCCCACACGTGATCAAATTTCTTGCCCCTTTTCTCCCACTCACTTAGAACCTTTATGACTCCTGGTCCTGAGACATCGTGAACCATCACCTTGTCCACTTTTACAAAGACCACGTCTCCAGGGACCAATTGTTGTTTGCCGCTGCCGTGGGCAAGTATTTTTTCAGTAATCGTCATCCCCAAAACACTTCACCGCTCAAATTAAAACGGATGAGTGACGAATTAAAATCTTCTGGGAGAAAGAAAACAAAAAAATGGGCATGAACAGCCCTCCGGTACACGTGGAAGCAATACCAATCTCATTGCGAGTGAAGAAAAGGAAGTTCAAGCTCTATGAGACTCTTCGCGGATCGGGTTTTGATTTCAAAGAAAATGATATTCTTATAATCTCTAGCAAGTTTGTCTCAATGAGTCAAGGTTCGTTGATAAGGCTTAACACAGTAAAGGCAAGCAAAAGAGCGAAGATCCTTGCCGAGGAGAACCACATGAGCGAAAAAATCGCTGAACTTACACTTAGGGAAGGAGATTACGTTTTCAGAGGNGTACCTGGCTTTTTGCTAACTTTTAATGATGGAATATTATCTCCCAATGCGGGTATTGATAAATCCAATGCACCTAGCGGCTTCGTTATTTTGTACCCTAGCTATCCATTTGAAACCGCTGAGAATTTGAGACGACGATTCCTGATCGACTTAGGCATCAACATTATGATTGTGATCGCTGACAGTCGATTAATGCCAGGACGAATAGGCACTATCGGTGTCGCAATCGCCAATGCCGGATTCGAACCGACCGAAGACCAGAGGGGAAATAAGGATCTGTTCGGACGACTCCTTCGAGTCAGTTTCAAGGCCATCTCGGATAGTCTAGCGACGACGGCAGTAGCAGTAATGGGAGAAGGTGACGAATCAATACCTGCCGCTGTAATTCGAGGATTAAGTGTGACACCTACAGATAGGAGACTCTCCTGGCGTGATACAGCTGTTTATCCAGCCCAAGATCTCTATTTACGCGGCCTCCTAAGTTGAGGTTTTTTTCTTACATAATCAATTTATATGATGTCATAGCATTTTAATGAGATATCCAACATCTGTGCCATAGTTCATGTCTGAATTTCTGACGGCGTACCCTAGGCGTATAAGCGTGATGAAAGGACTGCATGATTTCATACGTAATGAAGAAATTCAGTTCGATCATCTTAGTCTGATGGTGAAGATTAAGAAGGACGAAATAGTAAAAACCCTCATCTCGGAGGGCTTCAGAAGGGTAAAGCTAGAGAATAAGAAGCCATCTCAGATAGGAAGCGGTTTTGCGAAAAAGCTCATGAAGCCTTGGGAAATGCATGTCAGGCTCTTAGAAGTGCAACAACAAGGATTAATTGCCATTCAGGCCGAAGTTGAAATCTCTAGAAGATATATTCAGCATATTCGCTCAACCAGGGCCCCTGTCATCTACGAGATAGAATCCATTCTTAAGAAGCATAGGATAGAATATCGGATCTGGAACGCCAAGGTAAGAGATTACATTGCTAACATTATCGACAATCATCAGATAAAACTTTGCGCGCCAAAGTTACCTGCTATGCCATGGAAGCCTATGTTATGTTTCGTTATAACAATAGCAATCCTAGACGCATTAAAGTTCATGGGGATTGTTCAATAGCGTCTGTTCTGTCGCCTGTAGACGTGCTTCAAAATCCATTTTCGACTCAATTTCTAGAATTCAGCGTTTCCAAACAAAACCTGGGAAACTAGATTGCCGGCTCGCCGCGAGTCTTTGATCCTATATCGATAGCTTCGTCCACGTCTGATACGAAGATTTTACCTTCCCCTGCCATGCCGGTACTTGTGAGTTCAAGAAGTCTATTCACGATCTTGTCGAGGACCGAGTCCTTTACTACGAGTATTATGGTAGAGTTAGCATTGAATGCTGGGACAAAGGATGACGTGCCTCTAGATGATGTAATCTGAGGTCTAGCAACCTGCCCTCTTCCTTTGGTTTCGATGTAAGTTAAACCTCCTATCCCCTCCTTCTCCATACCTACAATTACTTTCTCGAGCCTCCCAAGAGGACATACTACCTCGATCTTTTTCATAACCTTAGCTAAAATCGAATGGAATATAGTTTTATTAAAATATTTGCCTTCTGTTACATTCTGTCACTAGCAGACGAAAACTTAAAGACGAATGTCTAATCCCGGAATGTTAGCTAAATACGTTTTAGTACTGGAAAATCGCTCTGTATGTCAAAATAGGTGGAGGAAGTCGCAGTTTTTCAAGAAGAAACTAGTGCACCGGTGCGTAAAATGTGATAAAGAATTGATCCATAAATATAAGGCTCAAGCCGAATGGAACATGCAAGGGTTCCTGTGTTCTAGCTGTCACATAGAGATGACCAAAGAATTTATCGCCAGGCAGCAGGAAGAAAAGAGGAAGTTAGAGATTTCGCTTCATATTTGCGCTGTTTGCAAAAAAGAGCTTTTGCTAGAATCAGACAGGTATAAACCAAGGTGGCAGTGGAATATGGAGCGAGGCATAACACTCTGCAAAGGATGTTATGAAATTAAGTCAACAGAATATGAGAGAACGCTGAACTATTGTGTGATTTGCGAAACAAGGTTAGGTTTTATCCGTTACAATCCAAAACCGAAGTGGAATATTCAAGGCCAGCTATGTAGAAAGTGTTGGGACAAAGAAAACCATGAAAGACATTGAGTAGATTGGCTATGCTTAGAAAGCATGCTTGCGATAAATGCGGAGCAAAATTTAGAAGAATCGAGCAACTTATGCATCATCTTCAAGAAGTGCATGAAAAAGGCTCACTGTATGAATGCCAGCCCTGCAATTCGAAATTCGCAGGGATGGAACAAATGCGTAACCATATAAAAAAGTGTCATTCTTACAAGGCAACGAGAGGCGAGTAAAGATAGGGCTGAATGCCCTATTTTTGTAGCACGATGATCCACGACATGATATAAAGGATAAAATAACCTAGGGCCGGCACTTTTTGAGATGACAAAGATCTGCATCAAATGCAGCAAAGAGTTTGATGAGGCATTAGTTGATGATCCAAGTTCGGCTCAATACCCTTCCTGCCCAGATTGCTGGAAGGAGTGGACAAATTATGCTGTAATGGTGATGAACGAAATGAGACTAGACATGTCGTTACCTGAACATAGGAAAGCTCTTCGCAGGTACGAAAAAATCTTTTTTGGTTTGGAGAAGCCGGAAGGAGAGCTCCAAAAAAATCCCGACAAACGGCCTCAGCAATGACGCGGTTACGAATTCTTCTCTAAAACCTTTGCGAGGTAATCGGGCATCATTTTTATGATATTATGCCTGTTTGGAACAATGAACGTAGCCTCAATTAGACAATCGGTGAGTTTTTGCTTTTTGTTTTCATCTAAAGTCAGTAGTGAATCTATGAACCATGGCTTC
>AF_2010_repII_A001DRAFT_10000008_pt1 | contig 30501 bp, 23 predicted proteins | sample AmaForreplIIA001_FD_9190 | JGI IMG/M metagenome (IMG submission 9190)
AGCTCGCTAGAGAATATTAGAAAAATTCACTCCCGTATACTCCACTAAACTTTTTGAACATCAATACACAATTATCAGTATCAAAAGTATAGCTTGTGTCGTCGATCATTTCCACAATTAATTCCGTACCGATTATGGTCTTTCCACACAAAGCACATTTATTTTCAAATTTTTTCCCTGTCATCCTTCTACTCTATGCGTTGCCGCCATTGGTCTTCCCAGTTGTACGCTTTTGCATCTTTACCTCACTAATTACCTCTTCTAAATATTGTTTCATGTCTTCCTCGGTTAAAGAAGACTGAATTCCAGTTTCTTCTGCCAACCTATCTTTATTTTGTTTTGTAAGCGATAATACCCTCTTCTCTATTTCTTGCTCCATTTGTGCCGTTCCAATACTGTCCAATAATTTAGATTCTTTAGTAGTCAAACCTCTTATTGTCTTTGTCACCAACGCTAGAAACATGCTATAGTAATATGAGGTCAGTAACATCTGCAAGAATAGTACTACAAGAATTATTGACAGCAAGTACTGAAGCAGTTTCACTACTTTGTGTATAGTGAATTGGAACACTTTCTTAACTCCCATTTCCTCTAGCTTCCGACCGACGAATTCTAAAATATAGTATTGTCCTACGACATACAAAATTGTCATAATAAGAAACATAGACAAAGGAGCATTGCCAGTGAGATTATAAGTCCTAACTAATGAGATTTCTACGGTCAATCCAGTTACCAGTATACACAGTATGGCTAGAATTGTCTTATTACTACGCCTTGAATCAGATAAGAACTGAATGACCCTCGGACGCTTCATCGCATTGCCCCCTATGATCCATTATTAATTTACCTGTTATTATCCTATATGGGTAGTTGTCTGGGATTAAAGAAAGATTGGGTAAAACAGCCTGTAATTAACAAGAAATTCTTATAACCATTGATAATCATTGGGAACGTATCATGAATAACAGTATAATCAAGACATTTAAAGTCGTAGCTATAATAGGTACACTTCTTGTCACATTTACATTTGGCGGCACGACAATATTTCAACCTGTGTCGGGTCAAACGACAAGTGGCAGAGCCGCTCCTAGTGTGTACACGAATGACTCTAAACCATATGGATTGTCATATGGGGAGTGGACCGCCAAATAGTGGACATGGGTAATGCCAATACCAACGAACACAAATCCAGCCAGTGACAATAGTGGCGTTAACTGTGCTCACAGTCAAAGCGGTCCTGTTTGGTTTCTTGCTGGTTCAACTACGGGTAAGGCTGAGCGTACTTGTGTAATACCTGCTGGAAAGGCTATACTGTTGCCAGTAGTAGATGCAGAGTGTTCCTATGCAGAATATCCTAAACTCAAGACAGAATCCGATTTGAGGTCATGTGCCGTATCTCAAAATAATGGTATTTCACATATGGAAGCCACAATTGATGGTGTTAGTTTGCAGAGTCAGCAAATGCCGAGAGTACAATCACCATTATTTTCCTTTACATTTCCAGAGAATAATCTTTTTGGATCACCTGCAGGTCCTTCACAGTCAGTAGCAGATGGATATTATGCTTTCCTGCAGCCCCTATCTCCTGGTAAACATGACATTAGTTTTAAAGTAGCAGGCGTGCAATTTACTACAACCGGTGTTCAAAGTGTAGCACAGAACATAATATACCACTTAACTGTGCAATAGGAATTCTAGACGAGGTAAATATTTGATTAATTATATACGTTGCCTACAGACGAAAATAGACTAATTAGATAGTGGAAATCCGTAAGCGCTCAATTCACATTCCAAGCGCTTAATGCACTTTGGATGTAAGGATTCCAGGGCTTCTTCAATAATTCCTTAATCTTTTGCTTATCTTCAGCCGGTACGTTCGGATCAACTACAAGTTTTGGAAAGAAGTCTGTTTTGTGTCGTTTGTAAATCATATATATTGCTCTTTGTGACATTTTTCTACCAAAAGTAGAATGATTCAAGCTTGGAATTAACAGGGCGTTTGGATTACCAGGTTGCGGATGACTGTCGATCCAATCTTTCAGATATGGAATAGAATCGATAAGAGGGATGTATCTGCTACCAGTCTTACCATTTACTAGAACCTCAGCATATTGCTTATTATCAGCTGTTAACTTGAAATATATTGATCTGACGCAAATACCTAGAATCTCCCTAGGTCTGGCAAGGACAGTACCTTAGGAATATGAGGTCTTCTTCCTTAATCCATAAATCACTGGGCAGATAGATAGACTGTTCCTTACGTTTAAGCCTAGGGATATCCTTCAGTATGTGTGGAATTGGCCTATCTTTGGTTGTTATATCTGGATTATAGAGCCACTTAAAGAACTTTGCAAAACACTCTCTTTTCAGATTATAACTGCCAATCCACTTATGTAGCGGATCAATAGCTTCAGGCTTGCGCAAAGAGTCAAGATACGACAGGATATCACTCCTTGTAATTTCTAAGAATGATTTGTTATGTAATGCTTTGCAAAATACACTAAGCACCGAGAGAGTGGTGGATCTATAAGTCTCTGATAAGTTCATCTCATTCTTTTGGATAAGAGAGTAATCTGATATGATTGCTGAATTTTCCCTAGACACATGTTTTTTTAGCTGTTTACGAAGATATCTGTCAAGCCCTGCAGTAACTATATCAATCTTATTATCTAATAATTCTATTACGTTTTCGTCATCAATGGCTTGGCCCATCATATCTACAACATTTTGTGCTGTCTTAGTTTCCTCTGTCATATTTGCATCTTTTTTCTTAGCTCTCATACTTGGACATTAGATTATATGATGATTGAATCATATAATGTAGTCCAATAGATAACATTGTTAACTCACAATGTTAATCAAGTTCTTAATAACTTCTAGATCAAATTTCCTTTATGAGTGGAAAAGCGAACTTATTTTGCACCGGACAAGTATCTGAACCTTTGGTGAATGAAGGAATATCAAGTTATATGGTGGTAACATCACTTCGAGTGACTGAGGCACAAGAGTTCGTATGACCACAATATATGATGCACCCAATCCTCTCATTACCACAGTCGATAGTAAGGCATTGATTTTGGAGCAAGTTACCAAGACGCCAGGGATAAGATACAGAGAACTTTTGAGACAAACTGGCCTGGCAAACGGGACACTTGAATACCATCTAAAAATGTTAGAGAAGTTGTATAGAGTGAAAGTTGAGAGACATGAGGGTAGAAGAGCTAGATATTATCCGATTAACTTTTCAGCTGATGAGACACATATAATAGGATATGTCAGAAACAATGTCGCAAGACAGATAGTGTATTTTATACTACGACATCATCTTTGCACCTTTGGGGAGATTGTAGACCACGTTAAAAAGGCCCCATCTACAGTATCCTGGCACCTTAAGCGACTATCGGAGGCTGGTATTGTTTCAGTCAGATATGGACAAGAATACCATCTTTATAGTATTATCAACAATAGTCTAATGGAAGCCATACTAAAAAAATGCGAAGCGAGCTTTACAGATAAGATTGCTGATTGTTATTATGAGATGTTTGGTGAACTGTAGCTAAAACTAAGGATAGAAAATAGGTAGATAAAAATGAAGGTTCAGTAAATCACTATGCGTGGTTGAAAACTGAGTGGATAATTACATTAGCTAGTTCCGATGTAGTAAGTAGCAATCGTAACCTTGACAGCAACTGCATTATCCTCCTCATCTAATTTGTCGACAATTAAGAGATCTTTTGAACGTCTAGCCTATAGAAGTGTAGATTCCAGCATGCTTTAATTTATTTTGAACATCATTTAGTATAGATTGCGTAAGATTTGCAGTACTGCTGCTATTGAGGATAGATTCTTGCCTACTAGATGTACCTCCAGATATTGATGAAGAGAGCGAAGAAGTTGTTGTTTTGGATGTAGAAATGTACCCTGGAGCAGATGCTTGTGCGGAAGCTGTAAAACCAAGGTCATTACGATGATTTAGTTTTGGATTTAGATTGGTTGAATATAATGCCAGTCCATTATGACCTACTATTAATTTAGATGTACCATTTGAGGTAAAGGTAATCATTAATTTTATAGTTGCATTTTCAAGTTTCTTACCTGAAGCAGCATCATTGGCTGTCGCCTTTACAGTCGAAGTACCCTTACCATTAACTACATTCTGTGTTGATTCAACTGAAACGGACATGGACTTTTGCTTAATATAATAATTACTTTTAGATGTAGATGGTTTTTGGGCATGTTCAGAGAATGTACTTGAGTAATTAGCACTAGCATTTTTACTCTTAGTTTCACTAAATGTACTTGGTGAGCTAAGCTTGCTTGATTGATTTTGAGAGGTAGCAGTTGTTGCATTATTCATAGACGTGGTATTATGTTCTGAATTATATCGATGCTGTGGATGTTGTAGGCCTAAAGTTGAATTCGAAATTGTCTGGTTGCTGTCAATAGATTTCTTTGTAGTTGCCCCGGTTACATCCAAACTGTACCATTTAATCAAGTTAAGATTAGTGTTAGTACTAGGCGATGAATTAGTACCAATCATTCTAGATTGTAAACAGTCTAATTTCGCAGTGATCTTATTTTGCCCTTGCTTAAGTTCCTCCGGGGTGTGTATAACGTAACTCCATTTGGAATAATCATGATCCCCATTTGGTCCATGTGCTGTGACATTGTGGTATGGTTTTAAGTCGTTCACAATAACTGAAACAAGACAAGGTATGTCATCGCCAAAAATACCAGTGCCATGACTGGCGTTATTAGTACCCGCTGCGCTCCCCGATATTGTCAGGTTACTACTAGTAGATATGGTTTCACCTTTGATAGGAGAAGTTATTTTTATGCTGGGCATTTGGGTTAGACCTGCTAAAGGCATAGCTAAATCGGGCCAAACGATAAATGAGACGAATAAAGTCAATAACAGGATAGGCAACAGAGTTGCCAATATTTCTGTGGAAATTGTATGCTTTAATTCCAACGTATTAATTCTTTTATTGGGATAAATTATAAAAACTTACAGCCTCAAATTTCGATACAGTTATGCTGAATCATGTTATTGAACATATGACTTTTACTTCTGAAATATTTTATTTTTGGTGTACTGTAGCTAACATAGGTACACAATCCATTCTATTTCCTTCAAGCTTAGTAACACGAAACTACGACCATCAGATATGCCACAAAGTTTGTATGGCCTGGAGTATTCGCTAATATCTCGCCAATAGCTATCTTAACTGTCTTTAGATATTCTCCTATGCTTACATAGAATCTGAATATATAGCTCGCCAATAGCTATCTTAACTGTCTTTAGATATTCTCCTACGCTTACATAGAATCTGAATATGTAGATAGCCAGCATTAAAATTGCTGAGAAGTAGAATAACAAAAACCTTCCTTGCCCCCAGTTCACTTGTTTCGGGATTATATTGCAAGACTTCCAAATATTATGAATTACGAAATATAAAAATTGTTGGTACTTTAATCGAATTTTACTAAATATACTCAAGCTGAGTTCGCAATATTAAAAAAATACAAGATCCATTTTGAATTTGGTGGACAATTCCTATTATCTTAAGATCGCTGCAAGTATAATTCAAAAGTTTACCAAAAATTGAAAGTTTGGAATGACAAATTTTTTCACCTAAAAATATATAGTTAATTGGGACAGATAGTTACATAGCAGTCGCCATGACAAACTTTATCTGGATTACAAGAGTAGTGTCACATATTGCCATATCAAAACAAGCGAGGGAATCTCAAACAAAAAAAAGAAAAGAGAAGAGCAATTGCTACCCATACAGATCTAGAGAATGGTACTACAGAGGGGAAGAAGACGCGGATCAAACATCTGGCGAATGTAGTTCAAAGAAACAAGAAATTGCATTATCCGCTCCTAATTGCAGGGTTTCCAGAAGCGGGTTTGGTCGGAGCGATAAGTACTAGCTACATCATCAACAAACTCCATATGAATCAAATCGCATGTGTAGAATCAGAGTTTATTGTACCTGGTGTCATTTATTCAGAAGGGAAGCTAAGACATCCATTTCGCTTATACTCAAATGAAAAGGGCGATGTTTGCGTTCTAGTATGCGAAGCACCCATAATGATTCAGGGTATGCATTCAGTATTGGATGCAGTTATGAGTTGGGCCTTACAAAATCAAGTCAAACAAGTGATGGTGTTGGACGGCATTCCCGTGGAGGGATTACCTGATCCAAATAGAACTCCTATAATCCTATCAAGTGAAAGTGGAGAAGCAGATGCTGCAAGCCTCCTTCATAGCAGCAGCCTCGAATCAACAAATAGTAATAAAGAGCCGTTGAAAGACAACAGTAGAAGTATTTATCCAACTACAGCCTTCGTAGGAGGAATGTCAGGGGGGATTTTATCTTCTTGTTTGTCAAATGGAATTGCATCCAAGGCACTACTCATATATTCCTCAAGAGGTATTCCGGATCCAGATGGCGCGGCCATTTTAATAGAATCACTTGCTAGGATAACTGATAACGAGAGTCTAAAGATAGATACTCGTGAGCTTAAGGAACAAGGTGCAATTTTAAAAACTAGATTGGAAAAGATAATTCAATCATATACAGAGCAGCGTGGAGAAGGAACAGTAGAGAGTCCAAAAGCAGTCAAGGAAGGGGTGATGTACGGCTAGGTCATCATGATCCTCACTAATATATGCTATTCACATAATTGAAACGGATCTCGATTCCAGAACGTATGGCTGATCTATTAAATATTGATAACTTTTCCCCTTCAGACTCAAAGAGGGGGGCAGAAAATCGAGTATACTATTTCTGTTGATCAATCATTTGTGAAATGATAATTACTTGATAAAATTAAGATCATGATTGCAACAAAGAGAATGAAAAGCAGCTAATTATCTAAACGAAAAATCATCCGTCATCGTAAGCTGTCGGTTCAATCTGATTGTGATTGAAGCGACTATAGTAATCGCACCTGAGATTTGATTGAATTGTGATTATTACTTCCTGCTTATCATCTAGTTGTTAAAAATACATGGTCTTGTAATACTATTATGAACTGAGTATAATGCCGCGCAATATAACTATCGACACACTAGGGGTAAACTACACACCAAAACCTCCAAATATAGATATGACAATAGAACCAATTGAAGTATTCGAAACTATACTTAGGATAGATGCTGACAAAAATGATTTATCTAAGGGATAATATTTGTGAGGATAAATCCAGCAAGTGCATCAATCGGAAGATAGAAGTGATTATATGTTAGAAAAATAAGAGATGATCAAACAAATTAAAAGTAATCCAAGAGGTAGTAAAGACATATAAAGCTATATCAATTTAGAATGCGTCATTAAAAACCCCCTTAAATGGAAGTCCGTAAGGTTGACTTTGAATTTGGAAGTGATTCCTTGTTATTGGTATAATAAAGCATCATTATAATCCTAAACATTGGCTCATTCATAACCGTAACGTGTTCTTTGTATGCCAACATTGAGTCAACGAATTGACAATTCTATGATATGATCAGTAAATAACCATTGGAAAACTTAATACTCTGAATTTGTCAAATTGAGCTAAATTGATTTTTGATTATATATTTAAGCAGCTGAAACGTACTAAGATACCATATGATGAATAAAAATAGCAGTTACAGTTGTCGTTGCTATTTTGATATAGGTAAGACAGAATAATGTTATATTCATCTATTTTGATATGGCTCATGAATGGAGTTTGATGCAATATTATCAATGTTAGGTTAAAGCCTATGGCTTTTTATTTTCTTATTATATTTGCGCCCGTAGCATTAGTATTGCAAATTAGTCACTCTGAAACTATCCTAACTTTCCTTTTTGCAGCTATCGCTTTGATTCCACTAGCAAAACTAATCGGTGATTCAACTGAAAACCTGGCAACGCACTATGGCACAACGACTGCTTCATTGTTAAATGTAACTTTTGGCAATGCCGCCGAAATTATAATAGGAATAGTCGCTTTATCTGCAGGATTATCAAATTTGGTAAAGGCTTCAATAATAGGCTCCATTATTGGCAATATTCTATTGATCTTTGGATTGAGTCTTTTTGTAGGTGGTCTAAAGCAGAAAGAACAATCTTTCAATAAGGAAAATACAGGGTACCAATCTTCAATGCTGTTCTTAGCTATTATTGGATTAGCAATCCCCACTATATTAGCTGTTACCGTATTAGGATCAGAATCAGGAGTAAATCTAGTAGATGGACAAAGAAACATTCAATTCATAAGTGACATTCTTGCTGCAGTACTATTAGGGGTATACATAGCTAGTATAATATTTACATTTGTTACTCATAAGCACTTATTTACTGTTCCTTTAATTGAGGGAGAACAGAATAAACAACAAAAAATAACTAATGATAATAACAAACTTTACAAAGAAATAGAATACCAAAAACCATATACGATCAGACCTGATTTTCGATGGAGCAAGAGAAAATCTATTCTATTGCTCGGAGCTAGCGTGGTCGGTGTTGTCATAGTGAGTGAAGTTTTAGTTAGCTCAATAGAGGGAACAATCAAAATATTTGGATTTGGTGAAATGTTTGTTGGCGCAATTATCGTAGGCATAGTTGGCAATGTTGCAGAACATAGTAGCGCAATCATGCTTGCAAGAAGGGGTAAACTCGAATTGTCAATAGGTATTGCGGCTGGATCTGGAACTCAAGTAGCCATTTTCGTCGTCCCAATGCTTGTGATTGCTGGGATATTTCTGAATAGACCATTTAGTCTGGTTTTTACGATTTACGAGTTGGCTGTTGTATTTCTTGCTGCGATAATATTAAATCTGATCGCACATGATGGTAAAAGTAACTGGTTTGAAGGACTGATGCTCATAGCTGTCTACATAATGATATCAGTTGGATTTTTCTTTATAAGATAGACTCAATAAGACGATAAGTATGACTATAGCGATTCTATACTTAATCCTAAACTACGAAAATTAAGTTTAGGACCCTCATATTCGTTAGATATGAGTGTGACTTGATTAGGACGAGATTAGAAATTCACAGTAGACCCATGATACATTTCAAAGTTAGGAATTAATTCAACTGACCACACTAGCGCTAAGTGGTAGAAATTTTGTCGGAAACTATTGTATCGATTTCAATCCCTCCAAATTCAAAGTTAGAACGAGGGATTTTAAGAAGATGGAGCACTAGATCCACAAATGTCAATAATATACAGATAACAAACAGACCAGAGAGAGTTTGAAGTGACTTATTTGAATCCGAAGCAGATAACATTGAAAAGGCATTAAGAACTAGAAGATCTATAGAGGAGACCGATATGGCAGATAGCCAAGACTGTATTTGTATCTTGCCTTAAGCTATCCCCAACGTCGCAGATTGTTCATTTAAAAGCCAAACCGCGACCGAAAGAGCAGGTCATTATTTTGCCAATGTAACAGAATTAGCAGATTTGGAAGAAGTAAGAATACAATATTTAATATGAGTAGGGTCATCTAATAATATATGACAGTAAAAACAGTCAATCCTGCTACAGAACAAGTACTTTCAGGGTATGAAATAATGACTAAAGAAATGGTTGATAATGCTGTATCAAAGGCGACAAAAGCTTTCAAAGAATGGAAAACCAGCGCAGATAAAAGAGCAGGTTATCTATATCAAGTAGCACAAGTATTTCGAAAAGATAGAGATAGACTTGCAAAGGTTATAACAGATTAAATGGGAAAGGCTATAAAAGAAGCAAGGTCCGAAGTAGATAAATGTGCATGGGTCATGGAGTATTATGCAGATAATGGAAAGGCCTTCACAAATGACGAAATCCTCAATACTGATGCAAGAAAGAGTTTCATAGCATTTGAACCGCTTGGTGTTGTTGGCAGTATAATGCCATGGAACTTTCCATATTGGCAAGGATTAAGATTTGCATCTCCATCATTGATGGCAGGGAATACAATTGTTTTAAAACCTGCAACTGCAACATTGCAATGCGGCATAGAAATTGAGAAATCTTTTCGGAAGGCTGGCGTTCCAGAAGGGGTATTTCAGACAGTAGTTGGAGATTCTAGTGTTGCGGAAATATTGATAGATTCTGATGTTAATGCTCTAACATTTACTGGAAGCGTACCAGTTGGAGCAAAAGTAGCTCAAAGGGCAATATCCCAGATAAAGAAATGTGTACTTGAATTGGGTGGGAGTGATCCATTTATTGTGTGCGAAGATGCTGATATAGAAAAGGCATCTACCGGTGCAGTAAAAGGTAGGTTCATCAATTGTGGTCAAAGTTGCATTGCTACCAAGCGCTTTTTTGTTATGGACGAAATCGCAAATGAATTTATTGAAAAGTTTACACAAAAGACAGAAAAACTCAAATTAGATGATCCCTTGTTGGATGATACTGACGTAGGACCGTTAGTGAGCTCTAAAAGCCTAGAAAATATTGATGGAGTTGTTAAGGATGCAGTAAGGGCTGGTGCTCAAGTACTTACTGGGGGTGAACGATTCAAAAGCAAGGGCTTTTTTTATCGTCCTACTATACTCAAAAATATATCATCAAAAATGCGAGTTTCACAGGAGGAAGTATTTGGGCCTGTTGCACCAATAAGTATTGTTGAAAATGAAATAGAAGCAGTCAACCTTGCAAATGACTCGAAATTTGGACTTGGGGCCAGTATTTGGACTCAAGATCTTGATAAGGCAGAAAATCTTTCTAGATTAGTGCAATCAGGCATAGTCACTGTAAACAATGTTGTAATATCTGATCCAAGAATTCCATTTGGTGGGGTCAAGAATAGTGGTTTTGGCAGAGAATTATCAAAATATGGAATGATAGAATTTGTGAATACAAAATCTGTCAGATTCTATGATCAGCTTGTTCAGCAACACCATGTGGAATAGACTAGGCTAGGCTAAGACAAATGACCAAAGAAATGAAGTCTAACCGACTTGCGAAGTCTTCATAGGCGTGTCTGGCAAAGCTGGCCTTTTACGTGAAAGTGATAGGACATCACCTAGAGGATAGTTAAATAGAATTGCATCCATTTGGATGATACCCGAATGACAGTTTTTTACCGAGACCCTTAATAAACAGTAAAGTTTGTATTTCTCTCGTTTAATCCTATTTCACGCAAGTCATATTTGTCAAGTAGAACACTGAGTTATCACGAATGGGGCAAATTTGCAATGTGCTGACCGCCGCAGATGAAGATATATTGCTATTAAACTTTGATCGTGAAGTTTATATTTCTTGCGTTTAATGCTATTTAGATATCCAATTAAGTTGACAATATTATGAGTATGGACGACCTGGCAAAAAAACTATCGGAACGTGGAATACCACAGTCCAGTAGGAGTACGATAATTAATTATATAGTTGATCATATATTGGATAAAGGAGAATCTGAGAGCAAAAATAATGTTAGTAACAGTAATGTGGCAGGAGGGGTTTCAGGTATTGGACCTTATGAAGATGTACATTCAGCATTATCAAGCATTGGTCAACTAAGTCCACAACATCCGCTTGTTCAACAAATTCAACAAGGTACCGATATAAAGGATCCACAGTTAGCAACTCATTATACAGAGCACGCTATAAGCGCAATGAAAGAACATGCTAATGAACATCCAGAAAAAATGCATTCTATGTTTAAAAGCCTACATATCAGGAAGACAGGGAAGAATAAGGCTCAGGAGGAGGATGGCAGTTTTTTGCATGATGGATTTGACACTTTTTAGTCCCCGATAGAATCAGAATGTAACTAAACTCTGAATCAAAATCAAGTTAGGAATACAGTTTTCTATTGGAAAAAAATTACGAAATGAGCTCTTCCATTGATAATGACCTGCTGGCCATTAACAAGANGTTTAATACTAATTGTAGATGTCACTCATGGAGTGATGAATCAATTAGACGTCGATTTGACAGCGAGCATACAATAATTAGTTATAGTCAGGACTATTTGCGACAATTTGGTGCTAATGGCAAGTCAGAAGCCCTTAGCCACTTGGGTTCAGAGGCGGCGCGGTAACATTCTGAGTCCAGCTACCATTTATGATCGTGTTACTAATTGGGACGATTACGTCAGGGTTTATCCTAACCAAAGTCAAGAACGCAAAGTTGACACTATTGGGTGCGAGAATCAGTGCAATCGGCTTCTTCGCACTGTTAATTTTTCATTCTACTAAAACAAAGGTCGCATACAACCTCACTATACTAGCAGCTGGCCTATCCCTTTCCATTACTGGCGCATTTAACTTAATACTTCTTTCAGTTCCAATCAAGTTGACAGGCATCGCGTTGGGAATGTACCTGCTTCTCAACCTTGTTGGGATGTCAGTCGGACCAGCTCTCTCTGGGGTATTTCAAGGGCCTAGAGTTTAAGGCTTTTTCCCATATGACCACGCCTACGACATGATGTATACCACTGCAGCACTAGTATCTGTATATTCTGCAGCTTTGGCACTTTCTGCAAGGCCAAGAATGAAAAGATCGACAACGATTAAGAAGGAACAAAGCCAAACAGAGATCAATACTGATCAAGCAGAGTTCCAATGTCGAGATAAGCACAAAAAATTAGACTGAGAACGATGTTACAAGTATATGGGGTATATATCTATGTTAAAAGTAGTATCTTTTAACATTACGAATTGGAGTGATGTAATGCACATTATTGTTATACTTAATTCATGTAAAGGCCAACTCATTACCCCCAAACAAGTTTTTTCCTATTTTAATATATCATGTTCACTCAGGCCGGTCCAACCTAATCAAGCGTAACTTTGCTCACCAGTATTACAGTATGGCCATGAATACACATATTACATATCTTATTGGTGTCTTATAGCTCTATCGTTGTCCACTTGCAATTGAATCCTTGCCTCAAATATTATGTGATCTCCTCTTTGGGTGATATATCAACAATAATACTTATCTGAATTCAGGCCAGAAGGGAGCTAAAACATCTACAATAGATCATTGCGATCATAACTAACCATTAGTAACACCACATAGTCCATTTGCAAACCAACTCGAGAATGTCTTCAAAAGACTCAATGGGGTAATACACAATAAATATGGGTTAATTGTAAATTTTTAAGTAAAACTCTCGTCCTTATGGAATGAGCGAGCCATAAAATGCCCTAAACCACAATACACAGTCTTATAAAACTACATGATTCTGCCCTATCTCACTCTAGAAAGCATGCCACATGCACAATTTAGAATAAGTGATCAAAGACATCATCTAGGAATAGACTCAAATTGGGTAATGAATTGATAGCGAAAGAGGGAGATATGAGTCCAATGGATCGATGCCACTTTCAACTGGCCAATGATTTGACAATACACAGAATAGTCAACGGGATGTGGCAGGTTGCCGGAGGACACGGATATATCAACCAAGACTTGGCAATAGAAGATATGATGAAATATCACTATTCTGGCTTTACTACTTGGGATTTAGCGGATATTTATGGACCAGCAGAAGATTTAATTGGATTATTCAGATGTAGATTATCTGAATTAAAGGGCGAACAAGAACTGGACAGAGTTCAAGCATTCACAAAATGGGTACCGCAACCTGGAATAATCACATATGATATTGTTAATAAAAATATTCAGAAGTCACTTCGAAGAATGAATGTTAACTCGTTGGATTTACTACAGTTCCACTGGTGGGATTATGATAATCCGTATTACATGGATGCCCTCAAATATCTATCTGACCTCCGCGATGAGGGAATAATTAAGCACATAGGTCTTACAAACTTTGATACTAAACGAATGCAGATTATGATAGATTCAGATTTACGGGTTATATCGAACCAAGTTCAATATTCTATAATAGATCGTCGACCTGAAATCAAGATGATACCTTTTTGCTTGGAACATGACATTGGTCTCTTTGCATATGGATGCCTCTGCGGAGGACTAATGTCAGAACATTACTTAGAAAAAAGAGAACCAACTATTGCTGATTTAAATACATTAAGCTTACGTAAATACAAGCGAATGATAGATTCATGGGGAGGTTGGAATCTGTTCCAAGAACTTTTGTCTACGTTGAAGGAAATTGCGCAAAAGTACAACGTAAGCATCCCAAATGTAGCATCACGATATATACTTATGAAACCTGTCGTCGCATGTGTTATTATAGGAGTTAGACTTGGAATAACTGATCACAGAAATAATAATTCGCAGGTATTCAACTTCAATTTGAGCAAGTCAGATTTTGAAGCTATAGATATTGTATGCGCAAAATCAAATAATTTGCATGACTTAATTGGAGATTGTGGAGATGAATATAGATAACTATTAGATTATCAGAAATTCAAATAATTATAGGTTCTCAATTTTATTGAGAAACAGGAGATAGGGCTAAAAGTATTTGAAAGATGCATGTCTCTCCTTTTCCAAGCACTGGTAGGCCTTAATAGAAGATTGCCCTGAATTCTGGACCTGAGAACTATACTTATTTTTACAAAATAAGAATAGAGTCAGAAAGATCAGTATCCTTGTCCAGTGTCAACAAAATTGATAAGCAAAAATAATTCGAAGTATCCTTCCAGGACAATAATGCCAGAAAATCCAAGGAGGGGAGCATGAAAACGTATCTCCTAAGGAAATGGACAAGGTTCGCAGAATGGCCAAATATGATGGTCTGACCCAATATCTAATACTGAAGATATTTTTCTAATATAGGATAATCAAAGTTAATTTAATTGTCAGGATCAGTACTTATTGATTCACAAGGTGAATAGGACAATAGTACTTGTCGTGCTACTATATATGTATGCAATGCACTACTTTGGATACCGTATTCAGCATACATCTCCACTTCATCATCAGCTTTCAAGGATTCACTTAATTGGAGCAGAATTTATATGAATAATAGTCATACTTAAGTACCAGCAATGTATTGAGACATAATAACAAATAGACATGTCCGATAAGAATGATATTGATAACAATAATGATACTTCCAATAAAGATAGAACCAAAATAGCAAGTCTAAAAGTTGCAGAAGTTGCAGAACAACGTGATGTAGGACGAAAAATTGCACGGATTGATCCTGATATAGTGGAACAACTGCATATTTCTACCGGAGATGCCCTGGAATTGTCATCGCTCGGAAAGAAGAGTACTGTTCTAAGCTGGCCTGCAAAGGAGAATGACAGAAGTAAAGGCTTAATACGAATAGATGGATTCACAAGAAATAGACTCGACGTTGGCATTAATGACACAATAGATGTTAGAAAAGTGGAGTCAAAGCAAGCTGAAAATATAACTTTGGCTCCAACCGAACCACTTAGAATTGTAGGTGCGGAAGAATATCTTGTAGATTATTTGAACGGCGCCTTGATGTCCAAAGGCGATACGATACCTATCAATGTAATGGGACAAAGAATTGATCTCGTGGTGATATCGACAAACCCATCTGGTCCTGTTATAATTGGTAATTCCACAAAAATCACAGTATCAGAAGAAAGTGCCAAGGCAGCACAGATCGCAAAGGAAGGTGGAGTTCCTTCGATTACATACGAGGATATAGGTGGTATCAGAAATGAAGTTGGGCGAGTAAGGGAGATGATAGAGCTTCCGTTGAGACATCCTGAGCTATTCAAAAGATTGGGGGTAGAAGCTCCTAAAGGAGTTCTTCTCCATGGTCCTCCAGGAACAGGAAAGACTCTTCTCGCAAAGGCTGTGGCTAATGAAACCAATGCTAACTTCTACACTATAGGCGGGCCTGAAATAATGAGCAAATATTATGGAGAATCTGAAGAAAAGCTCCGCAATATATTTGAACAAGCGGAGAAAAATGCACCTTCGATTATCTTTATTGATGAGATTGATTCGATTGCACCAAAGAGAGAAGAAAGTGGAGAACTTGAGAGAAGGATAGTTTCCCAACTATTGTCAGCGATGGACGGAATGTCTTCAAGGGGGAAGGTAGTTGTTATTGGCGCTACAAACAGGATTAATGCGATTGATCCTGCTTTAAGACGTCCTGGAAGATTTGATAGAGAAATTGAAATCGGAGTACCAGATAGGAACGGTAGACTTGAAATTTTACAAATTCACACCAGGGGAATGCCATTAGCTAAAGATGTTAATTTGGAGAAACTGGCAGATATCTCACACGGTTTTGTAGGTGCCGATTTACAAGCTTTGTCAAAGGAATCTGCAATGCGAGCCTTGAGGAAGGTACTACCTGAAATTGATTTATCGTCTGAGAGTATTCCTGGCGAAACATTAAGGAAAATCGTAGTTACGATGCAAGATTTCGTCGAAGTTATCAATGAAATGGAGCCATCGGCGATGAGAGAAGTATTCGTTGAAGTTCCTGACGTGAAATGGTCTGATATAGGAGGATTGGACTCGATAAAACAAGAATTACAGGAGGCAGTAGAATGGCCTCTCAAATATCAAGAAATATTTACTCATGCTGATGCTATACCTCCCAAGGGCTTATTGCTTTATGGTCCACCAGGGACAGGGAAAACCTTAATGGCCAAAGCAGCTGCAAATGAAAGTGAAGCTAATTTCATAAGTATAAAGGGGCCAGAACTTCTTTCAAAGTGGGTAGGGGAATCTGAAAAGGGAGTGAGAGAAATATTCAGGAAAGCAAGACAAGCAGCCCCTTGTATCATATTTTTTGATGAAATAGATTCAATAGCACCTCTAAGAGGAGGAGATTTTGGTGATTCCCACGTTACAGAACGAGTAATAAGCCAGTTGCTAACGGAGTTAGATGGGCTTGAAATACTAACTAACGTGATAGTGATAGCTGCAACTAATAGGCCAGACATCATAGATCCAGCATTATTAAGGCCTGGCAGGTTTGACAGATTACTCTATGTACCTCCTCCAGACCGTGAGTCCAGGATCCAAATATTAGGAATTCATACTAGGCAAAAGCCTTTAGATAAAGACGTCAAGATTGAAGAATTGGCAGCACATACTGACGGGTACACAGGAGCAGACATTGCATCGCTTTCGTCGGCAGCTGTTATGCTTGCGTTACGTGAACACATATCAAAATATCAGGACCCAACACAAGCAAAATCAAAAGTACAGGAACTGAAAGTATCTATGCGCCACTTTGAAGAGTCAATGAAAAAGATTAGACCGCTATCTACTCAAGAACTGAATATGTACAAAAGAATATCAGAACAATTTGGAAAACCCGATATCTCAGCTAGGTGGCGAAGTGAAAGAGAGAGTGAAACTGGTCTTCCGTCTTCTGCCGTAACTTAGATTTATCCCACTCATTAGCGTACTGTCCCTGACAGTTCTTCGGAAATGTAGCGATCAAAATTATTACTTCCAAATCAGCACGATCAATATTAATTGAAGGTTCGGTTTTTGGGCAACGGAACTAGTGCCGCAAAAGAATAGTGTTTCCAATAAATAAAATATCCATGAACCGATTCTTTCGGCTGGATTAATTGGTACTAAAAAATCTAACTAATAGGATAGAAAAATTGACATCTTTCAAATGAATGTAAGATTATCAATATTATCAAAACTTTCCATCTATCTACTCTTTGTTACAGCACTTCATAAGTGAAACTTGGAGACATCAATTTTCGATCGTGGATATTCTAAATTCAGTCTCTCTAACGCATTAACAATAGTACGTGCTATCGCCCAATTACGGAACCACTTGAAATTAGCAGGGATAATATACCATGGTGCAAAGCGGGTACTACACCTGCTAAGAGCTTCTTCGTAGGATCCAATATATTTATTCCAATTCTTCCTAATAAAAATATCACTTTCAGATATCTTCCAGCGTTTTGTTGGATCCTGTAATCGCTCCTTAATTCTTTTTTTCTGCTCGTCCTTGCTAATGTGTAAAAAGAATTTCAATATTGTGATATGATTCTCTGACAAGTATCTTTCGAAATCATTGATTTGTCTGTATCTTTGGATTAATTCATTCCTAGGAACTAAATTATGGACACGAGCTTCGATGACATCTTCGTAGTGCGAACGATTAAAAATTGCAATTTCACCATTTGGGGGAAGGACTTTGTGTATGCGCCAAAGATAATCATGAGAAAGCTCCTCTTCATTCGGGACTTTAAATGACTTCACATAACAACTTTGAGGATTTAACGCTCCCATAACATGACGAATAGTACCATCCTTGCCAGAAGCATCAATCCCCTGAAGGATAATTACAAGAGATTGGTTCTTGGCTGCAAAGAGTTTGTACTGTAAATCTGACATTCGGCTGGAAAGGTTACTTAATTCTTCTTCGACATCCTCTTTCCTTTTGCCCGCATCATAATCAGGATCCCAGTTTTTGATGGTGAGCCTTTTCATCTTTTTTCTTGGATCTACAAGAAATTGCATCATCTATATCCATAGTCACAAGTATTGGAATTAAATTTCAATGTATCTCTGTCTTTCATAACCCTAAAATGATAATAGCAATGATGTATTACTAACTAACCATCAGGCTCGCTATGTAAGTGCTTGCAATGTGACATGTTCGTTTTTTCGCGTCATGAGTCTTGTATTACACAAACCATGGATCCTTCAAAAAATCAGCCCACAGGGGACATCAACTAATTGTTTTTTTCAAGATCACCAATTCATTATTCTGAGTAAAAACCATTGCTTCATTTATCAATCTCGCATTCAATAACTTAGTACAAACGGATAGCAGATATAATCACAGTATAAATAATAATACTACCTCATCGAACCTCTAACCTCTGGATTGGTTGATAGTATTAGTTCCACTTTGTCACATGACCTTGCATCTCCAGATTATTTGTGTCATCCACAATGTCTATAGGTTTTAGTTGTCTACTTCTTTGATGTTAATTATCAATAACTATAAATCCCTGTTTTCTAGAGCAATATTTGTAATAGTTGTCTTTTGATATTTGACTGAAAAAAAATTTGAACAAGAAATCAATGTAAAAGGTCATCTGATTGACTCCATGATCCTTACCAAAATTTTCGATAGCGTCATGGATCTCGACGGAGATTTTCAAGTTCTAGATTTTCATATTGGCAAGAGAAAAAAGGATGTTAGTTATGCACACCTAATAATTAGAGGAAAAAGTCGCGAGCATTTAAACAAATTATTGGAATCAATCTATAGAGAAGGAGCTCAACCGATATCCATCCAACAGGTTTCGTTGAAACCGGTTCTTAAGGATATGGTCATGCCAGATAATTTTTACAGCACAACAAATAATCCCACGCAGATTTACTTTGAAGACACGTGGATAAATGTTGGTAACATGATGATGGATAAGTGCATAGCTGTAAATGCCGAAAAAAAAAGAGCGGACTGTAAGATGATACGTGATTTAAAGAAGGGTGACATGGTTGTTGTCGGAGAGCAAGGAGTACGAATAATTCCACAGGAACGTCCAAGAGAAGGTATTGATATCTTTCAATTTATGGGTAGTGGCAGTTCAAGTGAGAGACCCACACAGCAGATTGCTAGGAAAATTGCAATCGACATTCATAACACCAAGGAAACTCATAAGGGAAGGATTATAGTTGTTGCAGGACCAGTACTTGTCCATTCGGGCGCATCGGAGGCACTTGCAAGGCTAATTCAAATGGGGTACGTTCATGGACTCTTATCAGGTAATGCCCTTGCTGTGCATGATGTAGAGAATGCTTTGATGGGAACATCTTTGGGTATGCACACCAAGGATGGAACCCTCTCTACAAGGGGCCATAGAAATCATATGCAAGCCATTAATGAAGTGTTCAAGGCAGGCTCCTTAAAATCAATGGTCAGGAAAAAAATTCTTAAAAGCGGTATTATATATGAATGCATAGCCAACGATGTTCCATTCGTCCTTGCAGGATCGGTGAGAGATGACGGTCCCATTCCGGATGTTATTACAAACATTGTCGAAGCACAAAGAAAATATAAACAAGTATTAGAAGGTGCGAAAATGGTGCTGATGCTTTCAACCATGCTACATTCTATCGCAGTGGGGAATATGTTGCCTTCGACCGTCAAGGTCGTCGCTGTAGATATCAGTCAACCAGTTGTAACGAAATTGATAGATAGAGGGACAACTCAGGCTGTCGGAATTGTAACTGACGTAGGCGCCTTCTTGCCGACTATCATCAACGAATTAGAAAATATTAGATCAAATACTGAAAGAATAAGGATTGATTAATTAGCTAGAGATAAGATGAAAATCATTCGGTAGCACTATATAACCCAGTATAATCGAAAGCAATGGCAATCGAGAGGTCAATTAACCCCAATTACTGCATTTTAGCAAGTCTGGCTTTTATCAAATTCAAAGTAATCTTCGGGTCAGCCCTTCCTTTAGTCAGTTGCATTACTTTTCCAAGAAGGAAATTTGCGGCGTTTGGATTATGTTTTGCATCTCTAACAGCAGAGATTTCAAGCTCGAATATTGAGTCTATGGCTTCAGCTATTTTGGATTCACTATCTATTATTGAAGCATTCATTTTATCTAGGACGTAAGAGGGCATTTCCCCAGTTCTTGCTATTTGGCTAAGAATTGATTTTGCAATATTCCTATTGATCTTATTCTGATCAATCATTTTTACCAACTCGGCAATATGTTTTGGTTCAATTCTCAATCCTGGTAGAAGAGATCTCTCTTCCTTCCTTGAATCATCAACTAGACCTAGAAGGTCAGAAATAATCCAATTTGCAATTTCATTTGGTGATGAAGGATAAAGTCTTACTGTTGACTCGAAAAAGTCGGCCAATTCTTTATTGTTAATTAGGACCTTAGCAACGTGGTCAGAAAGTGTATAGTCCTTTAGAAATCTAATTTTTCTTTCATCTGGCAGCTCAGGCATTTTTACCCTTAGTGAAGATATAAACTGGTCACCAAGAATTATTGTGGGAATATCTGGTTCTGGAAAATATCGATAATCTTGCTCTTCTTCCTTTGACCTAGACTGAATGGTGATCTTTCTAGCATCATCCCAATGACGAGTTTCTGACTTGACTTCGATCTCTCGTATCGACATTGTTTTCTGCCTAGCAATCTCATATGCAAGCGCTTTTTCTACATCTCTAAATGAGTTAATATTTTTTATCTCGACTTTTTTTCCCCCTTTTATGGAAACGTTAACGTCGCACCTCAACGAACCGTCTAGCCTTATATCGCAGACTCCCAAATGTTCGATTGTAGATGTAACTTTATCCAAAAATATTCGAACATCTTTGGGATTATCAAAGTCAGGCTCTGTCACAATTTCAACTAAAGCAACGCCTGCTCTGTTGTAATCTATAAGCGTATAAAAACTAGAATTAACATCAGCATTTTCATATACCAGTCTTCCAGGATCTTCTTCCAACTGGACCCTTCTGATCTTTATACTTCTTGTCCCCAAATCGACATTGCCCTCAGCGCCGATGCTAGTGATACCATATGCATTATATTGCGTAATTTGGAAATTTTTGGGGAGATCCAGGTAAAAGTAATTCTTTCGGTAAAACATTATACTTTTCTGAACTTTACAACCTAGAGACAATGAAATCATGCAAGCAAAGGCTACCGCCCTTTGATTTAAAAGTGGGAGAGTACCAGGAAGACCCAAACAAATAGGGCAGACAGTTGTATTGGGCACCTCCCCTCGATAATCGCTTTTGCACGGACAAAATAATTTGCTTTCAAGACCTGTGAGCTGACAATGTATTTCAAGACCGATCTTCGCTTCTACCAATTATATATCAGGACTCCTACGAACATCTACTATTTTCTCAAAAAATAATGCAACATCAAAAAGTGTTTGTTCGCACATTTCATCTGCCATTATTTGCAATCCTACAGGAAGGGAGTTACTAAATCCTATTGGTATTGATATCGCAGGTATACCAGCTAGGTTAGCAATAACAGTGTCAATATCAATCTGGTACATCTTCAACGGATCATCCAACTTTTCACCTATTTTGAATGGTAATATGGGCATTGTAGGACCAATCAAAACGTCAAACTTTTGAAATAGCAATTTAATTTCTTGCCTTATCCTTTCTCTTGCCATGTGAGCTTTGAGATAATATTTTCCATAATAGCCAGCCGAAAGAACATATGATCCAATAATAATACGTCTTTTGACCTCATCTCCAAAATTATTGCGAACATTTGAAAAATAAGTATTCCATTCATACCCTTCAGGGTTATAGTCAAATCCATAACGAATGTTGTCGTATCTAGCAAGGTTACTACTAGCTTCTGCTGTAGCTATAGTGTAGTACGACGCCAGGGCATACTGAATTGATTTCATAGATGTTTCTTCACATTTACAATTTGAACTTTCGAACAAATCCACTGCGGAATAAATACATTTCGAAACAACAGGATCAGCTCCTTCAATAAGTTCCTTCACTAAACCAATAGTGATATTTCTTTTATTTTGACTTGCAGAATATTTTGACAATATATTAGATTTTGGAATCCCTTCTGAAGGAGGTGTAGTCATCAGCCTTGTTGGTCTTGTTGTTTGATCATTTTCATCTATACCTGATATAGTATTCATTACCATCACTACATCAAGAACTGTCTTACCCAGCGGTCCGATCTGTTCTAAGCTATTAGAATAAGAAATCAACCCAGATCTGCTGATACACCCATAGGTTGGTTTTAATCCTACTACAGAACAGAAACTTGAGGGACATCTTATTGATCCTCCTGTATCGGATCCTAATGATACAGCACATTCTGAAGCTGCTACGCTCGCAGCACTCCCACCAGAGGATCCGCCTGCAACATATTCAAGATTCCATGGATTACGTGTTGGTCCATATTTGCTGAATTCTGTGGTAGATCCCATTGCAAACTCATCCAGATTAAGTTTTCCGACCACGATGGCATCCTTTTCTTTCAATCTTTTAATCACGCTTGCATCATAAGGAGGCATATAGCCTTCGAGAATTTTTGAAGCGCAGGTAGTTTTTAAATCCTTGATGCAAATGTTGTCTTTAATACCAACTGCGACACCTGCCAAATAACCAACCTCCTCCCCGTCATGAATTCTTTTATCTAAGGAGCGCGCTTTCTCCATGGCACCCTGTTTATCTACTACGATAAAGGCGTTGATTTTATTATCAACTTTTTCAATTCTTTCTAATATTTGGGATATATACTCTTGTGCAGAAAACTCTCTATTCTTAATGCCGTAAGCAACTTGGTTAGCAGTGAGACGATATAAATGATTCGGCATTTATGACATCTTAGGCCCCTTTATGAAGCCATCCTTTCTATTTTTGAGACCTTGCAGTGTATCCCATTTGAACTTACGATTTTTGTCATTTCTTAGTTCCGAAACTTCTTTGACCGAATATGTACGCTCACTTTCAAATAGTGGAATAGTGTCCAATGTATCAAAATATCTGATTATCTCATCTATTTGGGATACATACCTATCTAGCTCTCCAGCGGTTAACTCCAATCTTGATAGCCAACCAAGATGTTTTAATTCGTCTTTAGATATCATATAGATGCCCCATTCTTACGGAGTTAACCTGTCTATATCACGAGGGTACAAAGATGCATCCCGTATGTTATCAATATTCGTTATAGCCATCATCAAACGTTCTAGACCAACACCAAATCCTGCGTGTGGAGGCATCCCGTAGTCGAATACTCTCAGATGGTAGTCAAAAGATTGAGTATTTAGCCCCTGTTTTTTCATTCTTTCCAGCAACTCATCTTTTCTGTTCACTCTAGTACTGCCTGAAGATATTTCTAACTGTCCATGCATTAGATCAAATGATTCTGAGATTCTGCCAGACTCTGACATTGTATTTGGCTTCACATAAAAAGGCTTTATTGAGGTTGGCCAATCTGTAATAAAATAAAAGCTATTAATCCTTTCATCAGGCAAGTTCTTCAATGCCTGGGGTGAAAGGTCATCTCCCCATCTCACGTGCTCTCCCGATCCTTGCAATTGTTGAATAAGATCGGAATATGAATATCTAACGAATGGCAGTTCGACATTTGGCAAATGAAGCTTAAGAGAAGCAAGATCGGCTTTGTTCTTTTCGTTGATTGAATCGAGAACGTGCAATATCATTCTCTCAAGCAGACTCATTACGTCATTGTAATCTACAAAGGCCTTTTCCACATCAATAGATATTGCCTCAGATAGGTGTCTATTAGTGCGGGATGGCTCAGCTCTAAAAATGGGGCCGATTTCGAAAACATTTTCAAATGCCATAGTTAATTGTTCCTTATATAACTGAGGGCTTTGAGCCAGGAACGCTTCTCGGTCATAGTAAAAAATTGGAAATAACGCAGCACCGCCTTCTGTAGCAGTAGCAATCATTTTTGGGGTATTTATCTCGATAAACCCTTGCCTTGCCAAGTATTCCCTGCAGGCATTCAAAACAGTATAGCGAATACGGAAAATATTCTGAAGAAAGTTTCTGCGTAGGTCTATAGCTCTCAAATCCATTCTTGTATCTATACCAATCGGAGTCTTGCTCTGCAAGACAAATGGAGAGGCTTTTCTAGCAATCGAAAAAACTCTCAACTTTGAAGGAATAATCTCCACACCAATAGGAGCTTTTTCTTGAGGTCTCACTTTACCCCGAATAGCAAGAGAGGTATGCTCTTTTAGTTGCTGGATTTGTCCAAATAATTTTTCCGAACATTCGCTCTTTTTTGCCATAACCTGAATGTCTCCATATTTGTCCCTTACAATAACAAATTGGATATTACCATGATCCCGTCTACTAGAAACCCAACCCATAATTGTTACTTCTCTTTCTTGATCTGATAAATTGATCTCAGAAGAATAATGAGTCCTTCTCCAAAGTCCAATATCCTCTTCACGAAGTTGGTCATTCAATTCTAAAAACCTTAATAATAGTAGAATTCATTAAGATGGATAATTTAACCTTTAATATCTCTGCATTTCAAACAAAACTAAGGAATTCGACATCTATAGAGATCGCATGATATAGAATCATCAACGCCGTCATTATTCTGCCCTAACGTACTATCGAAATCTGGATTCATCGTATGAATCTGTTCAATTCAAAGGCTCAAATATTGTCAATCGGCCGATTAATGGATCTTGTTTTCCTTTCGATTAATTGACTCCAATTCGCCCATGTATTAGATATTGACCATATTTGATCAATCAAGTTATGAAAGAGCTTGATACATCCTTTAATTAGTAACCAGTTCTCGTATCCAATACTAGCGGTCAGAAACTGAGTAAAGAACTCCAATTCAAAAGCGGTTTGACATCGTTTTCTCATCTATTCCATAAAATCAGCTCTATATTCCCAAATACCCAATTCATATTTCAATAAATCAAACTTATTTTGGACTAATAGAAATAGCTTGCTCAGGTTTTTTGGAAAACAGTAATCCTTCTTGCAGTATACAGATCCTACTTTTAGTGGACTAAGAATGGTCAGAGTGATCCATGATATGTTAAGTTTTCCCCAAAAATATATTCAAATTATTTCAGCATATTTAGCTAGATCTGGCAACTATTTTCAAAAAGATATATTTGTGATAATAATACTTGTAATTTGATTAAAATTGATAAAATTAATATATTTTGACGTTCAATATAATAGACAGGGGTGAAACAGAAGTTGGCTATGGAATATGGGATCTATTTAGCATTCGGGATAGGCGTGCCAGTAGCAGTCTTAGGATATCTATCTTATTTAAAAGATAATAGTAGAAGTTTGAAGAAGATCAATTCTGGAATGCACGATAGACGTGGAAAAACACCTATTAGCACTAATGCCGCATAATACTAGGTTAGACTGAGTGTATTGGAGATCTATTATCCAACTAAATCTTAGTCACTATGCAATTAGTCATCGGATATTGTTTGTCACTCACATAGGAGCTTGACATTAAAAAGGTTCCGTACCTGAGTTTGGATATCTAAGGTAGTATGCTGTCTTTATTTCAGTTCTATTTTTACTAAATTTCAGGTATCAGACATTCCGCTCAATATCTTTGAGATTGGCTAAATAATGCTAGTCGATGTGTTCGAAAAACTAAATTTCACTCTAGCAAACATTGATCGGCTCTTATACGATCTTATTCGATCTGGTTGCAGGTAGCCGGATCGATGAAAAGTAAAATATATCTCATCATTATGGTCTCCCATGTTCCGTTGCTACAGTGGACATAATCTCATCACGCTGGCAACATTCTTATTCCTACACTCACTACTGCATGATCGATGTCTAAAACAAATGGTTCAGTTCTAAAGATAGGTGACAAAGCTCCTGACTTTCAGCTTCCCGATATTAATATGAAAATGCACAAATTAAGTGATTATTCAGGGGGAAAAATTGTCCTTGCCTTTTTTCCTGCTGCGGAATCACCTACCTGCACAGCAGAGATGTGCAATTTCAGGGACTCGATGAGTGGCTTACAACAGCTCGGTGCGCGAATCATAGGCATTTCAGTTGATGGGCCATTTGCAAACAAAATCTTTACAGAAAATCGCCATCTCAACTTCGATTTATTAAGTGATTACAAGCGCGAAGCTATAAACAAGTATGGGGTGGTTATGGAGAACTTGGGACCATTGGAAGGATACAATGCAGCTAAACGATCGATTTTCATTTTGGACGACAGTTACAATATAATCTATAAATGGGTCTCAGATGTTCCAACAATTGAACCCAATTATGAAGAAATTAATGCCGTTCTTAAGAAAAAAAATTAGATATTAACACCTACCTAGCGCAGTCAACTTTTGGAATAATGAGGATAAACGTTCACTAAAAAGTTTAAAGTCAACATCCATAGCTTTAGAGGGCTCAAGATTGTCTTTTACATTTCTACTAAATAATTACATGTCAGGTAACATAGATTTGGATTCATGATTTTTAATGAATCGTGAATGCCAATATAGGTGGAATCACTGGACAACAATCGTCTAACCAATAGTACAGATTTTAGCATAATTTCTCTTCTTTGATCTGAGTGGTAACTTGCAGCACGGGCATCTGGGGCCTGCAAATTTAATATAAATACCACATTCAGTACATCTCTTAAAGCCTAATTCATATACTGAATACTTTCCCCCTCCGGTATTTCGAAAACGATTGCAAATACCTTTGCAGACTAGAGGCAAACAACATATCATGGTCTTCCTCTTTTATATAGTGATAAAATAATCCGCAAACAAATGCACTTACTTGCAATCTTCTACTGACAGGAAACGTTGTACACTATAAATGGAATTCAGTCTTATGTAGTAATGAACGTATGTTTTTCCTGAATTGTTTATCCGGTTATCTTACATCCAAATAAGTTGTTCAAATCAGATAGTAATAGATCCGTTTGCGGATCATCTTAGTTCTCGATTCTTGGCCAATAGGAAACAGATCCTAGATTTAAAATTCCTTGGTATGCTGTAATTATGTCCCGAACCTATTGATAGGGAGGTAAGACGGGTGCGGCAAATGGAAAGACATCATGAAGTCAATGGAAGTGGTAGCAACAATAACTTAAGTCTACTCCACCCACAACTCCAACCAACCCTCCCATACCTCTATGTAAAAACATTTCAGTTTATTGCCCAACAACTCCACCAAAGAGTAATCAATCAACTTGTGGAGGAATTGGACCACAATTAATCTCATAAGTGTCCAATGGGACAGATAGTATTAGGAAATGAGAAATGTCCACCTTTTCCAAAAACAATGCCATGAATTCAATAATGGAAGTAATGCGGTGTTTATCGTTCACCACACAACACAACCACAACACACAACATAATACAGCAAGGTCGGGCACTTGCAGCTAACACTAACAGCATAAACCTTATGTTAGTCACAACATGCACAGCTAATCAAAACAGTGGTGTGTTGAGGGGCAGCACTATGTGACTCTACAATAACAATGATGGATCATGATGGGCTCAATGTACAATTGCCACAAGCAGATTTGTATCTGAAAGCACAAGGATTGCTGCAATAACCAAAAGTTGCAAATTAGAGCTTGAATCAACTCCGAAAACAACAAAACATCAGAGGATATATATTCTGGTATTGCCTTCCCAGGAGCATTGATCAGGTTAATGGGGAAATCGTAACACCTTACTATCGATACCATCTGCCAGTCATAGGGTAGAAAATTATATCAGAACACATATTTTAGTCCAAAGTCACCAAAAATGAAAATGCATTTTCATATTTGACGACACCTGGCTGGGAAAGAAGAATGAACCTGAAACTTGGTCTAATACAGATTCATTAGATCCCAAAAAAGTTGCAGAAATAATCAGCTTATTGTCTACTCCGGATCCAAGTAGCTATGGATATATTGACCATCTGACTATTAGAGAGAAGAAGCGATTGTTGATGGAATGGCACTGGAGTTAAGACACTCGTGGCAATCAGATCATAGCGGTAAGAGAGCTAAAGTTTGGGATTTGAGAGTCAGAAAGAGAAGCAGACGCCTATGCTTTCAGAAAGATGCGAAAGTGGAGGAAGTTGGTAAATCAGAGGGAATTCTACCCCCCAAAGAACCTTGGTAACCATTTAGCTTACTGCACTAGGCTAGATTTCCCGAACTAATTTTTGGTAAAAATTTTCTCTCGTTTCTACTTTCCAACTTTTTCCCTTTTTTGTAAAAAAGCTCATGAGTTTCTTATTATACTTCCCTTCTTTTCTGTAAAATGCTTAATGGCTTACTCTACAGGAAACCTATCTAGCTCCCTGGCTCGCTTAATGCTCACTAATTTCCTTGCTCTCCTATTAAACAAATACCTGCTAATACAAAAGAATGAAATTACAGTAATTGCTATTCCATTGACGTTGAAGTATTCAGCCATGGTTGGAAAGTTCAGGCTTATAGATAAGAAATGGGTTAAAAGACGCTGGCTGGATTTTAGGAATGGAAACGGATTATATCTAGTATTTTTTCTGACACTTGCTCAGTTTGTAATAATCCAATATAGACTTCTCCTAGAAGGAACTCCCCTTTTTCATTCAATCCCTTTATGGGTATTCTCCGCTGTTTTTGTGGCCATATATGTGCCACTAGGAGTATTAATTGGAGTTTGGCACAGGAGGACTCAATATAATGTCGAAAACCAGACTCATTTTGAGCGAAACCCAATAGGAGCTACTATGTATCTTTTTTTAATAGATTTAGCTGATGGAAAGGTTACTGAGGAAGAAAAAAAGCAAATGCGAAGGTATCTTTTAGAAATAATGAGAAAGCCGGAAAGGTCACGTATTGACACAAATGATCCTCCACAAGAAGTAAGAAATCAGGAAAATTAAGGTTGATAGTAAGGCCTTAGTTTCTCAATGGCGCATAAAAGGCCTCACGTCCTAACTAAATAAGAATAGAATTTAAGAAACCGTAAGCCTGGACGTGTGTGGATCTCCGTTAACAGCCAACGTGCGACTCACTATATTAATGGATCAAATTCTTCGAGACCAGCCGCTGACAAAACCCAGCCAAAAAATGTAAGTTAATGATAAATGAGATGTTAGCCGGTTGACGTTAGCGATATGTTCTATGTTAATATCTATATGCACCAAATGCTATAAAGAGGCTCAAATTACGAGAGTCCAAGCCAAATGTTGAGAATGCACGAGAAGTATAAGTAGGCTTGGACCTGTCATACTTGCTGGACTTAGCAGCTACTGTACCTCAGTATTTTGATGGAATAAAATAGTTAGCCGTTGGGTGTCTATTAAATCGAATGGATGGAACCAGCAACGAATTACTACTGTTGAAAGACAGCTCCATACGACGAAAACGGCGTTGGCAGCTCCGGCGCGCAGCTTACCTTATGAAGGGATATGGGTCTGATCCATATTTAAGATAACAACCCAGATAAAGTTGCATTCTTTCTAGTCCAACCTATTCGATGGTTTTGAAAGACTTTATAATTAATGGATTCTACATCGTATCCCTCAAACTACAGCGTTACTGATATCACTACCCAACACTTAGATAAATCATAAATCTTAACTAGAGGATTATCATCTGCATCCATGCTTAATATTTGCAGTAGGTTTTGGAAAATGCTCTTAATTTTATGATTGAAATTTCCGAAGGATTTGCGTTGTCATAAATGTGGGGATGTGGAATTGCTACTCTGAGGTAACGCACCCAAAAAGGACTTACTATTATCACTTTTCAGGCTGTCATAGTAGTCTGCACATGCGCACATATTTTTTGTTATAATAATACGATTAACTGACTAGATCATAGGCACCACTTACTAGATTCTATGAATTACTAGACATATCGGAAAAGGCTAGTTATGTAACTGTGGCCTCATTAAAGGACTCCTTAAACTCTCCATAGACACACAAGGTAGGCCTATGTTGTTAATATGTGTACTTTCCTGGCAGCGTTATTTTGTGAATAAAAAATAAAGTGGGTTACTGAAGGTTGTTGTATATTATTCTATGAACCAGTTGGGTTGGGGGGTGGTCCTTGTTTGACTGCGGCCGCCGCTCCAGCTGTAGCATTCTTCATAGCACCAGTAGCATTCTTTGTCATGTTAGCAGCTCCTCCTGTCATA
>AF_2010_repII_A001DRAFT_10000009_pt1 | contig 29458 bp, 24 predicted proteins | sample AmaForreplIIA001_FD_9190 | JGI IMG/M metagenome (IMG submission 9190)
TTCCAAGATCACTTTAAGTACGTCAAAGGATTCATTGATAAGCTTCAGCTTAATGCTAATAGAAAACTAATCATTGTGGGGCATGATTGGGGTGGAGTATTAGGATTTTGGTATGCTCTAAATTATCAACAAAGCATCAAAGGAATGGTATTTATGGAGACCTTTCCCTTCACCATTTCTATCGATGATTTTCCTCCAGAATTTGCAAAGTTGCTTCAGGCATTTAGAAATAGAAAAACAGGCTATGAACTAATCCAGGTTCAAAATATCTTTGTTGAGCAAGTTCTTCCAACTGCAGTATTCAATAAACAGAATATCTCAGAGGAGATTATGAAACTTTTCTAACGATTGAGTCCCGCAAACCAATCAGGCGTTTTCCAGAAATGCTCCCCTTAGATCCTGAGGTTGAAGGCGAGACATATAAGGCATTTCAGAAGTTGGAGGCTGCTCTTTCTGAGCTCAAGTTTCCCCTACTATTAATAAAAGGTAACCCGGGTGCAGTAATAACAGAATCTCGTGTAAAATGGCTTCAAGATAAAATGCCACATCTGATAGTCAAAGATATCGGTCCCAGCCTTCATTACCTTCAAGAGGATAATCCAGAAGGTATAGGGAATTCCATACTAGACTGGAGCAGTAACATAAACTAGCTTAGGGGACGAAAAAAAATGATGAGGAGAGACCATATTAACATTTCATAGCATCTCGCTTATCCGCTATCTAGCACACCCTTAACCATGCCCCGACGAAAGATTTCCAACGACGTTCTTTACTTCAGATCCAGAAAGTGCTACTAAGAATGGCTTTCCGAATAGAATGATCAACAATGTAATAGGAATAATAAACATCGAGTTAGCAATAGGAAGCCTAGCATTAAATTCATCACGGCCTATCACAGTAAGGCCTTGCTGATGATCCAGTTATTAATGATTAATCGACCAATTATATCATTAATCAAATTCACCCATTTGAGCCAATTCATGATAGGTGTCTTCATGAATCCTAATCCTTACATAATTGCAGTAACAGCGAATAAAAAATCAGGCCTATTACATATGCTCTATGTTTATTATCAGTCAAGTAGCATTATTCAGATAGTAACCTTAATAGCTCCGCCGTGAAGTTTGTGATTTTGTAAAAAAGATGTGTCGCACTACAAATTTGCCATTCATGTTTACTTCTCGTCCTTCGTCCCGGATTCACGGAGCGAGCTTTCGCAGGAAGGATCAACGCCATTTGACGAAAACTGGCTCTTGCAAAAAACTTTTTCTAGCAGTAAGTCGCACCAATGTTGATTTTTAATCAAAGAATGGTAAAAGACAACAAAGGCAGAAGGTCAAAGCAATTCGCAGAAAACGAATGCAATGATATAATAGCTGGAGCCTCAGACAAGGAGATTCAGCAAACGCGCAATCTACCAGAGAGGACGTACTTCGACTACAAGGCAAGATTAGCAGCCAAGCTTCATGATCAAAACGTAAACATACGCAACGATCAGATCCTATTTTACAAAGAAGTCACTAAGGAACGCCTACTTGATGACAAACAAGTATTTCAAGCCGTAATGAACGACTACCGTACTAGGTAGTAATTTTATACGGTTCTCCTATTATCACATATTTGAATTCAAACGGCGTTTACATTGTCAAATCAAAGAATATAGCTAGGGTTGTAGATTAGTAAGCGCGTCCGACTAGTTCAATGTCTGATGACTGATTCTTAACGATCCTAACTATCTCTACCACCGTTACTTAAGCCGGTGATAGATAAGAAAAGCATTACCAACTTAGTAGATTTCTTACCATCATTCTTTAATATTTCACATTATCTCATATAGGCAATGAAATCTGCTCAAAGTGAGAAATATGGAGGTAGCGATGTAGTAGAGATCAACGAAAGTGCTGCTGCACCAAATGTATAGAATTTATGTATTCTAAGTGAGGTACACACGAGTATCCTTAGTCTCATATAACCCGTTAGGTACTTGAGTTCCTTTTAGAATTGCTGTGAGTGCGAAAGTGGTACGAAGACATAATTTTGTGAATCAACATTTGAGAGCTTGATTTCGATGAATAATGGCCACTTTTTAATAACAGTCAAAAAATGTCGGACCGGTGCCTTATTCTCAATACTTTAGTATTTTTCAATATTTTAGTATTTTTCAATATTTTATTTTAGATGGGATTGAAATTGACCCAACATCATAGTAATAGTCGTATAATCAGTATAATACCAGAGGAAAATATAAGATGTAAGTGGCATTGTGGTAGGCCAATGGATCCTTTCTCATGCAATATATTATGCATTACACATATCACAAATCATCTCGAAAACGCTTCATTTACCGATATTCCATAATCAAAAGCAAATGTTGTACAGATAAAACCTAAAAATATAGACAGACTTACATCATAGTGTTTCCCGCTGACAGATATTGCCAACACTATGGGGAAGCACGGTCAAACATTTAGGACGTGGGGATAGAATTTCTATATAACAGTTTGCGTATTCTTTCCTGTTCTTGCGTATTCAGCAGCAAACTTCGTTAGTACATAATGAGCATTGATCGTATCACACTCCGAGGGTCGCGCATTGACATTCAGCGATTCATAGATATCTGGGACTAACAAATAATAGTTTATGCAGAAAATGCATGATTAATTCCAATCAAGTTGTAAGATGACTATTAGTATGCTGTATCGTATGATTACCTTCCACAACTCTCTCGTGGCGTTGTGAGAGCAAGTACGTTCAAATATCGATAATGCATATTTGTAAATACTTACGAAACCATAAATAAACGTCACAAGGTCGTCCTGTCGAATTCACATGGCATATTAAGTAAATTGGTGCTGGCTTGGCCATACAAATAAAATGCAGCTTGGAAGTACACTTTGCGAAACCAGCAGAGGTGGTATTATGTCGGACCGTTGTCAGAAACAAATGCTATACATTACCTGCCTTTTCCCAGAAATTTTTACTAATTCTGTTGATATTAGGTAAACAAGCATGACCAGTCGTATCTTACAAATTAGGCAAAAGACAATTTCAAAAAGTGTCGTAGGTTTGATGTCGTCTATGGTAAATAACATACCTGGTCACAGCAGTTTCTCTGTCTGTGATGCGGCAATATTAATCGGTTCCCACACCGGAGAAGCTGGTGGAACATAGCATGCGTCATAGCTTGCAAGATCTCTTATATCTGCCTTAAGCAAGAGAGCCAGCGCAATCAAATCAACTCTCTCTTTTACTCCCTCGCCCCCAACAATTTGTGAGCCTAATACTCTACCAGTATTTCTATCAGCAACAATCTTTATCCAAATCGGTTTATTGCCAGGGTAATAACCGGCCCTTGTTATATCTTCTATCATTTCTTCCACAGGATCAAAACCCTCTCTTAATGCTTCTTCACCAGTTAATCCCGTTTTACCGATAAATAAATCAAAAACCTTGGTTATAGCACTTCCACCTATTCCTGGGAACTTTGCGTTTCCACCAGCGGCGTTTTCTCCTGCAACTCTTCCTTGTTTATTTGCTGTCGTACCTAATGGAAGGTACATGTCTTTATTGGTGATATAGTTTCTAGCAGTTGCACAATCACCCGCTGCATATACATTTGGTACATTAGTTCTCATATACTCGTCTACTTTGATAGCATTAGCATATCCTAGTTCAATGCCAGCATCCTTAGCTATTTCAGAATTAGGTATGACTCCAGTACCAAGTACTATAAAATCACCGTTAATCTCATGGGTAGTATTAGTCTTTATTCCAGTAACCTCTCCGTCTCTGCCAAGGATTTCTTCTACACGTTCACCAATTATGGTTTTCACACCGTTAGCTTCTAGCTCTCTTTCAACAATCTTGGCCATTGTCTTATCAAGCATTGTGGGAAGAAGGTGATCAGCCATTTCGACTACTGTTACATCCATCATGCCTCCACTTCTTCCCGTTAGGCCTCTTCTCCTAAATGCCTCGACCATCTCAAGGCCTATAAGACCTGCACCAGCAATGACACATGATTGAGCCCTGTTTATTATATCAGAATCATTAATTTTCATCCCATCACTATAATTTCTTACAAAAAATACACCCCCCTGATTAGCTCCCTTGATATTAGGTATGGATGCCTTTGCACCTGTTGCTATTATTAAGGAATCATAATCAAATATTCTCTCTTCAAGGCTTTGTAAATTTGTTGTATAAACTTGTTTTTTGAATCTATCTATTTTAAATGCGCGAGTGTTTGTGATTGCGTCTATATCGTATTTATCTTTGAATACATCTACTTTCCTTTCTATCAGAACTTCAAAATTATTTATCATACCCCCTATCACATAAGGTATACCACACGCGCTATAAGAAACAACATTCTCTTCTTGAATTATCTTTATATCGGCGCTAGGATCAACTCTTCTAGCCTTCGATGCTGCACTAGTTCCTGCTGCAACTCCACCAATAACTAGTATTTTTTTGCTTTTAGTATTGGACAATTCTTATGCCTTCAGCTAAGAACTTACATATCAACTGTATTTGTTCGTTTCATGACAATATAATAAATCATCAGACAACAGCAATTTGACCTAAAGGTAGGAATGGAACGTCAATGGAAAGTCAAATGTCAATTTTATAACTATGGTGTGCTTGGCGGATTGAACATTGAAACATGATATTGATTGGCATGATCCACTGGTTGTTCGAATCTGGTTGGCTCTCCTTTAATCGAACCTAATATATACAGACCAAGTTCGGTTAGCCTTACCTTGCTATTCAGGAAATTAAAGAAGTAGGAATCTCCACTTAGTAGAGTATTTTCGTGCTAAACCATCTCTGTGGTAAATAATTGAGACAACAAAGAGGGGGGGTTAGCACAAGCTAATAGTTGAGTCTGTCCAAATGTTCTTTCTTAATTTTTCGGCAGCGAAGGGCAGTCAACTAACTTAAATTTGGTTAAGAAATCATCTATAAATGCATAATATCAAAATCATATGGTTATTTCAGTCTTTATTGCTCCTTTCTTTTATGTTCTAATTCATATTGATCCATTAACTTTATGATTGCATCGATATAATCACCTGGACGGTGATATAGATCCATGACCATTTCCTTTAGATTTCCTGGGTTTATACGTTGGACTTCACCTGTATAACCACTGTTCCTATGTCCCACTTCTCTCTTAGCTTTTTCCAGCTGTGGTTCAGAAATAGACCACTCCATTTCTTCTCCCTTTCGTTGCCACAGGCAAGTTTGTATTTATCTCTGTCATTTGTTGCTTGTTTCAGTTCCTGCTTTAATCTTTGGTTAGCATCAAAAATAGGCCTACCCATTTGGAATTCTTCAAGCAACTTCTCTGTTGTTTGACACTTTTCTAATGCGGCCTGCTTTTCTGATCGCCAATAGCTTATATCTCGTAAAAGGGGATTCAATACGATTTTTCAATTCTTTGATATGGGCAGGGAATGCCTCAAGAGGAATGTCAAATTTCTCTGCTGTCAAATACATGCTATAAATACAAGTCAAAAAACTGCTTTACTTATAGATTTTCCTTGAAGCAAAAGACCTCTAAAGTCATTATCAAGGATTCCAATTTTTTTCTGATACCTGGTCTATCGCATAAACTTCCTTCTTCACTTCTCCATCTTCTTGGTTCTCAAGTCTTGGTCTCACACCTAGTATGAATCCCATGTCTGCCAATACTTCACTTAATCTGAGTAATGGTGCAAATCCCTGGATATCCAATCCCCTATTTTTGAGATTTAAAGCAACTTCTCTTAACAAGTCAGCATCAAAATCTCCAGTTCTGTACTCCTTTATTATCGAACTAAAAGTACCTGCTCCTATACCTACTTTNCCTGCAATTTGATCCCTGCTCCATCCTTGCAACCATTTTCGCGTGACTTCTAATCTTATTTCTTTAGGTATTTTTGCTCCCATGTATCTATCTTCTCATTAAAAACAAGCAGGGAGTGCATCTGACGCCTATTTGACTGACATCTGACGTACATTTAACGGCATATTGACAACGATCTGACGAGTATTTGACATTTATTTAAATGCTCCAATAATTATTCCTGCATGGCATGTCTTGTCGAATATTTGGATAAGAAACTTTTACATTAGAGTGTATGTGTGAAATTATCAGCGTTTTCTGCTACCTCTGGTAGAATAGGGGTAAACAACATGAAATACAAAACAACGGGATTATGTTATTTTTTCTAATACATGATTGGTCTTTGATTCGCCATCCTTGATTGAATTTATTATACTTTCCACCGAAAAATCATTATTCTCGTAGAAGTGTGGAAATGGCTCATCTCTAGTTATATGAACCATATTCTTTATTTCTGCTCCACGTTCACGTCTCATTTTAATGTATGTACGACGAATCTTTTCAAGTTGCTTTTTATCTATCTTAGCAGGATCAATATTTTTGTCAATTATCTGGTAGAGCTCTTCGATATACTTCAGATATCTCGTTATTACTTTAGACATCTTTATTTGGTATTGAGATTTATTTGAAAACAGGATATCTCTAGCTCTATGGTAGACCTCAGCCAAGTTGTCTGGTAGTTTCTCAATTTTCGTAGGATAGTTTTCAACAAAGAAGAGTCGTTTGTCTACTACGGGTGAAGCATCTATAACTTCACTAAAAGGCGTGTTACTTAGTAGGGCGCCATCCCATGCATATACCCCTTCTTCTAGCTCAACCCAAGGAAAATTATCTGAGGGATAGGCAGAAGTTGCAAGTATGTGTTTAGGAGTTATTTTCTGTTTAGAACTATCAAAAGTTAACGGTTGCGACGTTAAGACATTGACTGCAGTCATTATTAGTCGTGCGTTAGGATGACCATTAGGTTGAAGTTTATTATAATCAATATATTTCTCTAGTGTCTTGACTAAGGGAGTGTGGTCATATATGTATGTCCACCTTGATGGGTTAAAGTATTGTGGGTCTTTTAATGAATAGTCAATCCTCCATCTAGGAACGAAGAACTTGTCGTTGCCATAAAGAATTGAGCTCATTGTGCTCAATAGTGAATTGATTTCGTCTGTGGGTGGTAAAAGATTCTCCGCCGCTCTAACAAGGCGTTCTCTATATTTGTCATATGTCCATTCTTGTACAGGATGGGTCAAATTTACAGAATTCTCACCAAGTTCTAGCCAAAACTCTTCTAGCGTACGTTCTGGATGTTCTTTATTTACACTGCCAGCTATTATAGCAGCATTTATGCCTCCGATTGATGTTCCTGCTACAATATCTATTTTTATATTCTTATTTGCAAGAGCTTTGAAGACTCCACATCCAAACGCTCCTAACGAGCCTCCACCTTGAAGTACCAAGACATTTTCAATTTTATTAGAAGACATGACAAAATCCTCGCAGTTTTACCTCAGCTATGAAGATAATACCTATAATATGCATACTCAAACCTTCTCTCCAGCATCTCACTCATATGATTGTCTGGTCTTGCTACTTTCCGTGAGCGCAAGCTTTCCAATCGCCTCTTTTAGTGTCTGTGTCACAAAAGGAAGAATCCTTGGGTCATTTACCTTGGGAATTACATGATTCTCTTTCAAGTGAGTTTTTTCAACTAGCGAAGCAATAGCATACGATGCAGTTACAAGCATCTTTTCATCCAACCCTTTTGCTCTTGTATCTAACAAAGCTCTAAGGACTGACGGAAATACGACAGCATTATTTACTTGATTCGGAAAATCAGAGCGTCCAGTACAAACAATTCGTGCGCCTGCTTTAATAGCATCTGACGGAAGGATTTCAGGATCTGGATTGCTAAGCCCAAACACTATTGCATCATGATTCATTGATTGAACCATATCTTTGGTTAAGAGTCCAGCTCTGCCAGATACACCCACGAAGACATCTGCTTTTTTGATTACATCTTCCAAACTACCTACTATTTTCCTAGGATTGCTGTCCCTTGCTATTTCCCGCTTGTCTGAATTCTGAGAATTAGCGGTTGTAAGGTCTTTCCTTCCCTCGTATATTGAGCCTTTACTATCTGCTACCACAATATCTTTGCAGCCTGCTTCTTCTAAAATCTTGAAAATTCCGTAGCCGGCAGAACCTGCTCCTGATATTACTACCTTTATATTATCTATTTTTTTATCTATTATTAATAGAGAGTTAATCAATGCAGCCAATGTGATTACAGCTGTTCCATGCTGATCATCATGAAATACTGGTATGGAAAGCTCATCTCTGAGTCTTCTTATAATATCAAAAACCTTAGGTGATTCTATGTCCTCAATATTTATTGCTCCAAAGCATGGTTCAATCGCTTTGACAACACTAATTATCTCTTCTTTATCTCGTGTAGATATGCATAACGGAATTGCATTAATATCACCTAAGGCTTTGAACAAAACAGATTTCCCTTCCATAACAGGGAGTGCTCCTTCCGGGCCAATATTCCCAAGACCAAGAACTCTTGTTCCGTCACAGACTATCGCTACGTTGTTCCACTTTGAAGTATATTCATAAATTAAATCTTTATTTTTACTTATTTCTTCAGCAACAGATGCTACTCCTGGAGTATAAATTAATCCAAGCGTTCCTTTTTCTTCGGCGAAACCAGCATCGATGGAGACGCGATTATGTATTTCGATCTTTCCTCTTAGCGCTCTATGAAGGTTGATGGCGTCCTCGTTTATTTTGTTCAAGTACCATGTCCTCTTTGACTGTCAGCAGAGTGTCTATGTATATTTCTTAAAACATTATGTATTTGGTCTCTGAACAATGTTAAACCTATTCTTTTGCCATATGGCTGCCCTCTTGCGAATGATGCAGCAACTTCTTTGACAAACTCCAATTCTACCTTTGGAGGCATAGGTGGTTCAAATGGATCTACGTACGCTTCAATTACAGTTGGTTTTCTTTCTGTCATAGCTTCATGCATTGTTGATTTTACTTCATTTGGTTCTTTTATAGCATACCCTCTACCACCACAAGATTCAGCGAACTTTACCCAATCTATTGGAGTAAATTCAACACCAAACTCGGGGTTTCCAAGAAACCCCATCTGTTCCCATCTAATCATTCCTAATGTATTATTTTTAATAATGATTACCTTGATAGGTAGCTTATACTGCACTGCTGTGGCAAATTCGCCCATCAACATAGTCAATCCAGCATCACCAACAAATGCAACTGATTGTCTTTCTGGGAATGCAATTTGTGCGGCTATTGCATATGGTAAACCATTTGCCATACTTGATAAAGTGCCAGAGAGAGAAAATTTCATTCCTTTTCGTATATTAATAAACCGAGCTGCCCAACTTGTATTAGTCCCACAATCTATAGAGATTATTGCGTTGTCATCAAGCTCATCAGAAACTGCTTGGGCGATAACTTGTGGTTTGATCGGCTTATCATTTCTTGTACTTTGCTCATTCATTAATCTATTCCACTTCTTCATTGCATCTTGTTTGGACTCTAGAAATCCTAGATCATATTTTTGATTCAAGAGAGGAAGCAACTCAAGTAATATTAACTTTGAATCACCAACAAGGCCAATTTCAACAGGATATCTAAGACCAATTTTTTCGGGTTTTACATCGATCTGAATTCCTCTTGCTTGACCTGGTCTTGGAAGATACTCTATATATGGAAAAGATGTACCGACCATAAGTAATGTATCTGCTTCACTCATAGCATCACTAGATGGTTCGGTTCCAAGTAACCCAAGACCACCCAAGCTATATTGATTGTCGTCAGGAATCACTGCTTTACCCAATAGTGCTTTGACAACTGGAGCTTCAAGCTTTTCTGCTACTGCAAGTACTTCGTCTCCAGCTCCAAGCGCTCCTTGTCCTACAAGTATAACAATTCTGCTTCCCGAATTGAGAATCCTGGCCGCCTTTTCTATTAAGGAGTGATTTGGGATCGTCTCGGCAACATAAACATCAGAAGTATGATATCCAACATTATGTCTCGAATATTTACCACTCAATTTCTTTTCTTGAACATCAATAGGAATTGTCAAGTGACTAACTCCTCTTTGTGCCAATGCGGTTCTACAACCGATATCAACTGCCATTTCTGCTTGTTCAGGAACAACTATCATATCATTATAAACTGCAACGTCTGAATATAGCTGCAAGAGATTTACATCTTGTTGATAATTGGAGTTCATCAAGTCAGAGTAGGTTGTTCCGGTGATAGCTATTACAGGAGTATTATCTGCTTTGGCATCATACAACCCATTTAAAAGATGTATTGCACCAGGTCCGGATGTTGCAACACATGCTCCAAGTTTTCCGGTATATTTAGCATATGCACAAGCCATAAATGCCGCTGATTCTTCGTGTCTTACGAGTATGAATTTAATTCTATCTTGTCTGGTTCTCAATGCTTCGATAAATCCATTTATGCCATCTCCCGGTAAGCCGAAAATGACACTGACTTTCCAATCAAGAAGAGCCTCAGCGACAATATCAGCCGTACGCAAGTTTTCATAGTCACTCATAGCTCAAACATTCTCTAACCTCACATAGTATATGAGTTTTTAATTATATCACATGATATGAAATGAAGCCTACTAGATGGTCTTTATTTTGATTATTTTTTCTTGATTTTTTAAGCAAATTATCCAATAATTTTTCTACACCTCTTACAATTATTCAAATTCACGTTGGTGTTCTGCTTTAGCATGAGTATCTAAGAAATCTGCCAACTTACCTTTGATTTCCTTAACCTGCTGTTTAAACATCGTCATTTCATCTCCTTCTTTTCTGCAAAAGATATTTACCTTCCATTTCTCATCATCTAACTTTGGAAAATCAGACCTGTAATGAGCTCCTCTGCTTTCTTGGCGTATCAAGGCGCTCCTTATTATGGCTTCACAAGCAAGCAGGAATGATCTTACTTCCCAACTTGCCTTGAGTTGATTAACAATATTTTCATCATTGATATTAGATTCCTTTAAAATATTATCCTTAGAAAAAAACTTGTTCTTTAATTCCAAGATTCCTTTCAATCCATTTTTGAGCTTCGTCTCCTCTCTTACTATTCCCGCATTTTGAGTCATTAAATCTTGTATTTCGTCGCCAAACTTAAGCGATTCTTTAACTATAAACATTACGTCACCAAATCCGCGGTTGTTATTTACACTTCGTGATGGTGGCCTAGGTTTATTTGTCTCTACTATTTCCTTTGCTAATTTTGCTGCTTGGCTGCCAGCGATTTTCCCAAACACTACTGTATCTAACAAGCTATTTCCACCTAAACGATTGGCACCATGGATCTGACTTATTGATTCTCCAACAGCAAATAAACGCTTAACCCTTGTTCGACACTCCATATCTACCACAACTCCTCCCATAGAATAATGTGCAGTAGGTGCAACCTCCATTTTCTGTTTGGATATGTCAATTCCATCAAGCTCTTTGAACTGTTCATACATTGTGGGCAGTCTATCTAGAATTTTTTCCTTGGATAGATGGGTTACGTCCAACCAAACTCCACCATGTTCGGTTGCTCTACCGGCAACTATCTCACTATAGACTGCACGTGCTACTACGTCTCGTGGTCCTAGCTCCATTCTTTCAGGATAGTAATTTTTCATAAATCTTTCACCTTTTGAATTCAGCAATATGCCTCCTTCACCACGGATTGCTTCCGTCGCAAGAGTACCTGCTGCTTTCTCAGGCCAAACCATTCCTGTGGGATGAAATTGGACCATCTCCATGTCCACCAAATCTGCACCTACTTCATACGCCAGATTTACGCCTTCCCCACAGTTTTCAGAAACTCTAGAACTACTGACTCTGTAGACACGTGTATATCCACCAGCTGCAAGAATTAACGACTTGCACTCAAATACCACAATTTCTCTTTTTCCGATGTCTATACCTATTGCTCCTTTGACTTCTCTTTCTGCCTGTGCTACTCTATTTACATCATCTGCTTCTAATAATTTTGTGATAAATACATTGTCTATAATTTCTATGTTCCTTTGATTAACTTGGTTAATCAATACACGAACTATTTCCTGGCCAGTCCAATCTTCGTAAAATACTGTCCTTCTGTAGGTGTGGGCGCCAAAAAACCGTTGGGTTAATCTGCCGTCTTTCTCCCTATGAAACCTAGCACCCCATTTAACTAGTTCGTTTATGGCATAAGGAGCACTCTTGCAAAGTATCTCTACTCTTTCATAGTCAGCAAGGAACTCTCCTTCCCTCAGAGTATCTGCTGCATGCATCTCCCAATTATCTTCTGGATCCATAGTACCAAGAGCTGCATTAATTCCGCCCCTTGCAACTACTGTATGTGGCTCTCCTCTCTTACTTTTGCTTATTACGAGGACGTGTGCACCGGCGTCGTGGGCTTCTATAGCAGCTCTAAGACCCGCAGAACCGCCACCTAAGATTAGGACATCACACGATCTAGATTTAGTCAAAGCTCAGCCCAACTACCTATCCTTCTTGTATCTAGTAAAGATTTCTTTTGCCAATGGTTGCTTTCGCACCTTACGAGTATCAATAGTAATCTCCATTTCTAGCCTCACTTCATTACAATACTGTGCTCCTAGTATAATCTCATTCTATTCGACGTAGTGTTGGTGGACAAGCTCATCATAGAATCTGATTGATTTGACATTGACAAACTCTAACATTCCAAACTTTGATAATTCTCTTCCAAATCCGCTCTTCTTTACTCCACCAAATGGCACCCTTGGATCAGAGACAACCACATTGTTGACAGTTACTATGCCAGATCGAACCATTCTTGACAGTTTCTCTGCTTTACCAAGGTCTTCAGTCCAAATGCTTGCCCCAAGACCATACTGAGAATCGTTTGCAAGTCTCACGGCTTCTATCTCGTCATTAGCAACGATTATTGCTGCAGCTGGGCCAAAGACTTCCTCTTTCCCCATGCGCATATGCGTAGAAACATTCTTCAGAATTGTAGGCTTGTAAAAATACCCTTTACTTCCAATCTGTTCACCTCCTGTCAATATTTCGGCACCCTCTTTAACCGAATCTTTTACCTGAGAATCTATGGTCTTTAAGCCTGAAGCGTTTACAATAGGTCCTAAATCTGTGTCCTCTGATAGGGGATCACCCACCTTAAGTTTCTCGGTTTTTTGAACAAATTTTTCAATGAATTCGTTTGCAATATCCTTTACCAAGACAAATCGTTTTGTTGCTATACAACTCTGACCATTATTGACGAACCTACCCTTTACGGCCCCACTTGATGCCTTTTCAATGTCAGCATCCTTGCATACGATGAATGGATCACTCCCGCCCAGCTCGAGAACACATTTCTTTATTAGTGATGTTGCTCTTTGAGCAACCTTGCCTCCTGCAGTAACACTTCCTGTAAATGTTACAGCATTAACATCTTCTGAATCTATAAGTGCATCTGCCATACTCGAATCCGCGACCAGTGTTTGAAAAACTCCTTCAGGCACTCCACTCCTGCTAAAAGCCTTTTCAATTTCTATCCCACATCCCATAGTCGCACTTGCCGGTTTTAGTACGATAGTGTTACCAGCCATTAGGGAAGGAGCTGCAAATCTTAATGCTTGCCAATATGGAAAATTCCATGGCATTATACTTCCAATAACACCTAGAGGTTCAAATGTTACGATACTTTTTCTAGCATCCGTGTTAATTACTTCATCACTTATGAACACATTTCCGTTATCTGCAAAATAATCCATTACCCATGCGCATTTCTCGACTTCAGCCGTTGCTTCTTTTATAGGCTTCCCCAATTCTTTTGTCATTATCCTCGCAAGTTCTCTCTTGTTCTTTCTAAATTCCTGAGCGAAATCATGGATATGATCCGCTCTTTTCTGTATATCCTTTTTCCAATCAAGATGCGCATTTTGAGCCTTCCTTGTTTTTTCGTTTATCTGTTCCTTAGTCATCATGTCGTATGTACTGAGGACTTCTTCGGTTGCAGGATTTATTGTCGTGATTTGTTTTGTCATCGTCGAACTAGATCCATTCAAGGATTTATCACACCCCTACCAATAATTTTGCCCTTTGTTAACATTGTCAATGCTTCTGTAGCTTGATTAAGTTTGAATCGATTTGAAACCACAGGTTTGATAACTCCTCTTTTTGCTAGTGAAACCAACTCTATAAGATCGTTTATGGTTCCAGTATATGACCCGATCAATCTGTATGCTCGAGTTGGCATCGTAACTAAACCTAATTTCAATTCGCCTCCAAAGAGTCCTACCAAGACTAATCTTGCCCTTCGTCTAAGAAATTTCATATCAGTTCCCACTGTCGAAGATGCGTTGACAAAGTCAAGTACTGCATCAGCACCCAAATTATCAGTCAAATCCATGATCGCTTTTACCGGATCTTCTTTTTTTGAATTTATTATGATATCAGCACCATTCTTTTTTGCCACATCTAATTTCTGATCATCTAGGTCCATCGCAATTATCTTGGCTCCTGTAACTGCTTTGGCAAGCTGTATAGCCATCAAACCCAACCCTCCAGTACCAACAATAACTACATTCTCGTTTGGCTTTAGATTAGCATTTTTTACTGCACCATATGATGTAAGTCCGGCGCACGATAAGGGTGCACTTGTATCAGGATCCATATCGTCTTCTAATTTCACTAGATACTTGTAGCTCGGTACCAATACGTATTGTGCATAACCTCCATCTGTGTAGACACCTAATGATCGTGGTTTGTCACAAAGATTCTCTTCGCCAATCCTGCATGCAGGGCACAATCCCTCTCCTATCCAGGGATATACTAGAACTTTTTCATTCTTACTAAATCCTTCGGCTTGTTCTCCTAGACCATCTACTATACCTGCAATCTCGTGTCCAGGAGTGATAGGGTATTTTACTCCCCTATCTGTAGTCTTTAGTGTTTGTCCGTCTATACCTTCGTAATAACCTTCCCATACGTGGACATCACTGTGACATACACCTGAAGAGTGAATCTTGATTAGAACCTGTGTTCCTTTTGCTGTTGGTGTTTGAAGTTCTTGTATTTGTAGAGGTTCCTTTAGTTTAACAATTCTAGCAGCTTTCATATAAAATCTGATTGTAAACAAACTATTTACGGGATCGTAATTATACAATCTTCGCCTTTATTTCATAAATTACTATCCTATCAGTTGGTGTTGGTTGACCAATATACTCTAGCTTTCCTAAACTGACTGACATTTTATGTGGTTACTTGCGCTTTCTACAATGAATCACTTGTTAGAGAGGTGAGGTCATTCAAGATTTCGATATTTTAGATGGCTTGTATGATACTCCCGAAAATAGCCAAGTCAAAAGAGTATTAGCAAATTGCTAGTACGGTAATTATAGGAATTTCCAATATCTATTAATGACCTGAACCTGATATATAGACAAGAAGCAATTCCATGACTAAATTAGATGTCAAGTACCTAGTGACCAAGTATCATAATTTAGGCTAAGTACCTATACATTTAAGATATCTTGTTACTGCGCCTTTGAAAGTGTAAAAGGCAGTTTTTAATAGGAGCAATACAAAATGCCAATATTATAATGAAGACTGGGGGAGGTGTGTCCTTTCAATATTGATTTTCTATGGCGACTGGATAATGGTCGAGTAAAACTGCTTCTCCTTCTATTCTGTGTGGAACGATATCTACGATAATCAAGTATGCCGTGACATGTTGAATATTAGACCATTCTTCCTTAGATGAATACGATCGATCATGGTTATGCAGTATTTGTTTAGATGTAGCTGTGGTGGTGGTGGTGGTGGTGGTTCTTACTCATGGCATTCTTTATCCTCCTTAGATGATCGATTTGAAGTCAACATCATATAATTTTCATAATAGGAATCGGTATCAATCCCCCAGCTACCATATATTGGAGAGGCTATGCTAGCATATATCATAAGTTTTGACACCACACTGCTTGTTTTAATACTAAAATGCTTAGACCAAGAATTTGTCTTAATCATTTAAAAGTAGTATATCGATATCTAGTACATTAATTCTTATTAGAACTGATTCGAATAAATCAAACGGATTTATGATATATTTGATCAATGCGCGCTTAGAATGTACGAAGAATATGGTATTGCCTCACTTGTCCTCACAGAAGTACGATAATTAATATTCTTCCGCTGCCTTCACAAATAGTCCAATAATTATCGCAGCTACCTATGCTACTTTATAACATATCCAACCACTGTAGTAGATGGTGTCTTCTCTTATGGTTCGCCCGCGAGATTATATTCCTAACGTACGTTAGTAATTTCATTGAACATTTATAATTCAAATTAACGTCGATCTAGTGATCTTTTATCGATATGTTAATAGAGAATAAACTATCAGCTTTTCTAAGTGAATCAAGGGATTGAGAAAGGAGACCAACTAATATTCCTGGTGTATTTCTGTTAAAATGCCCTCATCTAGATCCAGACAAGCTTCTGTTGCTTTAGAAATCAATCCTGTTGAGGCAGCTGGTTCGGCAACCAAGAAGAAAGGTATAGTCATCAGATCTGCTTCAGAACTAGACCAGTTTAACCGTATACTTGCCAATCAAAAACTAAGTGAACTAGCAAAAAGGCTGGACGAGGTAAATCCAAAGCAAAATGAAGAAATCGGAATGACAGGATCAGATGTTTTCGAAATTTAGTTAATATGATTCATTCACGATAAAGCAATGATTCCAGATTCCAGCTTCATCCAACACGTGATGAGAGAATCACGAACCTAAATTACTACGTGAAGTTTGCCTAACTGGAATAAAGGTTAACACAACTGATATGCTTGGAATATATTCTTTTCATAATTCTCCCAGACTCTTTGGCATATAGTTCCTCCATATTGTCCATAAAATATTCTAATTGTGATGCTAAATCATTGTAATCTTCAAACGTCATACAATTGTCTCTCAAGAAGGGAAAAGAAAAAAGGAAAGGTCTTAAAGAGGATGTACACATGTAAGTCCAGAGTGTGCGTATTCGTAAGCTTTGTTGGGACTAACAAACGCATGCGACCAATGTTTTTTTAATGGGATTAATCCAATAGAATGTTTCATCATTTCTAGAAACATCGGTTGTCTAGAAAGAAAGCCAAGCAAATGCAAATACAAGATCCTCTAGTATTGATTAATATCGAAGAAATTCGTAAATGAGGAATTTCTGTAAAGTTATCCCTTGCTTTCTTTTAAAGCATAAAGTTATTACAACAGTTCTCATTGGTATAAGCCAATGAAAATTGGAATACTTGGGTCTGGAGATGTAGGCCGTAGACTAGGTGATGGTTTTATTGAACTTGGGCACACTGTTAAAATCGGATCACGAAATCCAAATCAAGAGAAAATAACTGAATGGATGGCTAAACACGACAAAGTAAAAGTATCATCAGGAACATTTGCAGAAGCAGCTTCTTTTGGTGTAATCGATATTATTGCAACTTCGTGGGCTGGAACTGATGAGGCTATAAGAATGGCTGATCCTAAGAATTTTGCGGGCAAAGTTGTGATTGATGTCATCAATCCATTGGACTTCTCTAAAGGAATGCCACCAAGGCTAGCAATAGGTCATACTGACTCCGCTGGCGAGACCGTTCAACGTATGCTGCCTGATTCGAAAGTTGTAAAAGCATTCAATACAGTTGGAAATCCCCACTTTATACATCCAGATTTTCCTGGTGGTCCTCCTACCATGTTTATATGTGGAAATGATGACGAAGCTAAAAAAACTGTTACAGATAATATCCTCACAAAACTTGGCTGGGAAACAATAGACATAGGAGGAATAGAGGGAGCAAGGCTTTTAGAACCTCTTGCATTTCTATGGATAATGCACTACTTTAGAACAGGTAATGGAAATCATGCCTTTAAGCTATTACGAAAATAAGGCTTATCACACACAGCAGTCAAGGCTATAGAGAATACTCCCAGATACAAGAGGGGCTAAAAATCACTGTACGCGTGTCATATCACCTTTCGTACGTTCGCGATACTGATGGTTGTTTAGGATCATCAAACTTCAAGGCTTTCTTTTTTGTGTATCCAACTTTTTGGCATATGTGTAATTCTGGTCTGATCTTTTTATGCAATATTGATCTAAAAATAGTATGGCAATATATTTGGTCAAAGCCAGACCAAGAAAGGATCTCCTAGATAATCTACATAAAGAATTAAGTTCATGTATTATATTAAGAATGAAGCCGTGGACTATCCTTACAGTAAAGCCTTGAAAATGCCCGAATTGATTCTGATACTATGTAGTGGATAGAGGAAGATTATTGTTCACCACCATTGGCGATGGACAACGAAGCAAAGCATCACGATCAATGATGTACTATATACTATGTTTTTATTTCAAGACCATACCTTGCTGCCGTTTTTACAACATTCTCAATAACAGCAGGCGTTATCTGAGGTGGTTGAAATGATGATTTTTCATCAACTGATATACCAATCTTCAAAGAACTTTTCAAATTGGGGTGGAGTGATGATTACCAGCAATTTCCCAAAAGAGCTGCCAATATTCTTGTAAGTATGAGACTTACCTCTTGGGACATGTATGAACTGTCCGGTATCGGCCTTTGTCTCTTTACCCCATAGGGAAATGAAAACATTCCTTCTATGACATAAAATGCCTCATCCTCCATAGAATGCTTGTGAAGTGGAGGTCCATTATTGGGAGCTACCTCAATCTCCCATACGCTATATTTCCCCTGTGTTTCATCACCGCTAATCTTTACCGTATAAAAATCGCCCAAGACCCAAAGGCTTTTCATCTTGGCTTGTGAAGCAGGAAACAACTATCTAATCTAGTAAACCAGATTTATATGCAATATTTATTATTGTCGGCTGGGGTCTTAATCTTATCTGTAATCAAAGCCGACAAAGTAGCATTTCTATATATCCAAATGAGGGAATTGGTACGGAGTACGCCCTGGCAAAATATTTTGACGTCGTGAGGTTTGTAATTGAAAAACAGTGAGGTCTGTATCGTTATTGCAAAAAAGGATTCACAAGGACAGAACTATGGTTAGCAGAGGGCATCCTAGCAAGGATTTACTATCACCATCATTGTACTTTACTTCTCTTCGACGTTAGCAGCAAATACAAATTCTTCTAGTAAAAGATGATAATCCCTATTCTGACGAGTACTCAGTTTTTGCTACAATTTAACTTATTCTGGCTGCTGCTGCCGATGTTCTTGAATAGCTGCTGCTCTGTGTATATAGAGAGGAGTCACAAGCAGTTATGGAGTATATCAGAAATTTTGTGCAATAAAATTTAGTTTATATGATTCTTACCATCCCCATATCAATCGTTTAATGGAAATTGTTAATCTACGCTATCATTCCAAATTTCTGTTCTGTCGCTTTCAACATGTATAGTAAGATTATCACCTTCTTTGTCATCCTCCTTAGTTGAAACGTTTGTTAGCATTTGAAACAAAATGCTGCCAATGTGCCTGGAGGAGATAATAATAACAATACCTTTTCGAAGGCCTTCCTATTATCTAGAAGTGAGTCAGATTTACCGTTCACTTTCAGTGTGACATGCCCACCAAAAACGAACCATTCATGATTAATATTATCAGTGAGCGAAGAGCCGAGGTAACCAAGGTTTTGAGGAGAAATAGGACTTTTAACTGATTGAGGCTCCAGTGAGTTCCAAATCTTTTCCAACTGCTTGATAACATTTTTTTGAACTATCCAAGTTGGATCGGGACGGCCAGAAAAGCAAAGTGCACGTGCAATCCATTCCCCTTTCTTTTTAGCAGATTTTGATATGACCATGCATTACACCATGAATGTACAGAAATCAGTATATGGCCTCTGGTCGGCTGTTCGTGGGTCTCAGTTTTTTGCCATTAGGTCGTTTAAAATGAATTGTTGTCTTGTTTTATTAGAATGTTAGGGAAAAACGAAGGACTTGTCAGGGAGTATTATCAGACTATACTATAATTATGTGGGGCGGCCCAATTGCAATATTCAGATGGGATAGCATAAACGACATAGATGTTATTGACCCAGTCGTGAGAGAAACCAATCTGTTCTCTACAGAAAGAAGACAGTCGAATGAAGTTGGGTTATATAATATCGAGGATTGAAGCGTCTCAAGATCAATTTATGTTTAGATTTCATTTTTCGATGCTGATGAATTCAAAGCGGGTGAAGATAGAACGCTATTTGGCTCGAATGTGATGACATTTACTTCTCCTGAGGATTTGATGAAAAATCTACCCAATAACTACTGGTAACTAATGACTTATTTTGTATGCTATATTCTATTGAATTCATCAAAAGACTATTGCAGCATCTAATGCACCGAACGGGTTTCATTGAAACCACAAATTAATTATTCTCACAATGATCAGGAAATAGTCAGCAAATTGTTCTGCGGACAAGCATATCTTTCGAAACACTTTAAAAATCATTTTCTCTTACTTATGACATATGACTAATCAACCATTTATCGATCTGTCTAGAATACATGAGCAGGATGAAAAAGTCAAGGTAAACTTACAAGGAAAGAAACTCGATAAAATAAGAGATCAAGCTCTTGAAAACCCTGAGCGATTCTGGAACCAGCAAGCAGAAAATCTTATTTGGTTTAAACAGTGTGTCAAAGTATTAGACTCCAGCAGAGCTCCATTCTACAAATGGTTCGTCGGTGGTAAATTAAATGCATCCGTCAATTGTCTAGATAGACACGTAAATTCTGACTTAAAAAACAAAGTTGCAATAATCTGGGAGGCTGAAAATGGAGAAAGCAGATCATTTACGTATTTTCAATTGTACCGTTCTGTGAACAAATTCGCCAGTGCTCTAAAAAATCTAGGAGTAAACAAAGGTGATCGTGTGGCGATTTATCTTCCCATGGTGCCTGAACTTGCAATCGCTATGTTGGCATGTGCAAGAATTGGTGCAATACATACCGTTCTGTTCTCTGGCTTTAGTGGACAGGCATTGATTGATAGAGTGAATGACTCAAACTCTAAAGTGGTAATAACTGCGGATGGAGGCTTTAGAAGGGGCAGGCTTATTGAATTGAAAAAGGTTGTAGATGAAGCTATTCCATTTTGTACGTCAATTGAACATGTTGTTGTCTTGAAAAGAGCTTCAAATGACATTAAGATGGATTCAAGATACGTATGGTGGCACGATATAGTTCAAAATGCACTACCATACTGCGAGCCAGAAATTATAGAAAGTACGCATCCATTGTATATTCTATACACCTCTGGTACGACAGGTAAGCCTAAAGGTGTCGTACACAGTACTGGTGGCTATCTTACCTATTTATATTCGACAGCTAGATGGGTTTTTGATTTCACGGCCAAAGACATTTTATTTTGTACTGCCGATATTGGATGGGTAACAGGCCATAGCTTTACCGTTTATGCCCCTCTCATGCATGGCACCACACAGATAATGTATGAAGGGACACCAGATTATCCGAAACCTGACAGATATTGGCATTTAGTCGAAAAGCATGGTGTAACAATTCTATATACGACTCCTACTGCTCTTAGAATGTATATTAGATTTGGAGATCGTATTCCTAATTCTTTTGATTTATCCTCACTACGTCTATTGGGTACCGCTGGCGAGCCAATCAATCCAGAAGTATGGATGTGGTATTTTAAAACTATTGGGAAAGAGAATTGTCCTATTGTTGATACATGGTGGCAAACTGAAACAGGTAGCGTCATGATCAGTTCCTGTACTGGCATCGAAACCATTCCAATGAAGCCCGGTTCTGGTACCTTTTCTTTGCCTGGAATAGATGCCGTCGTTGTGGATGAGGATGGAATATCAGCAACCGCAGATAAAAAAGGATATTTGGTAATCAGAAAACCTTGGCCAGGAATGTTGCTGACGCTTTGGAAAGACGAAGAAAAATATCAAAATACTTACTGGAGAAAATTTGGCAACAACGCATACTTCACTGGTGACTACGCGCTTTGTGATACGGATGGCTATCTTTGGTTGCTAGGCAGGTCAGATGATGTTCTCAAGATAGCAGGACACAGATTGGGTACAGTTGAATTGGAAAGCGCGTTTGTCTCACACCCGAAGGTTGCGGAGGCCGCAGTAACCAGTAGACCGGATGAGAGAAAAGGAGAATCGATAATTGGATTTGTGGTATTGCGTACTGAATTCGTATCAGTATCTGATCAACAGTTAAGAAATGAACTTGTTAATCATGTTAGAGACAGAGTGGGACCCATTGCAACACCTGAAGAAATCTATTTTGTCAACAAACTTCCAAAAACTAGAAGCGGAAAAATAATGCGTAGATTATTAAAATCGATATCAAGTGGGTCATCGACATCAATAGGTGATGTAAGTACATTGGAAGATGGAACATCATTAGAAGAAGTAAGGCAAGTTTATGCTGATCTGCACAAATCGATTGGGTAACTTTTGGATGTTGGTCAAGTATCCCTTTAAATGGTTTTAGGACTATGCTTTAACTATGTGCTGCGTAAGTACAGAACAAACGATCTACCATAGGTAATAATACCGGTCGGAATGGGTCATATGGGACCTGACGTAGTTGTTCTCAAAGCAAATGAGTATAGTATCCTTTGATCGAAGAAAATACTTTTTCATCTATAGATCTTCTACCTACATCTTTGATATCAAGTTTCCTGATAAGCAATACTTCACCTGTTCTCCATGCTGTTTCTCTTGCGTACGGGATAAAAGTGGAAACTTAATAATGGAATTATTAGATTTTTTCTTGAAAAGAATGAGGAATTTAGTCATCCTAGTGTAAATAAAGAAATAACACTTGGATGAATTCTAAGTTTGAAGAGAGAGATAATATAAGATAAAAAAGCTGAAGTATCCCTGGAGATTCAAAATGTACAGAATCTCGTACATACTTATAACGTACTTCCTGGCAATTTCTTCAATTTATTAAAATATGACGGTTCTAGCTAGAAAACCAATTCGATTTCAGTGCCTTAAGCATCTTGTATGTATAGGCTGTAATGTGGTTATATTCATTATTGAATAAAGTCACTACGTAGCTATGTTGCATTTTTCTTGTACATATATTACCTACAGAGCAGTAGGATTTTTCGCATAGGTTCAAAGTCGTCTAATTCAATACACTAGCATTCGTTAAAGCAAAAAGTAAGGTGGCTACATATAGATTAGGATTAAATCCATCATTGATATGGCGTAATTTGTCGTCCTATGATACGATGTGATACAAAGCTACGTGTTGATTTGTATCCAACAAAGTTATATATCATCAGACCTGAAACTTGTGATATGCTTGCTAGATCAAGTAACGTTTTGCAATCTGGAAGTATATACTTAGTTATTCTCTTAGTAACCTCCCTTCTGTCCACTTCATATTTCTTAAATTCAAAGGCTCTTGCTCAAGAAGATGAAGAGTCAGCATACCTTAAAATTGCATCTCAAGCAGTAAAGGATTCCAATAATAGTACTGGTAAAAACGCCACTACAATCCCACTACCTCAAGCTGCAAAAGGACCCCCAATACCTGCAAAAGGATATCTAGTGCAACAGATTCGTGATCATTTGTATTGGGTTACTGATGGCGCCTATAACACTATGTTTCTAGTAACAGACAAGGGCGTAATAGCTGTTGATGCTCCTCCTACGATTGGTAAAAACTATCTCAAAGCTATAGCGGAAGTAACAAACAAACCGGTTATGTATGTAATTTACAGTCATGCTCATATAGATCATATTGGTGCTGCAGGGATGTTCCCAAGAAATGCCACCTACATAGCTCAGCAAGAAACTACAGCAGAGTTACAAAGAGCCAAAAGTGTAGCAAAGAATGCATCTATGGTACCACCAATTCCTACAGTTAGTTTTGCCAAGAACTATACATTACAGGTTGGAAATCAAACACTGCAGTTAGCTTACTATGGCAACAATCACTTACCTGGAAACATCTTTATCTATGCACCGAAGCAAAAGGTGCTCATGCTAGTAGATGTTATATTTCCAGGATGGGTTCCATTTCCATATTTGGCATTAGCCAAAGATGTGGCTGGTTTTATCAAAGCTCATGATATAGCCCTAAACAATTATGATTTTGACACACTCGTTGCTGGGCATCTTACTAGACTTGGAACAAGAAATGATGTAATAGTACAGAAGGAATTTATTTCTGATTTGGAAAAGGCAGCTGCCAAAGCAAACCAGGAAGTCCTATTTAGCAAGATTGCTAAGCAAGTAGGAAGTTTCAGTAACCCGTGGCTGATTTTCTCCAAATATATTGATGCAGTGAACGCAAATTGTGTGAATACTATGTTGCCTAAATGGGAAACTAGGCTTGGCGGAGCACAGGAGTTCATGTCAACCCATTGCTTTACAATGGCTCAATCTGAGAGAATTGATCCTACAGTTCAAGCCTTAACCCAGAACAGTACTTTTGTATACAAATGAGTCAATGTAGTCCTAATTTTTTCTTATTTTTGAAAACTATATCAGTATCATGTTATTCTTTAAGGGATTAAAGGGGGACAAGATTTGTTTAAAGGGGCAATTTCAAAGAAAGGTTCAGTCATTGCACACTGTTCATGTTCGTTGATTGAAAAAGGTAAAAAGATAGACAGAAAACATAAGGTACAGGAAAAAATTCAGTATACCACATAATATTCCACGATAGGCTCCACAGGGCAATTCCTGATACATAGTCTTGAATTACAAAAGGTGTTCTGGAATAGTCGTAGTTGCCTTACACCCTATAGGGGAGCAATGTTTATCCACACCATTCAATGTCTATTTGTTAATGAATGCTGCTAAGCTTAACGGAGTAAATACTCAACAACTGGGTAGTTTAATGAATACTCTGATTGAAAGACAGGATACTTCGAAAGCGACATTTGTGATGGATTTTGTGTTAGATCATTAATGAAAGACTTTGAAATAGGTGGTCGGACTATTCAAAGAAATAGCAGTTATACTATGCTCTTTGACTTTCCACCACAGTTCTCTGGAGAAGGTAAAGGCCCTACGGTATGTGAAGCCTGTATGTCTAGCCTAGGCGCATGCATAACACAAACAATAATTGCACATGCACCAGCAAGAGGAATACATTTAGATAATATAACGATAGACCTTCAAGGTAACATTGATCTTCGAGGTTTTACTGGTATATCAAGTGAAGTTAGGCCTGGTGCACAAGAATTTAAGGTGAAGGTTAACATTAAGAGCAGTTCTGCCTCTAAGGAACAAATAGCTGAAATATACGAAATAGGAAAAAGGTTGTCTCCAGCATTTGATACATTGACAAATGGTACCTCAGTGATTGCTGTGAATACTTCTTAATATTATAAGGTTTCAAGTAGAAACTACAATAGACAGACAACGGATACATCTTAACATAGACTGGATATTCCTGCATACTATTTTTATTTCAAAACCAAATATTCTACGTACATAATAGTGAATGAATTATTATTTCCGTATTACGATAGCTGTCCAGCAACAGCAATCCGTCAAAATGCAATGCGGGCATTCCTTAGGTGAGCTACTGCTTTTGCATTCCTCTGGAGAACAGCCACAATCTGCACATTTAACTTTCATAAATTTTACTAAATGAGCAAATAATAAAAACCATACATCACAAATTGAATAAAACTATGAAGCTACATCACTACTTTTTTAGAAAAGAGCTTAAACTAACCTTTCGTGAGAGTACTCCATTCATCATTCTAGCTGTTTCTATAATCCAGTTAAACGTAGCTCTGTTGCAAAGTCTATCTCAAACTTTATACTTTGTTTCATACTACTACTTTAGACACCTTTTACCCATAGGCCGGTTCCAATATGTGCGAGTTGGATTTTCAATTTCTATATCTATTCACTATACTGGATCAGTCATTCACTTTCTATTTTACCCATAGGCCGGTTCCAATATGTGCGAGTTGGATTTTCAATTTCTATATCTATTCACCATACTGGATCAGTCATTCACTTTCTATTATGAACCAAAAGATATTTAGCGATTACAGACAATTTTACCAGATTTTTAATATTATTGTGTTTTTATGGAGCCATAGTAGACTGAGTACATATGGAACGCCTACAGATAAGGGGACTATTATGAGCCAGTTCCGTGTTTGGCCGTTTCCCTTTATCGTAATAGTGATCTTCGGTGAACGGAACAGAAACCCGGACCACCGTTTTGTAGGCGTCTATTATAGAAGGTCTTTAAGCCTAAAAATAATATCTATTCAAGTTTTTTTTTACCTTCATCCTTATCATTCAAATAAACACTTAAGTTTAACATTACAAGACTGGGAAGCCAGCGCAGGTTATTTACATGAAAACAACTAAGCCTATAAATCAATCATCATAGCTAAAAGAAAGTGATAACCAAAAATAACTGGCCAATTGAGGTCCTTCGTTTTTTGCAGGACTGTCAACTTACTCTTCCTTTTTTCAGTGAGACGATGAGACAATCTTTGAAACATTGGATTAAACACTACGATATACTACTTGGAACATTTAGATATCATTTTAAATCCTCCCAGTCAGTGGTTTCGACCAGCTTATTGCAAGGACATTTAGATCCCTGGTACATATGTTGGCAGGAACCAGTCGTCGGATCGTGCTCAGAAACGAAATGTTGGCAGAAGCTGCAGGTCCTAACCTTCATATCTTTCCTTTAGCCTTTGAAACCAAAAAGGTTAATTTAATTGATTACAGTTTTGGAAGAAATCTCTCCTTTTATGGAATTTAACAGCGATCGTCTGCATCAATAATAACATAGGATCTAACCTCTCATACTCCCCATGATTCGAACCATATTGTTTTACAATTTTTCTGGGAATTGATTGGATATGAGTTCGTAAGTCCTACGGGTGAGACTTGCTTTATATAGTAGGCATGACAAAAATGATTCTGATAAAATCGAATGAAATGAAACGAACCGTCTCTTTATGTGCTAAATGTAAAACTGTCTTTATTTCTGATGTGAAACGAAAGAAAAAACTATGCGTGATTTGCAGACAGAATTGAGTGAGCGCAGGCGCCTCCAGGGCTAAGTACTTCTCAGCCTATTCCTATTTGGTTTGGACTTGTAGTCGTTAAAACAAGAATGTTTGCTGTTTATTGAACAGCTACTAAAAATTGATTGTGATATTGCTTCGTTATAGAGAGAGAGAGAGCTTTTATTGAAGAACGAGGTAGATAAAAGAGGAGGGGAGTGTTCTTTAGGTAGAACTGAAGTTATTCGAAATCGAAAACAAGTACAAAGATTATTTATTGATATAGTAAAATCAGCAGAATATGAAATATTACTTATATTTCCCACCGTCAATTCTTTTCTCCGCGAACAGCGTTTGGGAGTAATATCGTTATTAAAATACGGTATGATAGAACGTCGTGTGAATATCAGGATACTGACTCCCATTAACAACGATGTGCTGAAGATCTTTCAAGGCATCGTAGAAGAGATTGGAGTACAAGCACAAAAAAATTTCGAAATACGAGCAGTAGATTTCACTTATGAGGCTTCTGCAGTTAATACAGTCACAATAATAATAGTCGACAAGAAGACATCCTTAGTAATAGAAAAACTAGATGATTCAAAGGAAAATTTTATTGATGCCATAGGATTGGCTACTTATTCGAATAGCAAACCTACGGTATTATCCTATATCTCTATTTTTGAGAGCCTATGGAATCAAATGAAACTGTACGAAGAGCTAAGAAAACACAGTAAAATGCAGCAAGAATTTATCAATATAGCAGCTCATGAACTACGAACACCTGCACAATCTCTTCTAGGTTATGCACAATTGGCAAAGGCCAACCCTCATTATATCGAAAAACAGGCAGAATCATTTATTGATGTTATGTATAGAAATTCATTTAGAATTCATAAGCTAATAAAAGATATACTAGATGTTACAAGAATCGAAAGTCAGACATTGAACTTGAATAAAACAAAATTTAATCTAAAAGATCTCATGATAAATGCTATCGAGGATACCCGAACCAAACTTGTACTAAGAAACAGTAGCAATAAGGTAGAGGTAGAATATAAATCAGTTAATGATATAGAAGGGGAAGCTGTTAATTATAGTGATAATATTTTTGTCCATGCAGATAGAGATAGAATAATGCAGGTTATCTCCAACTTATTGGATAATGCTCTCAAGTTTACTCCTCAGGGTCTCTTATCTGTGGTCATATCAAGACCGAAAGAGTATAAGGAAGGTCAGGAAGAAGACAATGAAGAGGAGGTAGTAGTAAGTGTCGAGGATACTGGATCTGGTATCGATCCAGAAATATTTCCGAAACTATTTACAAAATTCGCCAGCAAATCATTTAGTGGAACTGGCCTAGGATTGTACATATCTAAGAGCATTATAGAAGCTCATGGTGGAAAAATATGGGCCAAAAATAATAATGGCCAGGGAAAATCTGGAGCTACCTTTTGCTTCAGTCTACCGCTAGCCACATGACGTACAATTAACATACTTAGACGAATGAATCATCAAGTCTAAATATCGCGATGTCCATATACTATTAGGGTGTAGAACGACTGTATTCCGTTAAAGGACAATCATCTGAAAATCGTTTTAGAGCAAAAATTAAAGAAGTATTTCAAGATCATAACTTCTTTCAGTCTTATTATCAAATACTGATTCCTAATCATCACGTATTGATTCCTAATGTTAGTTTAAATTGTCATTCAGAAGTTCGAGGCAGTGACTCTTCATTAACGTCTAACAATAGTCTTATCACGAATAATACTGAAAAACGAAGGATCCTGGTAGTGGATGATGATCATGATATAGCAAATTTATACAAGTTAAGTTTAGAGCACGATGGTTTTATTGTACACTCATTTAATGATCCTTTGATGGCCTTATCTAATTACGAGGCTGGAGCATATGACTTGTTGCTACTTGACATAAAAATGCCACAAATGAATGGCTTTGAACTATATCAAAAGATCAGACTTGTAGATGATTACCCCAAGGTATGCTTTATTACTGCTTTCGAAGAATATCAGACCGAGTTTAAGGAATTATTTCCAGACTTAAATGAGGCAGATTGTTTTATTAGAAAACCAATAGAATTGGAGTCTCTAACCAAAAAAGTAAAATCACGACTGTAGTCTAATTGATGTAGACTGCTGATGACTAGCATATGAATAATTTTGTTTGTCAACCATGGTTCACTTATTTGTTTATGGATCTTGTGTTCTAGGGTTCATTAGAAATAAAGTACACATAAAATAACATGGCCACAAAAAGTGAGCACCCTGATAGATATGGATGGTGGCTAAATGAGTTATACTCTCTAGGTGTCGCTCCAAATAAATTGAATGCATTAAACGATATAAAGGAGATCAGTAATCTGACTGAGAACTTGAAACAATGCTGTTATCAAGATTACACTAGTGTCAAAAAAAGGAATCGCATCAGTTAGAAATTTCTTTAATTCATTTATTTCTTTTTGAGGTATACCATAGGATTCAAATATTCC
>AF_2010_repII_A001DRAFT_10000011_pt1 | contig 29307 bp, 24 predicted proteins | sample AmaForreplIIA001_FD_9190 | JGI IMG/M metagenome (IMG submission 9190)
GCTAGCCGGCCGAAAGCGCTACCCGCTGGTGCTTATGCTGGAGCCGTTGTTCCGGTGTAATCTGGCTTGTGCCGGTTGCGGCAAGATCGATTACCCGGATCCAATCCTGCACCAGAACATGTCCGTCGAGGACGCATTGCATGCGGTCGACGAGTGTGGCGCGCCCGTGGTTTCGATCGCGGGGGGAGCCGCTGCTGCACAAGCAGTTACCGGAAATCGTGCGCGGAATCGTTGCCCGGAAAAAATTCGTCTATCTGTGCACCAATGCGCTTTTGATGGACAAGAAGCTTTCGCAATACGAGCCGAGCACATTCTTCACCTGGTCGGTGCATCTCGACGGCGACAAGGAGATGCACGATCACTCGGTCTGCCAGCCGGGGACGTATGATCGGGCCGTAACGGCAATCAAGCATGCCAAGGAGCGCGGATTCCGCGTCAACATCAATTGCACCTTGTTCAACACCGCGCAGGCTGATCGCGTCGCAGCGTTCTTCGACACTGCCATGGAGTTCGGCGTTGACGGCATCACGGTGTCGCCCGGTTACGCTTACGAGCGTGCGCCGGACCAGCAACACTTCCTCAATCGCGGCAAAACCAAGCAGCTGTTCCGCGATGTTTTCAAACGGGGCTCCAGCAAAACGAAGTGGTCATTCAGTCAATCGAGCCTGTTCCTCGACTTCCTGGCGGGAAACCAGAGCTATCACTGCACGCCGTGGGGAAATCCGACCCGGACGATCTTCGGTTGGCAGAAGCCCTGTTATCTACTCGGCGAAGGCTACGCGAAGACCTTCGACGAACTGATGAATGGCACCGATTGGGATTCCTACGGCACCGGGAACTACGAGAAATGCGCCAACTGCATGGTGCATTCAGGATATGAAGCATCCGCAGTCCAGGATGCTGTCGCGCACCCGCTGAAGGCCATGGGCGTCGCACTACGCGGTATCGGCACCGAAGGCGCGATGAAGCCCGAAATTCCGCTCGATCGACAACGGCCTGCGCAGTACGTCTTTTCGAAGCACGTTGAAAGCAAGCTCGAAGAAATTCGACAGGTAAAAGAAAAAGAAAAGCCGGAACTTCTTCAAGCAGGATGACGCCGCCCCCCGGACTCGGTTAGAGTCAATTGGAACTCACGGCCCTGTCGGCCCGTTGTGTAGTGGTCATCGCTTGAATTGTGGCAACGGGCCTCGGTGTTGAGCCATGCGCGGGCGCACAATCATCATCGGCGGAATTCTGACCGCAGCTTTTCTGCTCCCTGACGTCACTCGGGCGCAGTTTTCGCCGCAGGGCATAATCGGGGGTATTACGCGACCGTTCCGCCATGCACTAGGTCAGTTCCGGAACTATCCACGCGCGCGCCATCACCACCGCACGGCGACCCGGGCTTCAGCCGGCGAATCCCGGGCAGCCGCGGCACGGGAAATCCCGGGGATCGCCGGATCCCGCCTTGGGTGGGTCGGCCCCCCAGCCTGGCCGACCGCCTACGAGGACATGCTCGGATTTACATTCTGGCCGAACGAATATGCGACCCGCCTTCGCGGCCATGGATTTGATGTGATTGCCGACACGATCACCGGGCGCTTCGACCTGCCCCGGTCGTTGGCACGGACTGCGACCACCGGATCGGCTGTTAAAGATGACTCCGGCAACGATGGGTCCATGGGCCAATGTGTGGATACTGGGAATACCGAAACCAATTGGCCATCCGCGCGTATCGAACAGTCTATGCAGCTGTCCGGCGCACAGCTGGCTGCGCTTGAAAACGCGCAAACGGTTGTCGCTCAGTCGATCAAGAACATCAAAGCGGATTGCCGTGCGCCTGCCGCGTCTCCTCCACCGGAGCGGCTTAGGGCATTCGTCCAGACGTTGTGGGCGGTTCGTGACGCCGGAATATCCCTGCGCGGACCGCTGAAGGAATTCAGCAATTCACTTACAAAAGCGCAGATGGACAGTTTCGTCGTCCAGCAACCGCAGAAACGGCCGGCTCGTGATCAGAAAGCTTCGAGCGAAGCCATGATGAACCGGCAATATCAAGCTTGCATCTCGCAAAATGCCGAGCGCGCCGAACGCATGATCAAGGAAATTGAAATGAGAGTCCGGCCGGACAAGGATCAGTTCGCAAGCTTCGAAAATCTTCACCAGATCTCGACGAATATGGCCAAGATGCTGATCGCCAGTTGCGTGCAGCCGATTCCGGACGACCCGGCGCAGCGCCTGGATTCGGTCAATGACCAGCTGGCTGCGATGAACTATGCGGCCGCGACAGTGCAGATTGCATTCGACGATTTTTACGGAAGACTCGGAAGCGAGCAAAAAACGCGTATCGATTCCATGGCGCGCTGACGTCACATTCCAAACGATACGGCCGTGGTATTGCTCGCTTTCAGATTGCGATAGCGCGCGAGAGCCCATAACGGAAAGAATTTCCGGTACCCGTGGTAACGCAGGTAAAACACGCGCGGAAACCCGGTCGCGGTGTATCGCTCTTCATCCCAAAGCCCGCTCGAGATTTGCGTCCGGGAGAGATACTGCACGCCGCGCTCCACGGCCGGATGGCCAATTTCACCGACAGCCATCAGCCCGAGGAGCGCCCAGGCTGTCTGTGATGATGTGCTGGCGGCCGGTTCATGGCCACGATAATCAAGCTTGTAGCTTGAGCCGGCTTCACCCCAGCCACCGTCTTTATTCTGGATTGACAGGAGCCAGTCCACGGCTTTGCGGATTTCGGCTGAGCCCCGATCAATGCCGCAGGCGTTCAGCGCGCACAACGTGGACCAAGTCCCGTAGATGTAGTTCAGCCCCCAGCGTCCGTACCAGCTCCCATCCGGCAGCTGCGTGTCGCGCAGATAGGCAACTCCTCTCAACAACGATTCACCCTCATCCACCGTTTCGCCGAGCTGCGCGAGCATCGACACACACCGGGCGGTGACGTCTTCCGTTGGCGGATCGATTAGGGCCCCGTGGTCGGCAAACGGAATGTTGTTGAGATAATGAAAGACATTGTCGACATCGAAGGCGGCCCAGCCACCGTTGCGACTTTGCATGCCTTTGATCCATTCAACACCGCGTTCAATGGCTGCATCGTAGCGTGAACCAGCCCCTGCCCTGCGCGCGCGGTCCATCGCCATCACGACGACGGCAGTGTCGTCGAGATCGGGATAGTGTGGATTGGCATACTGAAACGCCCAACCGCCGGGACGTACATCCGGGCGCCGGTTGATCCAGTCCCCGCCGACATCGAGCACCTGACGCGGGCGTAGCCAGTCGAGTCCCCGGACAGCCGTGGCAAACGCCTCGTCGTTACCGATTTCCAGAAACGCGTGGCATGTCAGGCCTGTGTCCCACACTGGCGAAACGCAGGGCTGGCAATAGGCTTCATCGGCGCCGATCACGAGCAGCTTCTCGATGGAGTTGCGCGCGACGGTAGCGCTCTCTTTTTTGTCGAGGACATCAAACATCATCGCGGCATTGGCCATCGCCGGAAAAATCGCGCCGAGGCCGTCCTCGCCGTTGAGCCTTTCGGTAACGAAATCGACGGCCTGGTTGATCGCCCGCTGCCGCAAACTCTGCGGAAATACTTTAACGGCTGGCCGTAAGATCACATCAATGCAGCGAAAAAGTGCAAACCACATCCAGCTCTGATGCGGCGCCTTAGCTGCTGATCCGATTAAATGTGGCGGTTCAACAAACAGTTCGTCGATCTTAATTCCGAGGGGGTTTTTTGCGCGTGGACGCAAGGCCTGCAAAACAAGCAGAGGCACCAGCACCGTGCGCGCCCAATAGGACACTTTCGACAGGTGGAACGGAAACCACCGCGGCAGCAGCATGATCTCCACTGGCATTTCCGGCACGCTGCGCCAATCCAGAATGCCGTAAAGCGACAGCAGCACCCGGGTGAAGACGTTGGAGTGAAGTGCGCCACCACGAGCGAGAATCGCCTCGCGCGCGCGGCGCATGTGCGGCGCATCCGTTGTGTCGCCAATCATCTTGAGCGCGAAATAGGCCTTCACGCTCGCGCTCATGTCGAAGTCGCCGTCATGATAGAGCGGCCAGCCGGCATGCTTTCCCTGGATACGCCGCAGATAGACGGCGATTTTCTGCTCCAGCTCAGTATTTTTGGGCTCGCCGCGATAATGCCGCAACAGGACGTATTCGGCGGGGATCGTTGCATCGGCTTCCAGCTCGAATACCCAATGTCCATCTCCTTGCTGGCTTTTCAGAAGCGCGTGCGCCGCCCTCGCGATCGCAGGATCAACCTCGGACGACCCTGACGACAACTGCACCTCGTTCGCAACGCTCGTCATGCCGCCGCTCGCATACGATGCTTGACCAGATCCGCGGCCCGATAACCTGAACGAACCGCGCCTTCTATCGTGGCTGGAAGTCCTGTTTGCGTCCAATCCCCCGCAAGAATCAGATTGTTCCAGGCGGTTTCCGCCGCCGGCCGGCGCGCATTCTGCTCCGGCGTCGCAGCGAAGGTCGCCCGGCGTTCGCGAACGATCTGCCATGGCGGCAGCGTGTTCGGGAGCTTTGCCACTTTGGCAATATCATTCCAGATGATCTGAGCGAGTTCTGTGCGCGGTAAATCAAACAGACGGCCACCGTCACTTATGGTAGCCGATATTCGTCCCGGCAAAGGGAATATCCATTCGCAGGTTCCGTTGATGACGCCGAGCATCGGCGGCAGATGCGCCGGCGGATCGATGCGGAAATGCGCATTAACAATTCCCCGGAACGAACTGGGCGCAATCAGTGAAGGCACCATGTTCGTGGCGACATAAGGCGGGATTGCCAGAATGACCGCGTCGTTCTCACCCAGTTCGACCGTGTGTTTGGCGAACTTCATCTGCGACACGCGCCCGTTGCCAAACAACAGTTCCAAGAGCTCATCTTCAAATGAGATCGTCACGCCTAGCTCGCGTAGATGGGTAATCGCGGGCTCGACGAATACGCTCCCCAGCCCTTCATACGCCAGCAGCGGCCGGCACGCCTGGCCGCCGAGAGCGAGCGTTTCGCGTACAACGGCGCCGGCAAGTTTCGCCGAACCTTGTTGCGGCGCGATGTTCAGGGCAGCCAGTAAAAGGGGCCCCACAAAACGATCATAAATCGGGCCACCACATTTCATGATGTCGCCGATGGGTTTGTCCGCTGTAGCCCATGCCAAACGCGCAAGCGGGAGATAGTCGACGACACCCGTTTGCGGAACCCGGCGGTCCTTGTCGAAGACCCACCAGGGGAACCGGCTGTCACCGAACCGCAGGGTCCATTGTTCGCCGTTCGCGATATCAACGAAGGCGAATTGCGCCTCGTCGGGTCCCCGCAAACCCGATCGTGAACCGATTGCATCGGTAAGAGAAATGGCGGCGTGGTTTCCCGACAACAGCAAATGCGTGCCGTTGTCGATGACCATGCCTGTGGACTGGTCGTAGTAGGAACGACATCGCCCGCCAGCTACGGCGGTCGCTTCATGGACGGCAATCGCCCAACGCGACTGCGACAGGCGTTCGGCCGCAGCCAGCCCCGCCAAACCTGCGCCAACGATGTGGATTGTACCAGCGTCAGACAAATGCATGCCGCAAAGCAACCCACAGCAAATACGACTTGTTCACGCGAACACGCGTTCGCGGTAACGCCCAGCCGCGCGATACCATGCCCTCGAGCATCTGGCGATAGACCGCGCCCATGATTTTTGGGGCGCGCACAACGCTGCGTGGCGAACGAGACATGATCTCATCGGCTTTGGTGAAATGCCCACGGGCCCGCTCCACAATATAGGCACAGGCGGTGCCGAGGCGCGGGTCCACCGCAACGGTCTTTGGATCATTGCCCTCGATACCGGCCAGTGTTAGTGACTCTCTCGGAAGATACAGGCGGCCGATCTCGGCATCCTCATCGATATCACGCAAGATATTAGTAAGCTGAAGCGCGCGGCCGAGATGGTGTGCCAACGCTTTCCCGTCGCTGTCATCCATCCCAAAGACACGAACACTCAACCGTCCAACCGCGCAGGCCACGCGATCGCAGTAAAGATCAAGCTCACCGAGTTTTGGAGCCCGAATATCCGCCCGCGCATCCATTTCGACACCGTCGATTACTGCGAGGAAATCATCCTTGCGCAGACCGAAACGTAAAATCGCCTGCGCCAGATTTTCACGTCTCGGCAGAACACTTCCCGAATAGAGCGATTCAATGTCCTTCCGCCATACGGAAAGGAGCTCAAGGCGCCGTGGACGCGGTCGGTCCTCGTCGGCAATGTCATCGACTTCCCGGCAAAAGGAATATATTTCGAACATCGCCGCTCTTTTTTCGCGGCCAAGAATGCGCATCGCCAGATAAAACGAGCTGCCTCCCGCGCGGTTCGCAGCCGGTGAGGCCCCTGCTCCCAGCTCTGGACTTTGCACATTCATGGGGTCTGGTATCGCTGCGCTGGCGTCATTGTTCGTAGCATGCGACGCAGTATAGCGCGCCCGCCGCCGTTTACAGCCGTTGCAAGCGCTTCCGCTTTGGTGAGATGGACCCGTTCGGCCAGTGGATCACGAACCATCAGCATCGCGAGCAATTGGCCTGCCAATGATTGAATGACCGAAATTTCAAGCGCAAGCCGAGTGTCGCTAACCTTCGGCTCAAGCCCCCGGCTTTCATCTAACAGAGTCGAAGTACGAGCTACCAACCCGCGCAGACAATCCCGCAAGGCCGGGCTCGCCCGATCGTCTTTTAGCGCTTCAACCGTCGCGCCGCTGGCCGACAACGCGTCGAGAGGTATATAGACGCGGTCGAGCGCCAAATAGTCTTTTGCGCAATCCTGCAGGTGATTAATGACCTGCAATGCCGCACACAACGCGTCCGATGCGGGCCAGGTGTCACGAGCCTCGCCGTGAACGTCAAGAACAAAACGCCCCACCGGCATAGCGGAGCGCGAACAGTAATCGATCAATTCATCCCAACTGGCGTAACGGAGTTTCGTCGCATCCTGCCGGAACGCGCTCAGCAAGTCCTGGGCATGCCGCGGCAACAGCCCGCGCTCATTCAGGACCGCCCGCAGCCTTAGTCCCTCCGGTTCGTCGCCGCCGCTGCCCACAAGGCTGGATTCGAGACGATCGAGACGGTCAATTTTCTCCGCACTAGTGAGCTGCGGGTGATCGGCAATATCGTCGGCAACCCGCACAAACTCGTAAAAGGCCAGGATGACAGGCCGGTGCTGCCGCTTGATCAAGCGGGACGCAACCGGAAAATTCTCGTCATGAGAACCTTTGCCGGATCGCAACTCGCCACTGTGAATCATCGCAGGCTTGCCGCATCAGCGTGAATGCGCCCCTTCCACTGAGCGCCCCGGCCTCGCATATGGTCATACGCGGAATTGACCGTGTAATACAGATAGAGCGCGGCAATTCCGGGCAAGGCAAGACTCCATAGAGGCGACAATCGATAAAATCGCAACGTCGGTATGTATGAAATAGTCATCGCGAGCCAGGCAACCAGACCCAAAACCCGCGGCAAGCCTGTGGCAAAGATTGCGAGCAGCGGCGGCGCAATGAAAGTCAGCGTCATCATCGCAACCGTTGCAGCCAGGAGCAGCGGTGAGTAACGAAGTTGTGCGTAGGCGGATCGGGAGATCATCCGTTTCACATCGATGAACGTGTCATAGGGCCTGATGCTTCGCGAACGATCGGTAAGACCAAGCCAGATTGGACCGATCTTTTTCAACTTCTCCGCCAACGAGCAATCGTCGATCAACGCGTTTCGTATGCTGGCAATGCCGCCGGCACCCGCAAGAGCATCTGCGCGCACGAGCATGCAGCCTCCGGCCGCGGCCGCTGTATTCGCGCGCGGCTTTGAAACCCAGGAGAACGGAAACAACATTTGAAAGAAATAGATAAAAGCGGGGACGTGCGTGCGTTCTGCAAGGCTCTCACAGCGTAACTTTGCCATCAGTGACGTGAGCACAAAGCCGCCAGCCCTCGCCTGCGTCACGAGCCAGGCAAGCGTGTCAGATGCGTGCGCAATATCGGCGTCGGTCAGAAGCAGATATTCGGGCTGAAATTCTTCGGCGGTGGCGATGCCTTGCTTGACGGCCCAGATTTTTCCGGTCCACCCGCGTGGAGGACTCTTGCTGCCAACCACGATCAATTGCCTACTGGGTACAGATGCAGCTGTCTGCGTCGCCAACGATGCGGTTCCATCGCTGCTGTCGTCATCGACAAGGACGATGCGGAAGGAGCCGGGATACACCTGCCGCAACAGCGAGCCGATGCTTGCGGCGATGTGGTCGGCTTCGTTGCGCGCCGGAACAACCGCAACGACCGCGGGCCATTGCTGTGCCTCGGGACTGGCGCGATCCGTGTCGCGGACCCCGCAGAGCCAGAAAGCGCCACGGCCAACGATCAGGTAGAGCCAGACCAAGGCGCAGATAATTGCCACCACTTCGCTCATTGAAAAATTTCTGATTGCGAAAAGTTCACGTCGGTCCCCACTTTTAACATTGTAAGTGCGTCTTGGTTCGACCGTTTTTGCACTTCCCCGAGATGTCCCACCCTCGAAAATCTCGTGAATTGACGGCCTTCTACCACGAACTCGGCCGTTTGCTGCAGTCGGTTGGCGGGGACAAAATCCAGCCTTGCGACCGGGCCAAACGCCGGTAGTGTTCGGTGCAACAACAACATGGGCTGAAAACGCATGGTGCCTTCTTCCAGTGATGTCATCATTATCGGTGCGGGTAACGCGGCCTTCTGTGCCGCCCACGCGGCAGCCGAGCACGGCGTATCCGTCCTGGTGCTTGAACGCGCTCCGGAAGACGAGTCAGGGGGCAACAGCCGCTTCACCGCGGGGGCCTTCCGCTGCGTTTACAATGGCGTCGAGGATCTTCGCCTGCTCATGCCGGACCTCACCGATGAAGAGGTCGCCAACACGGATTTCGGCACTTACACCGAAGACAACTTCTTCGACGACATGGGCCGCGTTACGGAGTATCGCACTGATCCTGATCTATGCGAGTTGCTGGTAACACGCAGCAAAGAGACGATGCGCTGGATGCAGAGCAAGGGCATCCGTTTTATCCCGATCTACGGGCGCCAAGCCTACAAGATCGATGGGAAATTCAAATTCTGGGGCGGCCTGACGGTTGAGGCCTGGGGCGGTGGCCCAGGCCTGGTCGAAGCGCATACCAAAATCGCAAAGAAAAGCGGCATTACGGTCGTCTACAAAGCGCGCGCCCAATCGCTTATCGCCGATGATGACGGTGTACACGGCGTCCACGTCAAGCACGACGGGCGCACCGTCGATGTAAAATCGAAGTGCGTTGTGCTCGCGGCCGGCGGCTTTCAGGCCAATGCTGAAATGCGAACACGCTATCTTGGGCCGACCTGGGAGCTCGCAAAGATTCGCGGCACACGATTCAACACCGGTGACGCCATCCGCATGGCGCTTGACATCGGTGCCATGCCGACCGGCAACTGGTCAGGCTGCCATGCGGTCGGTTGGGACCGTAACGCACCGGAATTCGGCGATCTCGCGGTCGGCGACAATTTCCAGAAGCATTCGTATCCATGGGGCATAATGATCAACGCCAACGGCGAACGCTTCGTCGACGAAGGAGCCGATTTCCGCAATTACACATATGCGAAATACGGCCGCGTTATCCTAATGCAACCGGGCCAATTCGCCTGGCAGGTCTTCGATAAGAAGATCATTCCCATGCTGCGTGACGAATATCGGATCAAGCAGGTTACCAAAGTACGCGCCGACACACTTGAAGAACTCACGAAAAGACTCGACGACGTGAACGCCGATCGTGCTCTGGAAACGATCAAAGCGTACAACGAGGCGGTGCGCACCGATATTAAGTTCAACCCGAACGTCAAGGATGGCCGTCGCACCGAAGGCCTCGCCATTAACAAATCGAACTGGGCCAACACCGTCGACGAACCGCCGTTCGAAGCCTACGCGGTAACGTGTGGAATCACTTTCACTTTCGGCGGACTGAAAATCGACACGTCTGGTCGCGTGATCGACACCGATGGCCAGGCCATTGCCGGCTTGCACGCAGCGGGCGAACTTGTCGGCGGCCTGTTCTATTTCAACTATCCCGGCGGTACCGGTCTGATGGCCGGCTCGGTGTTCGGAAGAATCGCTGGAACGACGGCCGGGCAGCGGGCGGCACAGATGCCGTCCTGAGGTGCGTGCTCGTTATCTCGGCGGGGCTTTTGTTGTGCGCTCGGGCAGGCGGTAGAATCGAATGGCGGACCGCGCAGTTTCAAGCCTCAACTTCTTGTATCGATCGACGTATTCGGCTGCAACGCCGCTGTCCAGCATGAGAATGGCACGCTAGTTTTCCACGACAGATCGATCGATTTTGCCAGGACCAGAATTTGATCCTTCGGGTCGTGCACCATGGCGCGCTCGATCGCTCCAATCGGCAGGTCAGTCAGCAAAGACAATCCCGCCGCCGTTTCGGCGAACTTCCGGAGCTCCGCAAATTTGCAAACTTGCGCTTCGTTAAGTCCCCTTTTTTTGCAGTAGCTCGACGTACGCTCTGGCCTCGGCGAACTTCGACGTACGGTCCCGTAACTTTGTCTGAATCTGGTCCGCCGCCTGTTTGATCATTTCGCGAACCAGATCTGCTTTGCCACGATCCGCAGTTTCGAATTTTTGTCGGACCGTTTCTGACGCTGTTTCAAAAAGCGTCAGCAGGTATTCACGGGGAATTTCCGGCCGCGCCCAGACCAACACAGCGAGCTCCCTGTCATTCTCCGATCGCGTGACCAGCCTGGAATAACCGAAATCAGAAAATTGTGCCCCGCGTTCGCAGCCGTGCTGATGACCACTTTCTTATCTCCGCGGTCGGTAACGTTCTCGCTGGCTGCGCACTAGGCCAGGCTGATGAGGATAGCGCCGAGCAGCACCGCTCGGTGTCTAACGAGCGCGTGCAAAACTTTTTTGAGCCCTCATCCGATAGACGTCACAACAGCCTCAAAGCCATCATCGTCAATAATTTCAAATAATTAGCCTAGAGCCATTGATTTTCCGTTAGTTGAATCCCTGTGGCTTTGCACGCGCCGAGGGCTTTTCCGTCGGTTAATGATTTATTTTTTGTTACGCCTGGTTTTGCGAAACGCGGCCGTCTTTCAAACGTTCGATCCATCGTGCGAGGTTAACCCGGGCAGCGGCATTTACGTTGCATTCATGATGCAAGACCAGCAGGTTGTCGAAACAGATATTCCGGCGCGGCTTGACCGATTGCCGTGGGGTCGATTCCACACGCTTGTCGTGGCCGCCCTGGGTATCACCTGGATTCTCGATGGGCTGGAAGTGACGCTCGCCGGCAGCCTGGCCGGCGCTTTAAAAACAAGCCTGCACTTCTCCAATACCGATATTGGAATCGCCAGCAGCGCCTATCTTGCAGGCGCTGTGCTCGGGGCGCTCTTCTTCGGTTGGCTGACCGATCGGCTTGGCCGCAAGAAACTGTTCTTCGTCACGCTCTCCGTGTATCTCGTTGCAACCGCGGCAACCGCAGCCTCATGGAGCCTCGAGAGCTTCGCCTTGTTTAGGTTTCTGACCGGCGCCGGGATCGGAGGCGAGTACGCCGCAATCAATTCGACGATTCAGGAGCTTGTTCCGGCGCGGGTGCGTGGGTGGACCGATCTCGTGATCAACGGAACGTTCTGGATTGGCGCCGCCTTGGGCGCGCTCGGTTCGCTTGTATTGCTTGATGCCCAGCTGATTGATCCAGATTTTGGCTGGCGGCTCGGATTTCTGATAGGCGCCGGATTGGCTTGTTTCATTTTCCTCATGAGATTATGGATCCCCGAAAGCCCACGCTGGCTGATGACGCACGGCCACAGCGAGGAGGCCGAACGCGTCGTTGCCGGAATTGAAAGGCGGTTTGCACCACCACCGGCCGCACAGCTCCTTCCCCGCGCGCGCCTGCGCGCCCGCAAGTCGACGCCGCTTCGGTTGGTCAATCAGACTCTTTTCAAGCACCACCGCCGTCGCACCGTCGTCGGTTTGAGCCTGATGGCAGCGCAGGCATTTTTCTACAACGCGATTTTTTTCACCTACGCTCTTATTTTGATCGACTTTTACGGTGTCGCCTCCGATCGGGTCGGTTTGTATCTCCTTCCATTCGCCGTCGGAAATTTCTTTGGCCCAGTGCTGATCGGCCGATTTTTCGACACGCATGGTCGCCGAATCATGATCGCCTTCACGTATATTGCCTCGGGCACTCTGCTGGCCTTGACCGGTTGGCTTTTCATGCAGAACCTGATCGATGCGGCCACACAGACTGCGTGCTGGACGATCATCTTTTTCTTCGCCTCCTGCGCAGCAAGCTCCGCCTATCTGACGGTGAGCGAAACTTTTCCGCTCGAGATCCGCGCACTGGCAATTGCTTTCTTCTATGCCGTTGGCACCGGAATTGGCGGCATTCTCGCCCCATCGCTATTCGGTCTGCTCATCGACACCGGTTCGCGTGTAAGCGTGTTTTGGGGTTACCTGTTTGGATCCGCACTCATGATTTTCGCCGGCGGAGTCGCATGGCGTTGGGGCACCGATGCCGAGCGAAAGCCGTTGGAAGAAGTCGCGCGGCCGCTGACATTCGTTTGAGCCTGGTAGCGCGCCTATTCCGTGCCTTTCGACAAAAGGTCCTGCAACGCCTGCGGCGCGAAGATAACCACCCCGCCACGCTCGAGCTTCAGCCATTTCTTGCGCTGCCAGTCCTGTAGCTGTTTGTTCGCACTTTCGCGCGAGACCCCAATCATTTGGCTGATCTCGCGCTGGGTTACGTTGATTTTGCGCGAAGGCACGGCGGTGGCCGAAGGCCGATAAAGATGCAGCAAAACTTTGGCGAGACGATTGGGCAGGCCGAGGAAAACAATGTCTTCGACCTGTTCGCTTGTTTTTCTTATGCGCGCGCACAGGATCTTGATCAACCTCTCGGCAACCTCGGGATTGTCTCGAATCAAAGGGGTAAAGTCGCGGCGTTCGATGACCATCAATTCGCAATTGTCGATAGCAATGGCGTCGGCGGTCCGTTGCCCGCCATCGAGAAAGGCGATCTCTCCGAAAAGCTCGCCCGGAACCACCAAATTGAATATTGCGTCTTTTCCCTCTTCGGACGGCGCGCTGATTCGCACCGCGCCGGCCCGCACTGCGTAAAGCTTCGACCCGATATCCCCTTTCCGGAATATCACCGAGCCTCTTTTGACTTTCGACGTAATGACCCGTGGGGCCAGGCGGTCGATGACCGTATCACCCAAGTCCCTGAAAAACGGATGCGCCCGAAGCAACGCCTGCTTGTCGAACGGTTGCGTTTGAGAACGTACTCCCGGAGCCATCGCGATTCACCAACCCGCGTCAATAAAGATAATCCCCCAAGGATACCATATCGGACCGACCAATGCGCAAACACGCCCGGACGGGTCAGTTGGTCGCATCAGCTCGAAATGCGCCGCAAGTGTGAGCTAGCTCACGGTCGCAGGCCCTGGCGGATGCTACCGATCTCCATAGCGGAGACTGACCATGCAACCTCTCGGCAAAGCTGACCGGGGCATGTCCCAGCAGCGCTCGACCGATAGCTATGGCCCCCCGGAAAGCGCGATCGCAGCGATTTTGCTCGTATTTTATGGGCTGGCGCTTGGCGCTGCTATCGCTTCGCCTCTGGTTTCAGGGGCACTAGAACTGGCGAGCCGATAGAGAAATATGCCGGTCAAAATACACCAGGTCTTCTACTTTGTCGCGCTTTGCGAGGAACAGAGCTTCACCCGGGCGGCAAACCGCTGCGGCGTCGCACAACCCTCGCTCACTCGTGCCATTCAGACACTGGAGGCGGAATTCGGTGCTCCATTGTTCGAACGAAGCCGGTCGAATGTTCGCCTGACTCAGCTGGGCCTTCTGGTCCGTCCGGATTTTGAGCGGATCAGCCAAGCAACGATCGTTCTAGCGCAGAGGATCACCGAGCTTAAGGCACCGCCCTCTTCCAGACCCGAACCGAGTTCGACCGACGCATTATGCGTGCCACCATAGCGATTGTCGCGACAGTTGCGCTCCGCTCATTACTATTGGGCTTGGCTTTCCCCCCAACACCGCCGCCGAACTGGCGGACGCGCCGATAGTGGTTTCCTACACCCTACAGTTGATCGAGGGCGTGCCTCGTGGCAAATAGGCTTGAAAATCAAGCTGTTTGCTCATGAATGGATTCTTAAACTTCGCGGCTTAATTTGTCGGGACGTTAGTTCCGTCCGACGAGTCCTCAACCGCTTTTCGTTTTTTTCACGCGGGTTTGTGGCCGAGTTCCGCCAACACTTCATTTTTGCGCACGAGTTCGTCCTCGAGGCGCGCGATATTTTCGAACAGACGCTCGGTCGTCAGCCGCAGAAAATAGAATCCGAATTGCGGGTTCTGGAAATAAAGCTCTTTGACCTGCTGGTAGCTGGCGGTAAGGACCTCTCCATCTTCCACGCACTCGATGGTCTGAGTGCGACGATTATCTGGCGCGAGAAGTCCCAGGTCTCCGAAAACCTGACCGGTCGGGAGTTCAATTCCCATTTCGCGCAGACGATACCGACCGCTCACGCTGTAATACATTGCGTCGGCCAAATCCCCCTTATGAAATACAATATCCCCTTTGCGAAAACCGCGCCGAGCCATGAACGGCTTCAGCCAATCGATCGAGGTTTCGCCATAGGACGCCGCGGCCTCCACGTCTTGAATGAGCTTCCGCATCTGCTGAAGCCGCACCGTGTTCAGCGGCAGAAGAATCAAATTCAAGATAAGCGTGGGGTAAATTCCGGAGAAAAATCCGTAGACAATGAACAGCGCGTTGCACGTCATGCTGACGACGCGCAGGGGAATCATTGTCTTCATCGCACACGTGACGATACTGGACGCCACGGCCGCATACCCGAACCACATCGGCCATTCGGTGTGCTTGAGAAATTCCATGCCTTTCCCCTCCGTCGGTCGGCTAAGGTTTTCCTACTAATACAGCGGCCCAGAACCGGGATAAACGGCGGAGTGAGACGTTCCTTCGTTTTGCCCGGGCAATGAGTTCATCGTTTATTTGGCGGGAATTGACAAACGCCGCTGTTATCTGGCCGTCATTTCGGGCCTCTCACGAACGGAGACAAGGAATTTATTTCTTTCTGCTCCTTGTCTGCAATACACTTAAGGAGAGAATGCCATGAGCGCCGCCAAACATTCAGCAACCACTCCGTTTGGTCCTTCTGCTTCAGAATTGACGCCAAAAAATCTTTGGGACCAGTTTTGGCCCGACGTCTACGGCAAGGAAGTGCAGACAACCGCCACTTATTCCTACACATGGGTGGCGGATCAATTCGGGCACATTTGTCTTGGTCTGATCGGCAACTTTGCCGCCACCGCCCTTTGCGGCGTGGTGATAAGCCGCGTATTGCCAAAGCAATTCGAAACCCTTCGTAATTCAGCTTGACGAGGCGCCGGCACCCCCCGACTGCCAAAGGAACGATATTCCCCTCAACGCGTGCTGCGTCTCGTGTCGCGAAGCTCAAAAGCATTTACCAGGTCAGCACCAGCACGCCCGCTAGGCCTCCGGATAAGCGATGATCATTCGGTAGCAATCGAGGCTACGGCTGAGAAATTCATAGGCGGCACCCCAAAGGTACAGCCGGAAACGGCGATAGTTGAACTCGCCAAATTGCTCCACGACAGTGTCGCGGTTCTGGTCAAAATTGCGCGCCCACTGCTGGAATGTGAGAAAATAGTTGAAGCGATCGTCGAACATTTCCTGCACACGCAGCGGAGTTATCGACATCTTGTCGAGGAGATCATGGAGAACGAGGAACGAGTGGTTCCCGCCATAGATGTGTTTCACCATGAAAGATGAGAGCTCGTATTTTTTGGTGCAGGCACTCGCATCTAGAAAGATGCATCGTCCAGGTTTGAGCATTTCCGTGAACTTTCCCAGCACGCGAGCGTAGTCCGGCAGATGCTCGATAACACCCATGATGACGATCGCATCGTACTTTCGATCACTCCGGTACTGCAGGAAATCACCTGTGATCAGCTCCCACTCGAACCCGAGTTGCCTTGCGCGGCCGGTGAGGTAGTCAACCGACGTTTGTGAATTGCTGATCCCAGTGCAGCGAACACCGCGTTGCGAGGCGTATTCAAACCACGCGCCCCAGCCGGGACCTATTTCCAGCAGATGGTCGCCGCTCTTCAGGCCCAGTTTCTCAAAGCAATATCTGAACTTGCGCAGGGTCGCGACGTTGAGCGTTTCGCTTCGGTCTTCATANACACCTTGCGTGTAACAGGGCGTCTGTGGATCGAGGAAACTAAGGAAGAAAGTCGGATCGATGTCGTAATGGGCGCCAATGGCACGCTTGTTGGTGTGGACCTGACCAAACAACAACGGTTGGATGAAACGCCAGGCGGCAACGAAGGGGTGAAAGTCCTTCATCGCGCCGCGCAATTCGAACGGGCGCAACATATCCCCGTCGATATCGATATCACCGTCGAGATACGCGTCTCCAATCTGACCTTCGTCGATACTTCGGATCGCACGCAATCCTCTGTTATTTCTGATGGTGACCCGAAAACTGGGCGAGCCGGGCCCAAAATGCTGAACGGCCTTGTCGGGTAACACGACGTCGAACGAAACCGGCGAAGCTGAAAAATGGTCGGCAAATCGACCAAGCATATCCGCGGCTCCAAACTCAAAGTGCGAATTAATGCGCTACTGCAAGAAAGCTGTAACCTCGCGCCTTGATCGCAGCCTCGACACGACGGTCAAGATTCTGCAAATGCGCCAGCTTTTTGAGACGGGCTTCAATCTCTATGTCTTTCCGGTTTGGGCCGAGAAAATTCTGCAAGCTCAACAGGCTGCGAAGCTCGAATATCGGAAATCCAAGACTTCGCGCACATTCGATTGCCTCGCGAAATTTTGCTTCGACCTCTTCTGCACTTTCCACCTTCATGTCGGCTGCAATAAGTGCATCGATGCGGCGGGCTTCGGCCTCGATCCAAAGATCGGTACCTTCGGATATCATTGTCAGACCGCGCGCGCAGGTTTTCTTTGCCTCCTCCAGTTTTCCCTGGAGACGCTGGGCCTCAGCCAAGCTCGCGAGATGTCCTGGAAGAGAAAGGCGAAAATCGATGCTTTCGAGCCTGTCGATGGCTTTCGTCAGCATCGCAACGCCGTTTTCGAGGTCGCCGTCCTGGCACAGTGCCCAGCCCATAAATGCCGAGCCGAACAGACGGAATGGGCCAAGGCGGTGCTGGTCCGCCAAAGCGATCAATTGCTGCGCCTCGCGCTTCATTTCAGTCTTGGCCCCGCACAGACCGAACAGCCAGCCGCCCACATATGCTCGCGCCAATGCCGTCGACTGCGGATGACGCAGGGCGTCGGCCGCCTCGAGCGCGTCGAGCCCGACCTGAAGGGCCTCGTCGACCTCGCCAAGGCAGAGCAACGCGATGCTCAACAATGACCGGCTATGGACCTGCGTGTTCTGGCCGAACAATTGTGTCGCGGCGGCGTCGCGCTCTGCCGAATAAAGTTCGAGCGATTGGTCGAATTGCTCCTTGGCCTTCAAGGCCGCCCCAGCGTTTATGTGTGTCATACCGCACAGGCGATGGCCGATGACGCGTCCGGAGGCGTAGGACTTGTCACTCGCCACCGTGAGGAAAAGCTGGGCCAATGGCGCCGCGTCTTTATTCCGGCCACGACACATTGCGAAGGTGAATTGCCCGAACAGAAATGCAAATACCAAGGGCGACGCTTCCCCTTCCCGGCAAAGTGCAAGGCCGCGCTGGCAGCATTCGGACAGGGCGGGCGAAGTCGGCCCTTGCGTTGAAATGAGCGAGGGGATCAACGCGCCTTGGAGAGCCAGTTCGAGCTTCGCGCGCAGCTCGGGGGACGAAATTTCATTCAGCAAGCTGAGGCCGCGGCGTAAATCTTCGACAGCCTCGATATGGGCAGAGCGTCGAGCTGCGCTAGCGCCAGCATCCAACCAGGTCTTGATCGCCTCTTGGAATTGCGCGGATGCCGTCAGGTGGTAGGCGATCAGTTCGGGGACAAAGGGCCCGGCAGCACTGTCATGCTGCAGTTGCTTTACGATGTTAGCGTGGGTCGCCCGCCGTTCCGATTGCACCATCGATTCGTACGCGGCGCGTTGCAGCAGGGCATGCCGGAATTCGAAGCGCGCCTCGCGATCTTCGTGGTTTGAGCGTAGAATTTCCGCGTCGATCAATGCCTCCAGCGGCTCAACAACGTTTTGCGCGTTCTCCTGCAGCAACGCCGCCAAGAAATCGGCGGTGAAAGGCCGTCCGATACACGCAGCGGCCTGCACGACCCGCCTTCCATCGGCAACCCGATCGAGCCTTTCGGATATCATGGCGGCAAGTGTCAGTGGCAGGTCGCCGCGCCGGCGCGAGGCATTCGATGCCTGCTCCTTCTGATCGACGAGGGATAAGACAAGATATTCGACGAAAAGCGGAACGCCGTCAGCTGCTTCAACGGCGCGCTTGAGCTCCTCATCAGACAAATCTTGCGATCGCGGAATGGCGCGGGCCAGTTCGTAGCATTCATCCAAACTGAGCTGACCGAGCTCGATGGCATTTTCGGTGCGCGGCAGGTTCGGACTCTTTGGAAAAGACCGGCCCGTCAAAGCCACCAGAACCGCGGTGTCTGCCAGGCGCTTCACAAGCTCCTGCAACAGTTCGGCCGACGACGGATCGATCCAGTGAACATCATCAACCCATATCAATGTCGCCTGTTTGCGCGCCATCTGCTCGAAGATCGACCCCAACAAGGCGAACTGCTTTCGCTTGAAAAGGAATGGTGTCGGTGCGCTTGCTTCGGTTGCCGAAGTCAGCGACGTGCCTATCAGGCTACTGATGATGTCTTCGTTTTCCGGATTCTTTAGTCCAAGGTTGTCGAGAAAATTCGCGATCTTCTGAGCACGAATGGCCTTGTCGTCGTCGATGGTCAGGCCCGCCTCCGACCACACGAACATCCCGACCGAGTAAAGTGGCGTGCTTGCAAATATGTCATGGCAGTGAATTTGCAGAAGGTTTGCATCGGAGAACTCGGGATGCTTAACGATCTCAGTCGCAAGCCTTGTCTTGCCGACACCCGCCTCGCCTGTGATCAGAATGGTCTCGCACCTGGACTTCTCCTTCGCCCTGTCCCAACAGGAAATCAGACGTTCGACCGATTCCGCGCGACCGACAAAATGTGGCGTGCCACGGCGTCCTCGATGGTATGTCCGCCCAATCCCGACGCGAGGTTTGGTGATCTTGTAGATCGGAATGCTGCGACTGATACCTTTAAACCGCCTGGGTCCGAGCGATTCGTAGTCGAACATCCCGGAAATCATTTCGAACGTTTCGCCGCTGACAATGACCGAATCGGTCGGCGCATCTGCCTGCAACCGGGCGGCGAGATTTGCCGCCTCACCCACAATGCTGTGATCCTGCGCGCCGCCGCTGGCCAGCTCCGAACCGATCACGATCAGACCAGTGTGAATTCCGATACGGATGGCAATTTCGGGCAGTTGCTGGCCACGAAGCTCGCCGTTGAGTTCATGAAGGCGGTCATGGAGCTCGAGGGCGGCACGAACCGCACGCTCTGCATCGTTTTCGTGGGCAGCCGGATAGCCGAAATAGACCAGCACTCCGTCGCCGCTGAAATGGGCAACGAAGCCGCCGTAGCGCTCCATTACCGTCAGGGCGAGCCGCTGATATTGCAGCTGCAGATCCCGCAAATCCTCGGGATCCAGCCGTTCCGACAGCTCGGTATAGCCCACAAGGTCGCAAAAAAGGATCGTCAGGTAGCGACGTTGCGGGACAGTTGACCGACTTGTCCCATTAGACCCAGTCGCCATCTTCACGCCTTCCGGATGAGCATATTTAACCAGTTCATCCGTGCCAACCAATGTGCTCTTTCCCAGCCACTATTGAATTGCGGGGACCCACTCAGATTGTAAGCTAGGCTGGCGGTGGCCGCTAGCTGAGCCCTATGTCGCAGGCCGACACCGCACATTTTATTGCTGTTGTTAATAATTACGACCGAAGGGGGCGATGATGCGGTTCTTGGCATCAATCACGCAACGTCAGCCGGGGCATTTGAACGGTTCCCTTTCCACCGGCGCAAAAAAACGACGCGCTCTTGTAATCTGCACACATCTCCGGCCCGGTCGAGTCAAACGGCGGTCGAGCTATGTCATGCAGCCGATAAGCGGACTGCATGTCGCATCTTTGATCGACCCTCAACGATTCGATGTCCGTCTGTACCACGAGGACTGGCACGGCCCCTTCGATCCCTTTCAAGCAGAAAAATATGACCTCGTTTTCCTGACTGGGTTGCAGCCAGACTTCGATCGGATGCGACAGCTCTCCTATTTTTTCCGGCGGGCTGGGGCCAAAGTCGTCGCCGGCGGCAGCGTTTGTACGATGTTTCCTGAGTTCGCGGCGCAGTTTTTCGATGCCGTATGCTCCGGTGGGGTAGACAGCGTGCGACAGGTCGTCGCCGATTTCGAACGGGACGGAGTTAAACCCATATACCGTTCGCCCACGATGCAAATCTCTTCCTATGCAGTCGACTACAGCCTGCTTGCCCGGAGCGGAATCAGCCCCAGCGTCCATCTCATGGAATCATCTCGGGGATGCAGCTTTCGATGCAGCTTCTGTGTGATTCCGTCGGAGGTCGGGGGTCACGCCAAGTATAGCCTCGCAACTCTTTCCGCTGCGATCGACAATGCCCTGGCGACAAGCCCTTTCTTCAGTTTCCGCCGATGGTACCCGACGATCATTTTCCTTGACAACAACTTCTCGGACGATCGCGAATATATGCTTCANGTGTGCGAGCTCATGCGCAAACACCCGAAGATCCGCGGTTGGGCGGCNCTCGTGACACAAAATATCATGCATGACCGGGAGTTGATCAAATACATGGCCGATGCGAAGTGCATCACGCTGTTTTTCGGCCTTGAGTCCTTCGATCAGGTCTTGCTCAAGAAGTACAGGAAAAAGCAGAACCTCGGCCGCAGCCATAACATTATTGATGACATTGCATTCGCCGAGTCGAACGGGATTGGCATCGGGTACGGCTACCTCTTCGATCCGCGCCTGCAAACGGTCGCGGAAATGGATCGCCAAATCCGCGTGATAGGTGAGCACCCCGCGCTGCCGATGCCGGTGTATTTGAGCGTCGTCGCTCCCCTCGCTGGTACCGAAGGATTCTGGAACGACCTCGCTTCTGGGCAATTGAGACCGAACTTGCGGCTGCGTGATCTCGACGGCGAAACGATTGCTTATTCAAATCTCGCCGATGACACGAATGCCATCGTCGGATTTCTGGAAAAGCTTTTCCGTCGTCCGTGGACGATCGTCAGTCGATTCTCGATTCTGATGAAGACGTTGCGGCGGATCGTCCACTCGGGAACTTACGACCCGATTCATTGGTACATTATTGCTGCGGCAAATCTCCACTGCTTTGTCTGGTCCAGCATGTCGCCGACCAAGGCGCGAACCTATCTCGCGGGCAGCGAATTACTCGATCCCCAATACGAGGAATTCCCGGCCGACATTTCGCGGGAGGACTATAAGCATTACTTCGAACCGATCGCGCTGACCGACGACTCCGGCGGTGCCGCGGATTGGCTCAAGCCCTATGTCCCACGCTCAGCGAAGCAACCATCGCGACAAATGCAAGAGCCGACTGAAGTTGAGCCTGCGAGTGCCTATCCGCGTACTCCCACCGATCTTCCGGTCAGTCGTGCTTCAGTCATCTAGTTCGCCTCGCAATCAAGCTTGCCCGATCGCCAGCTCACCCGGCTACAATCGACAATGGGTGGATACAGCAATACCGCTCGGCGGCGTCGCCACCATGTCGCGCACTGCGAAGGCTAGCCAGAAGCCTTTGTGACGGCATCGAACAGCGTTTGGGCGGGAAACGGTTTGCGAAGGAAAGCGACCTCGCCTGCTGCTGCAGCCGCCTGATTTCGAACGACCTCGTCGTCCAGGCCAGTCATGAAAATGATTGGATATGTGAAGCCGTCCGCGGCGAGTTTGATGAGCCAAGGCGCGACTTTCCACCCGCGTCTTGTTAGTATGTGCCAAAGCTTTGTCGGCGCGTGCCACCCTGAGGCAGGAAGCCAGCTTCATGAGCCTCTCTGATGCCAGGCGCTTCGGCGCTCTTCCAAACGCCACGGGCACGATCACGCGACTCGCCTACGCGCATGCAAAAGCGAAAGGCGTTGACCCCAGGCCACTGTTGAAGAAAGCGGATCTGACGCTCCAGCAAATCAAGAATCCGAATCTGCGATTCAGTGTCCTCGATCAAATAAACTTTCTAAACCTCGCCGCAAGTTCGCTGCAGGATGACTTGCTTGGCTTTCATCTCGCACTACAGCCGGATCTGCGCGAGCTAGGATTTCTTTATTACGTCTCCGCTTCTTCAGAGACCTTGGGCGGGGCACTGCACCAGCTTGCGCGTTATGGCTCGATCGCCAACGAAGGCGTTTCGCTGAAATACTCAGGCGGCAATCAGGTTGGCGTCTCCTTCCGTTATGTGGGGGTCAGCCGCCATCTCGATCGTCATCAGATCGAATTCTTCGCCGCGGTGCTCGTCCGTCTCTGCCGACACTTGACCGGAACCCGACTTGTGCCGACCCGAGTAAGACTGGCGCATCGTCGCGAAGGAAAATATCCCGAGCTGACGGAATTCTTCGGGACTGACGTTGAGTTTGATGCGCACAGCGATGAAATTTCGTTCGCGCCGACGAGCCAGGAAATGCCCGTCGTCAGCGCCGATCATCACCTCAACAGAATACTGGTCGGCTACTGCGAAGAGGCACTTCAACGTCGGCCGAAGAGACGTGGCCCGTTTCGTTCAAGGGTCGAAAATGCGATTGTTCCCCTGCTGCCGCATGGCAAGGCCAGAGCCGATGAGATCTCGCGCCGACTTGGCGTGAGTCAACGAACGCTGGCTCGCCGCCTTTCTTCGGAGCAGCTGAGTTTCTCTACCGTACTGGAAAATCTTAAAATGGATCTCGCGGAGCGCTATCTGGCCGATGAGGATCTGTCGATTTCCCAGATCGCCTGGTTGCTCGGCTACCAGGAGGTCAGCTCCTTCACGCATGCCTTCAAGCGGTGGACCAATAAAACGCCGCGTCAGATGCGATCGCGAAAGGCCGCATAGTCAATATTGCAATAGCTTGCACCCCGGTCAGTTTGCTCCGGTCAATTCCGACAGCTTTCTCGCCGTCTCCACGATCATGTCTATCCGGCGCTGCAATTTGTTTTTCAGGTCAGGAATGTTCACCTTATCAGTGACTCGATAAGCGTTGCCGACGCGCTCGACGTATCCGTGTTTGACCATCTCCTGCAGGCGCCTGACGACCGTTACACGAGGAAGTTTAAGTGAATTCGCTATCTTGTTGGCGCTTACCGGCGAACACATGACAGTACGGAGAAAGACATAAATTCCAATCATTCGAAACGTTGAACTGTCATTGTGTACCGTAAATGCAGTGCCGTAATCTTCGTTGACGCTGCGGATTAGGCCCATGTAGAGGCGGCACATAAGCATCCGCTCTCGCGCGAGTTCGATTCGAGGCGGCGGATGAAAATCCTCAACGAGGATGAAGTCTGAACCGTGTTTGGGTTGCCGTGGGCGCGCGGCGTGATGTCCCTTTTGAATTTCCATCGGCATTCTCTCCAACCCGACAGATCCCAAAACACCATGTTGGCAAGGTACATCGACCGTCGGCTCAAGCCGGCGGTCGATGTTTTCCGAACCAGCTTTCACGCAGTCAGCAAAGCGAGCTTGGCCCTCAAAGTATCGATTGTGGGCTTGATAATCTCGGCAACACCTGGGATCGCCAGCGCTTTGTCAAAGAGCTGGTTGAGAGTTGACATCGCCGGGCTGACCAAACCAGCCAGCATCTTGCGCTGACCGTCCGACAACTGCGCCAGCATGTCGCTGACTTTGTCGATCTGAGACGTAGCTGTCTGCAATCTCGGCAAAGCGGCTTGCGCAGAAGCGGCATCGGTAATGCCATTAAGGGTTGAACGTACGTTGGTGATGCTGTCAGTAACCTGCTTGCCGATATCGATCCCACCCACCGTCAAACTCTGGACCGTAGAGACGCCTTGCTGAACCACCGGCTCCGTTGGCCTGCCGAGAAGGTAAACGAGCAATGCAGCAATCGCGATCGCGGGAATGGCCCATAAAAGCCAGTTGGTAGACCCGGATGCAGCCTCAGCTGCTGAACGACGGGTATCATCAAGAGTTCGCGCGACTGAGGCAGCGGCAGCCCGCGTGGTCTCGCCCCCCGCCATGGCCGCTCTTTTTGCCGTATCGCCGAGCGAGTCGAGCAAACCTGTTCCGCCAAGCAGTCGACCGAAGCCCGAGGGAATTGCCGCGGCTATATTGTCCTTCTGGCTGGTCAGCAGGTTGGTAATACTGCTGGCATCCAGCCCACGGGAGCCTTGCTGCTGTCCGATTGCCCCCATAACGAGAGGCGTCAACATCCCTAGTACGGAATCTCCAGCAACGGATCCCAATCCCGAATATTTGCCGATTGAATTGGCCAGCGCGCTCTGGTCGCGATCGCCGAGAAGCGATGCCAGTATGTTCGATCCGCGGTCGGTGACTGACGATGCACCCGCACCGCCAAGCATGCCCGCAAATTTATCGAACGTGCCCATCTCCTGTTTTGCAGCGTCGGCGATCTTCTGCGAACCGCCAGGCTTTGCGGCGGCGCCGACCAACGCAGCCAATAGCGCCGGAACCCCGGCGCCTACCGCGGTGGAAGTATCGGTGCGATCAAGACCGAGTGCGCTGGCGATTCGTCCGATCATGTCGGGCGTGAGAAAGTTCATGACGAGCGATACGAGGTTTGTAGCCATTGCCGTCTACTCCCGCGTTCGTGATTGAACGAGATTGTCGTTCCGCAACTTCCCCGTGTTCGTGATTGAACAAATTTGTCGGTCTGGAACTTCAATGTCGAGATGGACCTAGGGCCCATGACCGCGTCGTCGATCGGTCACTACTCCGGTAGTTCCCGCTTTCATTCGGATTAACGTACGGGCGACCCATTGCAGTCGAAATTCCGTACTACCAAATGACCAATATGCTTGGTGACGTGCNGTGTCCGCGTTGGTTTCTGGCGGCAGCCATTCTCGCGACAGGGCTGACTGCCAGCGTGGAAGCGCACGCCCAATTTTTCTGGGATCAGCAGTACCAGTATAAGCGGTCGCGGCCGGAGTCGGGCGGCTTTTTCCGAAACTTTTTTGAACCGTTCAACTCGCGTCCGCGCGAAGACGACAATTACGGCCCGCCTCGGCGGCGACAGCTACAACAACAACAGCACGCCCAGCCGACCGAAAGCTCGCGTGCTCCTGCATCGCCACGCAAAGCAGAATCAAAAGTCGCGCCGACCACCTCTATCATCGTGATGGGCGACGATATGGCCGACTGGCTCGCTTATGGACTGGAGGACGTATTTGCCGACTCCCCGGAGATTGGCATTGTGCGCAAGAACAAGCTCAATTCCGGCCTGATCCGTTACGACGGCAAGGGCGACCTCGACTGGTGGCACGCTGCGCGCGACGTGCTGGCCCAGGAGAAGGCCGACTACGTGATCATGATGCTTGGCATAGGTGATCGCCAGGACATTGGCGAAAAGGATCTCNCCAACGAGGCAGATGCAAAAGCCAAGGATCAGAAAGATCAGCAAGCCAAAGACGGGGCAGACAAAAAGCCGACTCAGAAACCNGCCAAGCCTGACAATCCAGTCAAAACCGACAATCCGGAAGAAGTCGCCACGATGCAACGGATCAGGAAAACTGGTGTTGCTGAATTCCGGGGTGACGACTGGGCAAAGATCTATTCAAGGCGCATTGATGAGACGATAGCGGGGCTCAAAAGCAAAGGCGTACCGGTCATATGGGTTGGCCTGCCGCCAATTCGCGGCGCCCGCTCTACAGCGGACGTGGCCTACCTTAACGATCTCTACCGTTCGCGCGCCGAGCGCGCTGGTATCACCTATATCGACGTGTGGGATGGGTTTGTGGACGAAGCAGGCAAATATTCCAACTACGGTCCGGACTATGAAGGGCAGGTCCGACGTCTGCGCCTTGGAGATGGCGTTTACTTCACTAAAGCGGGAGCGGTCAAACTTGCGCGTTATGTCGAGCACGAATTGCGCCGGTTCATGAACAACCGCGTGCCGGTAGCGCTCCCGTCCGGGCCGCTCGAACCGTCACAGTCCGCAACAAGGCCGGCCGAGCGGCCTTTGCTAGGGCCAGTTGTTCCCTTAACCGGCACGCCGAAAGATAAAGATACGAAAGACAGCAAGGATGGCGACGACCTGCTTGGGGGGCCAGGCAGCGGCCAGATCCACGGCGACGCGACCGCAACGAAGGTCCTCGCAAAAGGTGAAACGGTCGCCGCTCCTTCCGGGAGAGCAGACAATTTTAGCTGGCCTCGCGGAGCCAATCCTTCCTCGGGTCAGCCGGTGCCAGTGCCGCCTGTGGCAATCGATACACCGGTGCCCGATGGGGCGACCGGGGCAATGGCCTCGGCACCCCCCGACGCAAAGCCGGAAGAACGGAAGAAGAAGAGCACCACCAAGAAGGTCACACAGAAAGTTACCAAGAGGCAGACGCAGCCGGAAAATGCGACGCCACAACCCTCGCAGGATTTCTTCCCGCGGCCACCAATGCCAATTGGGCCGGCGAATGGACCGTTCTACCGTACGCGCTAGCCGCCGAATGCAGCTTTCGCATCAAGTCAGACAGTGGGAAATGATATGGGCTCGCGTCGGTTCGGCGAACGGGCTGAAGGCTGGCTCGCAACCGAGCATCGCCGGCTTTCGCACCGGCTTTTCGGCCGGAGTTGAATCATGCTGGTTCGGCTTGGTAACCGGCGCCACCGGCAACCGGTCGCCTTTGAGGACCCGGTTGACCGAGACGACTGGCACTGCGTTGCTGGCGGTCACCGGGCTTGTCAGCGCGGTAACAATCCCAGCGATGAAGCAGCTCAAAAGCAGAGCCGCAGCGATATGCTTGAACCGGACGCCGGACACGTACCACATGGCACAACTCCCAAGCCCCGCCGCTCAGAACGAAAGAGCGTTAAGTATCAGGAGGCCCAAAAATACGGCCGTCAGCGATAAACCAAACACACCGGTGGTTACGCGTTCGCTCGTATTGGTCATGGCACCGTCCCTGCACTTCCGAGGCTTTTGCTTTTGTCTGCAGAGGCAAAATTAGAGCGCGTCTGGCCGAGGGCACCAGCATACGTAGGTAGCCGCCAAGTATAACGAGAAAGCGCGGACCCTATACCTAGGTGTAATGCCTTCTTCTAGCCGGCACGCGTCGCTACTTGCTGGGGATGACGGCCGTGCCCTCGATCTCAACCCTTGCGCCGGGCTCGAGCAGGCCAGCGACCACGATCAGTGACATCGCCGGAAAATGACGACCGATAACCCGACGATAGGCCTCGCCAATCTCCTTTTGCCGCGCGACGTAGGCCGCCTTGTCGGTAACAAACCATGTCAATCGTGTGAGATGCCAAGGTTCGCCCCCAGCTTCTGCCAACACCTCGACAACATTCGCGAGTGCACGCTCCGCCTGCCCGACGAAATCGTCGCTGACCAGCTCACAGCGCTCATTCCAGCCAATCTGGCCGGCAATGAAAACCTGGCGCCCCTCGGCGGCAACTCCGTTGGAATAGCCTTTAGGAGGCATCCAGTTCTTTGGCTGCAGAAACTCGAAAGTGTTCTTGCTCATGACTGACCGTGCTGACGTAATTTGAATCTCTGGATCTTGCCTGTCTGGGTCTTCGGCAGAGCATCGACAAACTTGACCGCGCGCGGATACTTGTAAGGCGCGATGACTGCTTTTACGTGGTCCTGCAGCCGTTTCACGCAGGCAGCATCGCCTTCGACCCCGGCCTGTAGCACAACGTATGCTGTGACGATCTGCCCACGTTCGATATCGGGAACGCCGATCACGGCACATTCCCCGACATCCGAGTGCGAGAGCAGCGCGCCCTCGACTTCGGGCCCGGCAATGTTGTAGCCGGCGGATACGATCATATCGTCCGCTCGCGCAGCGAAGTGGAAGCGGCCTTCTTCGTCCTGAAAATAGACGTCGCCGGTCAAATTCCAGCCGTCGCAGACATAAGACTTCTGTCGTGCATCGGCGAGGTAGCGGCACCCCGTCGGTCCGCGCACCGCCAATCGGCCAACCGACCCGGGCTTTACGGATTTCATCTCGGCATCGACGATCTTCGCCTCGTACCCGGTGACCGGACGGCCGGTGACCCCGGGGTGAGCGTCGTCCACCCGATTGGAAATAAAAATGTGCAGCAGCTCGGTCGTCCCGATGCCGTCCAGCATTGATTTGCCGGTTTTACGACGCCAGTCCTCGAAGACCGGTCCCGGTAACGTTTCTCCGGCGGAAACCGCGATGCGCAGAGAAGAAAGGTCGGCGCCCTGCTCCATCGCCGCCAGCATGGCACGGTAAGCGGTCGGCGCCGTAAAGCAGACCGTTGCCTTGTAAGTCTCGATGATCTGAATCATGTTCGCGGGCGAAGCATTCTCCAACAACGTTGCCGTTGCGCCGAAGCGCAAGGGGAAAATCGCAAGGCCGCCCAAGCCGAACGTAAAGGCAAGCGGTGGCGAACCGACAAACACATCGTCGGAAGTCACTTTCAAGACTTCGCGTGCATACCCATCCGCAACGATCAGAAGGTCGCGGTGGAAATGCATCGTCGCTTTTGGTTCGCCAGTCGTCCCCGAGGTAAACCCGAGCAGCGCAACGTCGTCGCGCCCGGTCGGCACCGCGGCAAAGGTCACCGGCTTGTCGAGCGCAATGCGGTCAAGCTCGGCGTCGTGATTGGAGGTTCCGTCAAATCCGACGACCTGCTTCAGGAACCTGCTGTCCTTGGCGCATGCGATGAGCTCGTCGGCAATCCGCGTGTCAGTCAGCGCCAGACTGATTTGTGCCTTGTCGACAATCTTGGTGAGCTCGCCTGCGCGCAGCAACGGCATCGTATTGACCACGACCGCACCAGCCTTTGTCGCCGCGAGCCAGCACGCGACAAGCGCGGGGTTGTTGCCCGATCGGATCAGGATGCGATTGCCGGGCTTAATGCTGTAATTCTCGACCAGCGCATGGGCCACGCGGTTCGACCAATCGGCCAGCTCCTTGTAAGTGCGCCGCCGACCATTTCCAATCAAGGCAATGCGATCACCAAAACCGCGTTCGACCATCCGATCAGTAAGTTCAACGGCCGCGTTCAGTCGGTCGGGATATTGAAATTCC
>AF_2010_repII_A001DRAFT_10000013_pt1 | contig 27724 bp, 21 predicted proteins | sample AmaForreplIIA001_FD_9190 | JGI IMG/M metagenome (IMG submission 9190)
AGCTGTAATTGCAGTTCCTATATATTCTGGAAAAGACAATTCTACTCTTATCGGTATATGGGCTGGTGGTATTGATTTTCATGTCCTCAGTACAGAGCTTCAATCGCTTAATCTACCAGCAGGTGAACGCGCAGTCTATGTAGGTCATAATGGACAGAAAATAGCTGATTCGAGTGTAAATAGCAGCAATAAAGCTGAATTTTTTGGTAATCTTCAGAGCTTCAAAAATGCAATTGATGACAAATCAGGCTCAAATATAGAAGAGGTGGGTGTCAACGGTACTACAGCCTCAAAGATGTTTGTTACTTATCATCCAGTCAAAGCATTTCAAAATACCTGGGCAGTTTTATTGATACAAAAAGCGAGATAGATATCGATTTTTTAGCGGCTACCAAGTCAGGATTCGGACTGGAGCCAGTTGTTTAAGGTAGTCGACTTTCATAATATTTTCTGGTAATCTCTGATCTAGTAGAAAATTTGAACATAAGGTAAGGGCTTGAAGAAATGCTGTCTCCTTTATTGTCTTGCAATCTCATAACCGGGTTAGCGACTCTGCTGTTGCCTGTCATCCACTCAGGATTTTGACATCATTTTTGGTCCCAATATATTCGACGACTTAGCAATCTAGGTGGCTATGAAGACAGAGTGGATAGGGTTGTTCAAAAATTACACGCAAAAGGCAGTTGACTAAACTAACGCATTACAGGATCGAGGTCAGTACCTAGTGTTGTGGAATATTATGGCTTTAGTTGATTGTGTGAGTTATAAGGAAATCACATCACTTTACGGTTAAATGGTACGTAACATCATACGCAAGATTTCCTGCGACAACTAATTTCGCTACAGATGCGGCTTACCGAATTACCGTAAAATGATCTCAGCTTTTATTCTAATTTCAACCATACAGCATTGTCCAACGGTTAAGGTCCACTGGCGCTAGTGTCATTTCATATAATTTTTCGTTGTTAACTGTTTAACTGTTTGACAGCTAAACGCTAATCAGGATCGCTTGTTGTAACATATCCGAGTGAAAGTCCTTAAACTACAGTACCAGAGACTTCTCAAAAGATAATCTTGGCGGGGTGCCACCTGGGCCAACTCAGGGAGTAGCTGATGGTTACTGGGCTATTTTGCCTCCTCTCAAGGCGGGCAATCACACCATCCACTTTAAGGCAGCAGCTGTCCAGCCTGCTACGACAGGAACATCTAATAGCTTTGTTATAGACGCCACATATCATCTCGCAGTGCAGTAAAGAACTATCCTTTTATGTTTTTGAGTTCAGCAGGTGTCTGAGCGTGCGCCATCACGTATAAGAGTCAACATGACATAGCTATCCCGGTAAGAATGGCATCAGGCGCTCTGGATATACTTGAAGGTCACAAGTACATAAACTTGGAGACATTCAAAAAAGACGGCAGGGGCGTGGTTACGCCTGTCTGGTTCATGGTAGACCGCGAAAACGTAATAGTCGTAACAACAAGCAACACGGGGAAAGCCAAGCGGACTAGGAACAATGCTGCAGTCAGGATTATGCCATCTGGTTTTAGCGGCGAACCCAAGGGAGATTGGATTAAAGGGACGGCAAGGTTTGCTAATCCGGATGAAATGAAAAGAGCGTTTGAACTCCGGGGCAAGAAGTACGGCTCTAGTGAAGGGTTGGCTAGTTCTCTTTCATCTTATAGCGAATCAGGACGACCAGTAGCGATTATAATAACCCCTGACTGAGATATATTATACCTACTACCTACAATCTACTATTGTTATGCTAGAAACCCTTACCCATAGGGTGCATAGCCGAGCCGTAGTAGGGGTGGTCGTGATTGTGGCCTTATCGCTTGGTGGTGGTGGACTGCAATCACTACCACATGTTTATGCACTTAATAATAGCACAAACGAGTCGAAATTCTTACCTGTACCAACATGCACCTATGATCCTGTGATTGTTTGTACAATGCCGCCACTTACACATGCGATACCATGTGGTGACAATCCTGCAACACCATGCTTACCACCACAAAATAGGACATCTGAGCGAGCTCTAGGTATTGGGGTAAATCGGACGATACCGCCTACTCCAACATGCTCGATACCGCCACTCAATGGCTCATTACCATGCAACAACGAGAACAGAAGTATCAGTCTGGCACAAAATCAAAGTAGCCTAGCCAATAATGTCACTAACGGAATGATACCAATTCCTCAAATGTGTCCTCCTGGGAGCAATGAAAGCATGCAGGGGTGTGGGAAACAGGTATACTCGCTTGATAATTTCACTGGTCCTCACTATCAGATGCCATGCAAGGACTCCCCTAGTACTATGTGTTATTATCCAGCACCATCAACACAACAACAACAACCACAACCACAACGAAATAGTACTACTATCTTCGGCTTCGGCTTACCGTCGTTTGCTAAGACTCACAATAACATAACAACGAATGAACCAATAAGGTCAGGTGCTTGTTTAGATGACCCTGCGGTTGCTTGTAGCCCTTAAAGTGGAGTTAAGGGACTGACTGACTTATATGCAGGCAGACAGACAAACAAACAAACGGACTGCAACTAGCTATTGACTGAGGCAGGTTGTTAGGGTTAGAGACGATGTTAGCAATTACAATCCGCTGTTTGTTTTGATACGTTCCGGATGGCTAAGGTAAGTACCACAACTATATGCATTTAAACCTGGCTAATAGGGAGATTTAAAACCTAGTATAACTTATCTAAATATTGATTTGCCAAAGAGGCTGTTTGTAATCGGAGTGGGTCCAGGCTCTCCAAAATATCTGACGGAGGTCGCGAAGGATGCTATTAGCAAATCTCGCTTTGTGATAGGATATAAATCTACTCTGGATATAATAAAGGATGTAATAGATAGACATGCTCAAAAGATTTCTGAAATCACTATGGAGAACCAAGAAATTGTTTATAACGAAATCTACAATAAAATGACTACAAGTGATTACTGTACCGTACCATTTACTGGCGACGTGAATTTTTCTGAATCTGAAGTCGTTGACCGCCTTCTTGAAATTTTTGGTGATGACAATGTTGAAGTCATTCCTGGAATTAGTTCAGTCCAAATAGCTGCAGCTAAATCCAAAGTGCCAATCGATAAGGCACACATAATTACATTTCACGTGAGTGGAGACATAGAAGGCAAAAAATTGGAATTACTTAACGCTTTGAGGGATCTTAAGAGCATTATATTACTACCTAGGCCATGGCCTAGTAACCCGGCGAAGAATTTCATGCCTTCAGAAATTGCAACCTTCTTGAGAAAAAATGGAGTTGACACATCAAATTTGAAAGTTTACGTGTATGAATTCTTGACCCACGACGACAGAGAGACCTTGTTTCAGGGTAGAGTCAGCGAACTAGAAGGAAAGTACTTCGATGCTTTCTCAGTCATGGTAATCGACCAAGTAATTCGCAGGACCTATTTACAGTTTGATTGAAGACTTGAAGCTGTAAGTAGCAAAGCGGAAATTATAACAATATAGAAAGCCTAAAAAGATTCTATATATTATTAGCTCTATCTCATAGCATAATAACCAATCTATATTGTTCTAAGGATTATAGACATAGATAGCTGATTTGTCTGGGTACCTACTCCTAGCCTATGAATCCATGTAAAGAAAATCTGCTTAGATCCACTATATTAGGGCTTCACGTCAGTAGTTCCACAATTGTCTTTAAATACTTACTATGGCTTTGAATATTATGCCGATAACAAATGAATCTGTTGGCATGTCTAGCAGCTCTTCGACAAAGTATTGTATCGAATGTGGCGCCCGGATGTCGAAGCCAGCACGTACATGTCCTGCCTGTGGAGAGACTCAAGTGTGAATTTCAAGTAACTTCACTTACTTTTTTGTGTTGATTTATTGCTCTAATTGAATGTCTTCTTCGGCGTCTGGTCTTTTTTTTATACTACAATATATGATTGATTATATATTAGGTACGGAGTGAGTACCACCAAACTGTGTAATGATCTGCCATTCGATTATTGCGCCTATAAACAATATCAATATAACAATTCCAACTTCAACTAGGGTAGGAATAGTAAATTCTCTCCATGGCCTTTTCTTTATAAGTTGATAAATGAACAATCCGCTCCTTGATATTGCAATACCATAAGCGAACACTTCCATAATCCCAAAAGGTGTAATTAGGATCAACAGAGGTGGTACATTGTCAAGAGCAGAGTGTTCTGCTATTGCTGTAAATATCATCCCTGTATTAAATCCAACAAATCCCCCTATCCCTATCCCAGCCGCAGGCAAAAACATCCCAAGAGCGATTCTGGCATTATTAACGAAAATTCCGATTTGATCTATGCCCTTAATTTGTTCTGCGAAGTGTTGTCTTAAGTCGTCTGCTTGTTGCTTGTTAATATGGACAGCTGCCCCGGCAGAATAGGCAATCAAAAAAGCAATAATACCAAAAGCTAGATAAATTATGCGCCGTCTTATCCTAAAATACAATACCTAAAAAATAACTTAATTTGTTATTATAACGTTATTGAACTGCCCTCCTGTGATCATATCCTTCAGTAGAATAGTAGAGGAGTTATTGGCTTAAATATTCGACAACCTATATCAATGAAATATGTCATATGCACATCCCGAAGTTCTCACGGATACCCAATGGGTAGCCGACAACTTGAATTCAGGGAAAATTCGAATAGCTGAGGTTGACTATGACCCTCGGTCCAATTATTCTTTGGGTCATATACCTGGTGCAGTCCTGTTTGATTGGAAAAAGGATATAAATGATCCAATAAGTCGAAATATTCTAAGCAAACAAGCTTGTCAGCAATTATTACAAAAAGCAGGGCTTGACAATGATACAACTTTAATTCTTTATGGAGATTTTAACAATTGGTTCGCAGCATTTGCATTCTGGGTCTTCAAGTACTACGGCTACGGCGACGTCAGAATAATGAATGGAGGTAGGAAAAAGTGGCTGATAGAGGATAGACCTGTAAACAAAGAAATCCCACAATATTCAAAGGGAAACTTCAATGCATCAGATGCTGACAATAGTATAAGGGTATTTCTCGACCATGTTAAAGATTCATTGGAGAAGATAAGCGAGAATGCTGTGGCTATGGTTGATGTTCGAAGTCCAAAGGAATTTTCTGGGGAAATTCTAGCTCCTCCAGAATATCCAACAGAACATGCCCAAAGAGGTGGTCATATCCCAGGGGCAAAAAACATCCCATGGAGTCAAGCGGTCAATGATTTTGATGGCACCTTCAAATCAACAGATGAGTTAAAGAGAATTTATGAATCAAATGGCATAACTCCAACCAAGGAAGTTATAGCGTATTGTAGAATAGGTGAGAGGTCATCACACACATGGTTCGTTCTAAAATACCTGCTTGGTTATCCAAACGTCAGAAATTATGATGGTTCGTGGACTGAATGGGGTAACATGATCAATAATAGCATAGAGAAGTAGAAACACCTTACAGACGACAATCCCTCGTTAGGATATGATACGTGGATCTTTCAAAGTATCTGTGACATATTCATCTTTCATACTCCTCTAAACTCATTCATATTATTTACATTTTATCACAACATACGCCGACGAAGCCATAGTAATTCCTAAAAAAAACTAGATTAGAACTCCTAAAGGCAGAAATATTATCTCTATATAAAAATTCGAAGGTCAGGTCCATTTTTCGTTTTAAGTCAGTACAATTAGTCGCTAGTTGATAGGTTTCTGTCCTTAATAGCTTGATTAGTCTTTAACGAGAACCCTCTAATTTTCTTTGCGCGACAAGCTCTATATCCTGCAATAGGCTTGATTCGAGACCAACTTTATAGATATTTCAGATAATTCGTTTCTGGATCTAGTAGGAAGATATCATTTTGCATATTTTTTGAATATCCCTGTATGATGTCAATCTAGGGGGTTTTTTTTAAGTAACTGTGTTTTCACGATTTGCCTATTGGTAACGCCTCCGAGAGCTTTTAGAATGTTGGAATTTGAAGATAATCTAATTATTCCTGCTCCTAGTAGATCCAACTAGAATCTAGATTTCAATCCTAAATCCTGCGTAGTTAAGAGCGTTTTAAACCATCCTGGTATGCCAACCAGCAGCATAATTTAAACCACTAAGAAGGGTAGATAGATACGTATATGTCTATAGCACAAAATGTTGCCCCCTTATGAAGGTTATCAGAACCCTTTAATCCTCTATATGATATAAGCGAGATCAACATTATTTGTATGATAGTGGCTATCATTGCAATAATTACTATATCACATCCAAATCTGTTTAGAAATAAAACCCTCAGTTAAAGTAGGAGATTGTCCAATTGCTAGAAGCAATCTTATTATCGGAATCAAACAAACCATAGTAATAAAGGAATATTCATCCTTAAGCGATTTTTGCAAAGCATAGTGTCATTGTCGCAAGAGATGCCAAATTTAGAAGTACAATATTGTCTATAATCGGTCGCTCAGAGGGCCACCTATAAGACTAAAATTGAAAAGACAAAAGATGCCTTTGGCCGAATTGTTATATCTTGATGGTCATATTCCAATCCAGACACATTTCTAATCTGTTTTAAAAATATGTCTATAAGGCAGTTAAGGTTAAGCTATTACCTTACTAATTGAGTTTGATAGTGGCCAAATACGAATGTTCAATTGAATTCCATGTTGGGTATGTGTCAACCTTGGGCCATCTAATTGATCTTTTAGAGGAATTGCAATTGCCATCTAATACAAGTCATGATGGCTGCTGAGCTGAGCGTGGGTTCCTGTCCTTAGCTTCTAAAAGGACCACGAGTCTGCCAGTAAGGGTTGCTTTGATGTTTATAAGTTGTAAACCTATTTTATCAAGTTCATTTATGAAATGAGCGTTCATCACCTTTGTTTTCAACTTGAATCGTCCTGTTTCAATTTCTTGATCTAGACCTCTAATATCGATACCTATCATTTCAATTTGTTTATGCCATCTAGCTATTTCTTGTTCTGATTTGTCTTGGTTCATGATTCCAATGTTAATGCTAGCTAATCACTATTATTAGTTATATTTCATGGCAGCTATATACTATGAACCCCACCACACATCCGTAACCTCACTAACTGATAGTAGCTTGTTTGAATGTCTGATTGCGTGTTTAATTGACCATTAACTACTATATTATGTTTGCCCATATTGTGACTACGGCTAAATTCTCTCAAACACCCAAAGTCGTGGCCTGTCTGTCTGCTGTTTAGTTATTAAACTATGTGGCACATATCATGGTAATCAACCTAAACAGGTTCAGGCGCCATATGTGTTCACTTTATACACTAGTCCGACCTGCCGCACCACACACGTGACCCTAACACCAATCTCTATTTGTTATCTGCAGAAGCAGGCGAATACTTGACTTTTGCATTCACATGCACTCCTCTCCGCAGATTGCAATCCCTGTAACAATTGAGAGTAAAAGACGCCCCACCTGTAAAAGTATCTAAACTCCGGTTAGCAATTCCATTAAGATGTCCACATGCTCCACTAGTGAGATTACGTTGGAATAACAGTATTGCAGCATTTAGTTGAGTATAAAGTTTGGTCTATTCCAAAAGAAAGGTGCATACCCTGTTTTAGTTGAATCAATTGCTGTGTTGCTTGCATTAAAGTAGTGGAGGACTTACCTGTTCCTACATCCCAGAAGAATGGAACGGATGGAGTTGGAATCACGCCTGGGGATGTACCAGAAACGAAGGAGGAGTTTTGTCCTGGTGAGAAGTTGGGACATGGTTTTGATCCTGTGCCACCCATGCAACAAGGCTTGATATTAATCCTGTCTAGGTTTACANGTAAAAGCAGTATAGGACTGGGAGAAGAAAATGTAAATGTTAGAGGCAGAGCTAGTTGAAGAATGAGTCGGTACATTATTTCCGTTGCCGTCAAGCGCACTAGTAGTCGTTATCCGTCCGGCTATTAGCCTCTTTTAATAATGTGCCGTATGGAAGCTTAGAAACGCCTTAAAGTAACTACAGCAGGATTGGAATAATTGGAACTTTTCCCGCGTTTTTATGAGTCTGAAGGTAGTATATACTATAGTTTGTTTCTGCAGTTATGAAATGCAAATATACTCTCTTAAACAATATACACTCATGAACTTTCGCACGAATACAATTGCAGCAATAACAGCAATAATTCTGCTTGTGTTGATAGTTGGGTTGTCATTTCTTGTAGTAACTCTGCATCCATATAATTAGTACTTACAGATGAATGACATTTTTTGCATTACGGTTCTTGCCCCATCGGTTTAGCCAAGTTGTCAAAAATGTTATATAATAATCGTGCCATGCGAAGCTAGGTAAGTACGCTACACCTACTATACTTGTATCTACTTATCACCAATTGGCAAGCTGAACGAGAACGTAGCTCCGTGATCTAGATTATTTTTTCCCCATATCTCACCTCCATGAGCGTCTATAATCTTTTTACAAATATACAATCCTAATCCTGTTCCTTTTTCTGATTTGGTTACAAATTTTGTAAACAACAGAGGCATAATTTGAGGATCTATGCCTGAACCTGAATCCTTTATTGAGACTATAGCGACGTAACTCTTTCTGTTCTTCAATTTTTCAATGGTTATTGAAATAGTACCAACCTTTGTAAAATTGAGAGCATTACTAAGTAGATTAGAAATTACTTGTTTGATCCTGCCCTTATCTATGCTTACCAAAATAATGTTATCACCAGATCTTATATTTGAATCGAATTGTATTTTGATAAGTTTTGGATCGGCTTGGTTTTCGACAGCATCTTCTACTGCATCTTTAATGACGCTCTTCAAATTAACAAGCTTTCTATTTAGAGTTATTGATTTACTTTCGATTCGAGCTATGTCCAATATGTTATCTGTGAGTTCTTTCAATCTTCTTGCATTTCTTATAATGACAGACAGATATTCATCATATACATTCGTGCTTGTGATATTATTTTTTTTAGAACGAAGGATTTCAGCCAAGCCGAGTATCGGCTGGATAGGAGTGCGCAGTTCGTGAGCGGCTGTATTTATGAACTCCTCCTGCAACCTATCATGAATTTTTAATTTTTCATAAACTTTACTAACTTGTTCATAAAGTTCTGCTTGTTTCCAAAGGCTTTCAAACATAGAAACATAGGGCAACACCCCTGATATTCTATTCGTAAAGATTCCCAATCCCATTGCTTCGTAAGAAGTTTTCTTTGTATCATCCTTTAACTCAACAACTATTGAGGTTTTTCTGTCCACAATAAGTATTGTTACTTGCGTTTGCAGGCCGCTTACTTGCGTTTGCAGACCTGGTTCAATATAACGAACTTCGATGTTTGGATATCGCGTTAACATATTTACTGATTCTTCAATTTGCTTAGATTTTGGTGTCAGAATTCGAGCCTTTGCTTGTCTCCCCACTACAAGTTCCTTTAATGACTGAATTGACCCTAATTTCTCCTGACGATAGTAAGCATTAGCTGATGAAAATAACATGAGGATCTCATCTTCTACTATTCGTCCAATTTCAAGGCCAATTTTTTGGATTTCGACTGGGTCTTGGATAACCTTAATTGTATCTGACTTATCTATTCCCATTTCAATATCGATTTCCTTAATTTCTGCTCCAGTCGGAATTGCTTTGTCCCAGAATGGGTCAGAAACAAATTGTGGTTCAATTAAATCTTTAAATTCATCGCCGTAGACACTTCTGAATCTTTTATACATATTAAGACATTCATTTGTATCAAATTCTAGAGAAGTACCATCAAAAACCTCTGTATAAATGGATAAGGATGACTTTGGGTCTTGATCAATAATTATCTTCCCACATAGTGCGCATTTTATATCCCTCCCATTGTTTGTTTTCACACTACAGTCCTACTCCAGAGATGAAAACTGGTACAAATATGAATCCCTCACTTCTCCCCAATAATACCTTAACGATTGTACTTTCTTTTAATATTTACTTGGCTGAAGTTGTTTTTTTAAAAAGAGACCCGTTGTGTAAATTGAGAATTATGGTCTGCGATCTTCCCCAATTAAATAATAGTCTAGAAATCCGGATATAGTACTTAAAGCTACTCTTACTCACCTCAGAGTAAAATCGAATCGATATTGTAATTACTCGTTGAGGACAGCAGGTTACAAAAATATGTAAGGCAATAATATATTAAAATCTCACTAAATATACAATAGAGGATTCCGAAATGAGTAGTGATGGACTGAAACAATTTTCGAATAAAAAGTACATAAATCTTGAAACTCGTAGAAAGAGCGGTCAATCAATAAGAACACCTGTTTGGTTTGTTCAGGATAGGGAAACAATCTATGTAAGGACAGACAGAAAATCTGGCAAAGTAAGACGTGCACGAAACAATCCCAATGTGCGTGTAGTTCCCAGCGATATCAGAGGCAAGCCTAAAGGTGAATGGATTGATGGTACAGTTAAGATCATGGATGACTTCGAATCAATGCATGCCAAAAAATTGCTAGACCAAAAATATGGTCTAAGTGGAAAAATGCTCGGCATAATGTACAAAATCAGGAAAGTGGACTTTGTGGTTCTTTCAATTCGTTTCGATGCCGACAAAGGTTTATAGTAGATAGGTACGAAATGATATTAACTATAATATTTATTAGATATAATACACCTTTCAATATGCGGTAAGATAAAACATTCGATTTGAAATTAAGGCAGTCATATCTCGTACCCAACTCTGTCATACCTTACCCCTCTGACAAGTCATATGACCATGTAAGAGAATGATCATTTTAAGTTTCAATTTTAAAATGAAATATACTAGCCTTGTTGTTAGAAGTATCTCTTTATCTCGTAGATCCTACGTACTATCTAGCATTTGAGAAAATTATACCCCAATTCTAAATGCAATTGCCATTACACGATACTAAATGCTACTGCTCTTGTAGGGGTTCCGTCTACGCCTTTTAGAGGTAGTGGCATACAAAAAAGAAAAATTCTCACTCCAATAGTTCTTCGGAGGGTTGAATTAAGATTTTCAATAATCCCAACTCCACCAGACAACAATTTCTTGTGAGTCATCCCTTCTTTAAATCCGTATTTTTCCACGCTCAATGTATCTATTCCAACACACTTAATACCATGATCAACAATCCATTTGGCGCCTGATAGCTCTAAATATGTAAATTTATTTCTAATCGATTCATCAATTGCCCACCTTTCACTTGTCCCGGTATAAAGAAGAACAATGTCCTTTTTGCTAACCGAAGTAGAATGAATTTCCAGGTCAATATCAGTAATACCCCCTCCGATTTGGACATTTGTCATGTCAAGTGTTATTGCTTCTCCTATGAATTTGTCTAATGGTTCGATATCAATACTGTTTCCGTCGGAAATGAAGTGACTCTGAGCGTCCACATGGGTTCCAGTATGCGAACCCAATACCATACGAGTGACATTGACGTTTTGTTTTTCTATAGTAGCAATTGGTTCAAATTCTGGCTGTGGATCACCGGGATAGATAGGCATATCTTCAGTGATCAAGTGAGTTAAATCGTAATAGGAATTTCTTGAAATCGTGACAGTGCTATTGATATTTCTGTTTTTTGAGTCAGGAGCCCTTTCTCTTTTCTCTTCCATAGGTTTTTTTCATAATCAGAATAATTAAATTCTTGTGTGTTTCTAACCATTGGTTCTGGGGTTAATTTTTTTATGTCCAGAAAGGATGAAACAAGTGAACTATTCGCACGTAGCAGGAATCATAGCAATGTCAATCTGGAGGAATTCCAATACCACTGTCCTTTATCATATCTATCACTAGTGCAGCAGTCCAAGAAAATGATTTCCCACCCAGACCTCTTCCGGTAAAGGGATCATAATATTCTCTAAAACCATGATTGGTGGCTAATTCAAATATTCCTTGTCTAATGAGTTCTGCGCCATCATTATATCCGTACTTTAAGAGGCCTAACCATATCATCCAGTTCGTATTGACCCATACTGGACCTCTCCAATATGTCAGATGTTTAAAATATGGTTCATTGATTTCTGTACTAGGCAAAGCAGGTGTATGACACTTCCCTTCTCCGCATGAGCGAGCATGGGTTATCCATTTTATAAATAGATCAACCTGATCTGACGGTATCAGACCTGTGTAGACAGGGATAAGAGATGAGATAGTTCGCTTTCTTATCCAGTCTTTACTAATCAAATCATAATTGCAAAATAGCAATTCCTCTATGCTGCCTAAAATTTGGTCACTTGCAGGATGAAAATACTTGTAATAGTTTTCTTTTGTTCTTGATATCCATTCATTTATCTCCAGGGTATCTACCCCTAATATATCAGCAATCTTGATGAGGTACTTGTTCGCAATATAGAGGATGCTACTAAACACTGTTCCCTTAATTTTGAACGGAAAATTTTCGTACATCCTATCTTCATCGTAGTTATATTGTTTCATTAGTTCAATCATGTATATGAATTTGTTATACATATTATCACTAGGAATCGTATTCTTTGCACCTCCGACTGCGATAACATCCAATCTTTCAAATTTCAGTGTTTTCTGTATTTTTATTCTTGACAATGCGTCATCCCACACAGGAGAATCATCAAGACCTGATTCCCATGGATGAAAAATAGTTACTAGTCCTGATTTCTCAGGGTCACGGTACGTCAACAAATAATTATGAAATTTCGTAAGTTTAGGGAATATTCTGCTTAGGAATTCTTTAGCCTTGGTCTTTTCTTCAGTATTTTTATATATGTAGTAGCAAGCAATCGCGTGCACAGGGGGCTGCGTCATTCCTGATGTCCCGATTTGTTTTGGAGCGTTTGGTGATCTTGATATGTCATAAAAGTCAGCGGCAGGGAAGTAGGATTTTTCCTTTTCATTAAACACTATATGTGGGACCATTCCATTAAGCCATTGAGCATCAAACAAAAATTCTAGTTCTTTTATTGCCCTATCGATGTTGAAGTAAGAATTTCCAATGGCTATAAATGCAGCGTCCCAGCTCCACTGGTGTGGATAGAGTGTGGCAGCAGGAATCGTATACTTACCTGTCCAATTTCCATCTAATGTTTTTTTTGCGTCTTCAAGAACTCGATGTAGATTCATGTTCTATTTCCCAGCGATATCAAGAATGATTTTATTCAGTTTTGCTACTAGCATATTTTTTCCATGGACTGTAAAATACGGGATATGTGATAAAGCTTTTCATCATCCTAAAACTCCTTCGAACTGCTTAAAAGACTAATTGAGAATTCAATTCTTTTCTAACTCGCACATTCATCACGGCATCAATGATTATCACATGTTTCTTATTCTAATAAACCATTTCATTTTTGTGACTACATCCCATGAAACAACCTTTAGGTAGAATATTAGACAGAACAATATAGCACCGGACCATAATAGGTCGCACTATTAGAATTACTTTGTGTTTCTTGGTTGTGCGAGTTCAAAAAAATTCTGTCTAATATCGCTACCTATTCTTTTGATAATCTATAAGTGAGAAATCGAAAATTTCAGGTTTTGAAATATTATGACCACATCACCTCTAATGTCCTTTGGAAGGTTTCTGAATCATGTAATGTCAATCATACCTTTCCTAGTGCATACTATGATGTTCATGGTAAATGTTTATGGTAATTGTCTTGTATCGTAGTATGATTAGATCATCGTTAACTACCGAAGCTAAAAAATGAACAAAGTCTTAATTCAATAATAATACAATTTTGTACTATAAAATAAGAGTACAGTTGCATACTAATTCCCTATCCCCATACCTTGTTGGATTATTACTGAATTCATATTAGGTTTCTCACTATTATGACTATTTAAAATGCCAGTTGCTTCATGCGTTAATTTCACAAGTCTCAACATAGGTATCAAATTGATAATGTTTAATACATATCTTTCTAACTTACCTACCTTTCAACAACTACCACAGAATAATTTTTCGGGGTGAGATGCGAGTTGTGAGAATCATGCTCACGGCATGGGCAATGCCAAGGATAAAAACGTATTAGGCATGCTAAATAGGAGTAAAGCTAGAAAGGGGAAAAATGAATTTTGATTCTCCCAAATTGAGTTTAAGGGTATTCATGAAATATTCTCCACTTATCGTTCAATGGTTCTCTTGCATGATAAAAGAGATCTTCAATATCACGGCCTTATTATAGAAATTATTAAATCCCCCCTAAGTGCTGACGCTGCCCTTCATTGTGTTCCGAAGTGTGAGCAAAATTAGGATACAGGGTCATCCCGCCGTCAACATAAAATGATGCACCTGTAACGTAGCTCGCCTTGTCTGATGCTAAGAATTCGACCACATTTGCTACTTCCTCAGGACTTCCAATTCTTCCAACAGGTATTTGTCTTAGAACTTTGTCTAGCTCTGCCTTATTCTCTTTAAGCTCTAGGTTCATATCTGTCTGAATTGCTCCTGGCGCTACTAAATTTACTCTAATATTGCATTTGGCCAATTCTAGTGCCATGGTTTTTGTCATCATTTCTACACCTGCTTTAGAAGTAGCGTATGGGACATAGTGAGGCTTGGGAATTGTTTGATGAACTGATGATATGTTAATTATACATCCCCCCTGTGGAAGCTGTGTTTCCATAAGCTTGGCCGCCTCTCTACTACATACAAATGGTGCCGTAAGGTCAACTCCAATTATCTTATACCATTCTTCCGTGGTGGTATACTCAATAGGTATGTCATCTTGTATTCCTGCGTTGTTCACTAGCACATCAATTCTACCGAATTCTCTATTAGCTTCTTGTATGAGTCTAACACAATCAGCTTCTTTTGAGATATCTGCCCGAATTGCAACTGTTGCACAACCTACTGCTCTTATCTCCTCTTCCACTTCACGTATTTCATTCATTTTTCTACCGTTTACAACTATTCCTGAATAGTTCTTTGATTTTGCAAATGCCACAGCAATAGATCTTCCTATTCCTTTGCTAGATCCAGTTACGATTGCAATTTTACCTTCATTTTGGCGCTTATTGTTACGCCTATTGGTGTTAGACATCATTCATTTATTGATGTTATCGAAAATGTAAATGTTATTTACCTTTTTTTGTCCTTGGGCTTTTTCTATACTAGCCAGAGATATCAGCTATTGAAGTATTGTCAGTTTACTTATTTTTTAATTAAACATAAGCAATCCGGCATGAGGCTTGGCATAGAAATTATCAACTATTAATATCAATCTTCAGGCGGAAAATGTATAGGTAAACCGTGTCGAGAAATTAGTCTGAGAATATCTCTTCAATAAGTGTCTATGCTCATAATTGCAATGTGAATGTTTAGTTCAGGTCCTGGTTGCCTTAGATCTAATTAATCTCCTTTGAAGAGGATGGAATTTCAGATTACATCATTAGAGGCGTGTCCATTTTATTGATGGATACAACTGATTCTCCTGCAGAAAAAGCGGTATGCACAATTCGGGCATACAGGCTTACTAAGTTTTGGAGAATATTCTAAATAAAAGTTAAAACATTTCATTCCTTTATGCTCATAGAACGAGAGATCAGGGCTATAATTATTTGTTAATTTTACGTAAGATCGAAATACCAAGACATGAATGGATTAGTGGCTAGGATATTATATGACACACAATAGCTCAGTGGAATGGCTCCAGTCTCGGTTATAACTGTCGATTGGATTTCTCAAGCCTTTAACAGTCGATCGATCTTGATGATTTGTACTTCTGTGAGCAAAATTATGTCTCGGCACATATCTACAATTGGGTATGACGAGCTTAATCCATAATTGAATGGAAAAAACCCAAATCGATTTAAGTAGTCATATGTTTGGTGACTAACACACTCAGTTAACACTTGTTAGTTTGTGTATAGGAAGACATAAATTTTTCATGTAATTCACTGTTCTTGGATTAACATTCGATTGAATTCCGAATACATGGTTATAGGTTCAAAGCCATGGGAGGCAAAGATATACTCCAACAAAGTAGAAGTTGCAGAAATTAAGAAAGGAGAGGGACCTACATTTAATCTAATTAGTAATGATGGAAGAATCTGGAGCATTACGAATAAAGTACATGGCGAGGTTCGTCCTTTCTCGATAAATGTACAACAGGAAAAAAATAAAAACAAAGAAAATTTGAATGACGAAGCACTGATCATTCGTGAAAACCTATTCAAGCATAAAGGTAAGTTCTATATGTTCGCTAACCATCCTGAAGGAAAACCGTGGCATGAGTACCTCAGCGGACCGAGATACATCTCCAGGTTGGACAATTTTCCGTTTCCTGACCTAGAAAAAATTGATAATCACATTAAACACAGACTGAAGAGGTTCAGAGGAGTAAAAGTAGGGGAGACAACAGGATTAGGAATAAACGGCCATTTTGTCAAGGTCGAGAGAGATCTAGAAGATATCGGTCTTTTGGTCGCCGCTTGTTCATACCTATTATACTCAACAGTATAATTTTGACAAGGATGTATAATCATATGAATTTTAGAATATGAAGTTATTTAGAGTTTACACTAGGTCAAGTGAATACCTCCACCGCGTGATAGACTTAAACGACCCAACCTTATTGACAGTATGCCTCGAAACCTGAGTGGAAATTGTGGCCAAGTAATCAGAGATATGAGTGAACCTGGGACATAGGTGGTTACTTCGCGACTTTTTGTATTCTTACGGGCTGACCATTAGTGGTCATACCAACCACACCAAAGTCTAAGAAAGTAAAGCAAGTAAAGCAAGACGAACCAAAAGATCTGGAAAATAAGCCATGTGAGGATATAGGCTCCAAGTATTAAGTCAAGCTAACGCATAAGAGGTGGTAACGACAACACCCTGTACCTTATTGCTATAACAAACATGAATCAGATTTCGACAAATAAAAGGTAATAAGGGAAACCGTCGTTAGTTGTTTCCAATGAACGTAAAACCTGACCGCACTGGCCAGTTCCCCTTTCGCAAAATTGACCCTCAGGAGAGGATGAATAATTTTAGAGAAGTTCAACAACCATACACAGAAGATGAGGTGATGAGGGAGGCTGATCGATGCTTACTTTGTGGAACTCCCGTATGTATTGATGCTTGTCCTGTTCTCTTAGATGTCAGAGGGATGAATGAAGCAGTGGCCAGAGGTGATTTTAAGAAAGCGTATGAGCGAATTAGGGAAACAAATCCACTTATCGGAGTAACAGCTAGATGCTGCCCTCAGCTACAAGGTCTTTGTGAGGATGCCTGTGTAATGCGCTGGAATGGTCAACCCATCGGAATTGGGCTAATTCAACGATACGTTGCAGATTGGGAACGAAAGCATCCACAACTCAACCAACTCGAGTCTTCGAACAATGAAACAGGAAAAAAAGTGGTTGTGGTCGGTGCAGGACCCTCAGGTCTTGCTGCAGCTGAATTACTCAAGAGATATGGCCATGGTGTGACCATATATGAGGCGATGACTAGGCCTGGAGGCACGGCTTTGTACGGTATTCCAGACTACCATTTACCCAAAGACGTGTTATCACATGAGATTAATAAAATAAAAGATATGGGCATCGAAATAAATACCGGAATTAGTATTGGCAAAGATATAACTCTCTCATATTTAAGAGATGAAAGCGATGCAGTTCTCATTACAACCGGTTCAAAAGATCCAGTCAAATTGGACACTCAGGGAATCGATCTAAAAGGTGTATACGATGGATATCAATTTCTCCAAGACGTGTTCGTAGAAGGTGTGGAGAAATATATGAATGGCTCAATGAAATATGATCTTGGAAGCGAAATAATAGTAATTGGGGGAGGAGACACTGCACTTGATTGTGCCAGAACTGCTTTAAGGCTAACGAACAGCAAGGTAACAATTGTTTACAGACGAACAGAAAATGATTTGCCTTCCGACCCAATTATGTTACATGAGGCAAAAGAAGAAGGTGTGAAATTCAAATTTCTTGCATCCCCCAGATCGTTCGAAGGTATCGATGGACATCTTGTTGAAACATTCATGGATTTTATGCAACTTGCCGCACCAGATGAGACCGGCAGGAGGACACCAAAGCCAATCCCTGAGAAGGCTTTTAAGATGAAATCTACAAGTGTTCTCTTAGCAGTAGGAAGACAACCAAATTCATTTCTTACAAAAAGAGCTGGCCTTAAAATTGGTAAGAAGAACTCAATAGCAATCAATGACAAGCACAAAACATCCATGGAAGGTGTGTTTGCCGCAGGTGATGTAACCACTGGAGAGACATTGGTTGTGAAGGCGATGAGCTCGGGCAGGGAGGCTGCTCAGAGGGTGCACGAATATCTAATGGATTTGGAGGATTACCACGTATCCTTTTACGAAAGGTATTACAAGCAAAATTTGTACGATAGAATGCTCGAAGGTGGCGAAACTGGCGAAGTAGGGCCTCCTCCAGTCTAAATTCGATCAGCAAATACCTTTATCGGCAAATGTAAATTCAAATTTTCTTCTATGTGAGTATAATGTTATCAATTAGTTTTCATGTCTTTTTCCAACGTCATCACTCATGATACTACGAATTCTGCCTCAATCAGAAAGCCACATTTCACCCTATACATGGTTGTATGAAATAATAATCCAATATTGTGATTTTCGAAATTTATCGTTTACGCACATAATACAAATACTTGCAGAAGAAGATCCACAAGCAAATATACTTAGCCAACTCACCAATTTCAAATATAGTTTTCAGTTTTTCCTCTTCACTCTTCAACCACTTTGTCAATTGCGTTAGCAACTGTCACACTTGACATCTGTCAGCATCACAGTAATAGAGATCGGAATAACAATGCACTTTCGTTAATTTTAGGATACATCTCTCGCAAGATCTTGAGGCAATCGCGTGTGAGGTGAAGCTTTCATAGTAACTTCAATTCATGATATGAAGTCTCGAACACTAATATGTTTTTCTTGATTGGTTTAATTTTAATGTAAATATCACTAGCTAATGTCCATATAACATCATTTTAAATATAATTGACTGAGAACAAATATAATTTTCATTTACATCTCATCACTTGACGATTCGCAAATACTAGTTATCCTTAATGTCAATATCAAATTTATCCTCATAAAAGGTAGTAAGTAGTACACTAAAAGTAGTTATTCGAAACAAATAATGATATATGTACCGTGATACAATTAAGAGAGACCAGTGATGAAATCCACCACTAAAACAACACTCACATTTCAAGAGCTAGGTATGAGTTCAATAATACTTAAAGCACTTAAAGAGAATGGCTTTGAAACACCATTTCCTATCCAAAAGGCAGCGATACCACTCATATTGCAAGGTTTAGATGTGATCGGACAAGCTCACACAGGAACTGGCAAGACGGCGGCATTTGTGCTCCCAATTTTGACAAAGATCAGAATTAGTCATAACGGTCCGATCCAAGCACTCATACTTGTCCCGACGCGGGAATTAGCATTACAAGTTACAAATGAAATTAATAAATTTGCCAAGTACGCCAGGATTCGAAGTATTTCCATTTACGGTGGACAGAGTATTGTCTTTCAAAGCAAACAGCTGAGGAGAGGCGTTCAAGTAGTAGTTGCGACCCCTGGTAGATTGATTGATCACATAAAACGACGCTCAATCGAGTTGGAGGGAGTTAAATACGTGGTTCTGGACGAAGCAGATAGAATGCTCGATATGGGGTTTATTGATGATATCAGATTCATATTGACTCATGTGAATGAAGACAGACAAACATGTTTGTTCTCTGCTACGATGCCTCCAGAAATTATGAGAATAACTCAAGATTATATGTATCGTGCCAAAGAGGTCATGTTAGACCAAGAAGAACCAAGTATTGACACGATAGATCAATCTTATCTCATTATCCCTGAAAGAGAAAAACTAAGACATCTTTACAATCTCATCAGGATGAGAGATAAGAAACAAACCATAGTTTTTGCCGCTACCAAACAAAGGACACAACAGCTGGCAAATGAGCTAAAGCGTGGAGGTTTTAAAGCAACGACGATTCATGGCGACCTCTCACAAAGTGAGAGAGACACTGCGATGCATAGATTTAAGACAGGTACGGATGACATACTTGTTGCAACTGATCTTGCAGCAAGGGGAATCGATGTTCCAGCAGTGGGACATGTAATCAACTATGATGTTCCACTTGAACCATTGATGTATTTTCATAGAATTGGAAGAACAGCACGAGCTGGTGCCACAGGTAAAGCGATAACCTTGGTAGCTCAGGATCGTATTGATGACTTTAATAGGATTTTGAGGAAGACTGAACAACCGATACAGAGGCTCAATGAGCAAATGGGGATAGCAGTTCCCGCTATTCATGGTCGAGCACATAGAAAATATCGATCAAGACCCAATGTTGGACATAACGGGGGTTATGTGGGCCAACATGGCAGCAGGAGTAGGCAGAGTTATAGAGAACAGAAAAGGGAACACCATAGAGGCAAATGGCGAATGGATACTCGCAGTAATAAGTACGGAAGGAATTGGGGGAAAAAGTATCATCCATCGAAATCTTATTCTAATTCATGGATAAAATAGTGATTTTCATGATATCTACCTCAGATTGTCGTAATGTGTTCTCTACAATAGAGAATAGGTACATCTTCTTTTAATCCTAGTCAAACAGGTAATGATTTGCTAAGAGAAACCCCATGTACTGATATAATACGGTTCCAATGAATTTATCCAAAGGATCTCCTGTGAAGTCAATACACCTTATAGTAAGCTGCTATTGAGACATATAGGATTTGGAAGATACAGATTGACATTTTTAAACATTGATTTTATAACAGTGAGAAACTTTTGGCAAAAAGTTCGTTAGCCCTGAGCGTACTTCCCACCTCTAGCCAAAAGTATAGGTGTAATGTGTGTCTTATAACGCAGATGCTTGATCCTTTAAGATACAAACATACGCTCTATTTGTTCAGGCAAGCTTATAGTATTACCTTTTGTTAAGGGGATATTACAAAGGATATTAAAATTGGTATAAAGCTCTGTAATTGTCAAAATTTTATATATATGCTTGTCTAATGATCTAATAGAAGTTGGGGTTAGACTTAGCATTATGTGCATATGTGGAATGAGTAGGGCATACCCAGAGTTTTATCTTACTGAAGAGGATGTAAAGAAATTTGCATTCAAAATGAAAATCTCGATAAAACGTCTTTTCGGTCATGGTTCTAAACCCAAACTACAGGAACAGTCGAATGAGATTTGTATGACATTTACTGAATAGTGTTGCTATTGGTGGGCAAAAATAATGCCATGAAAAGTAAATCATGTATTAGTACTTGAGGTTGTTTTATTAAATTTACGTCTCTTCGCCTTCTAAACCTATTGTTCAATACTCTTTGTTTAGATTCTTGGGGGCTGAATGAATGTGCAAGTGAAACATCTTATTGAGCGAAAAGGAAAAATAATGACTCATGAGTCGTAGATATGATTTGAGTGAGGTTGAAAGCATGACCTACGTCAGTTTGCAAAATGAAGAGATAAGCTAAATTGGATGCCTACTTAGAAGAAGAGCTTTACGAAACATCCGAAATACTGTATCCAAAATCCTAATGCTTCAGATTTATAGCAAAAGAAGGAAAGTCCAAGAAATCGGAAAGGAATTATTAGATGATGGAGGGGTTGAAAAGCTAAGCAACCACAAGTTATATGACATCAACTAATATACTTGATCATGACATCTCTTCTATTTGCGTACATTCAGCCATTCATTTATTGTTAAAAGGCCAATAGAAAAAGTTTGGAACTTTTATACAGATGTCAAGCATTTGGAAATGATAACACCTAAAAAAATAAATCTTAGAATCATCAATTCTACTAATCAAAAGATCATTCAAGGACAAGAGATATGGCTAAGTGGTAAGATAGCTACCAAACTAAGAACAACGAGATGGCACTCGAAAATAACACTTCTACGAGATTACGAATATGTAGATGAGATGTTAACAGGGCCATTTAAGAAATGGAAACACATACACAAGTTTTACAGTATAGATGAACTACGGACCGAAGTAACTGATATTATTGAGTTTGAATTACCTTACCATATGATAGGAAAGCTCTATGATGGCTATGCTTATAAACGAATACAAAATATTTTTGAGCATAGAAAGTTAGCTACTATCAATGCGCTTGAGAATTATTAAATAATATATTATGAAGGGCTTTCTATTCCTTTACACCTTACTATCAAGTTAATATGCTTTTTTAGTACACCGTCCAACACCAGCTTTTTAAATTCTTCATTTGACTTTATCTTCCTCGATTTCATCAACTGGGTATCCTATAGAAGAAAGAATCAGTTTCTACGTAATCAAAAACCTGAGAATAATAATTCAACCAACGATAGTTCTCAGTACCAGAAGGATAAAATGGACCTTCCCACGGAGGTGTAATTCCAGCCCGAGCACCTACATAATATTGCAATATCTGTCATATTTTATATATTAATTACAGATATTTTAAATAATGGTCACGTTTAAAGGGCATAATTTATTGAAATATATATGAATCCTTATTAAGTACTTGCAAGATGCCATTACTACGTATCACCAAATATCGGCGCGGATGAGGATTCAAGTCGGGATTATCCTTAATGAGGAATATTCGGTTCTGACTTAATCGCCGCGCCGATTTTCAGAATCATGAACAGTCCCTCGAATCCCTCTAACCTTAATTCTGGCTGTTCAAATAATCAGACATGGCTTCAGAAATAGAATTTTCAGACGCCCTTAGTTTGGCGCAGACAATTGGAATTAGATTCAGTAAAAAAAAGAATTGGGCTCCCAGAAAAATAAATTCTTGGTGCGGGATGTGTCACACCAGTAAATTTTGCAGATATCAAAGAAGGGGAAATTGTGGTTGATTTGGGGACCGGGCTCTGGAATCGATGTCTTTTTGTATGCAAACAAAGTGAAAGAATCCGGAACAGCAATCAGTATTAGAGTACTAAAGAGCAAAGAACAATGCACAACAGGCCGGTTATTCAAACGAAGAGTTCAGAAGAGCAATTAGTCCGGATAACTGGCTTCTCGACCAGTTAATATTCGATCGTCAGGGCAACAAAGAAATTCAGCTTCAGCTATTCTACGACTACAAATCTAATCCTCCAGGAATATTCCAGGAAGTACCAGCCGCCAACACTTGTAGTTTGGGGGAGAAATGATTTCATATTTCTTAAGGAAGGGGCTATTCCATATCAACGTGACTTAAAGAAGTTCATTTATTGAATACTGGATATTTCGCATTAGAAGAAGAAGTAGAACTAATTGCTGAGTTGATCTCCCGTTTTCTAATTGAGAGGAGACAGTGAATACTACACTATTTTTCTAAAAGAAGCAAGAACACAACAAACTCCAAACCCCCCAAAGTTATGAGTAAATGTAGGAGTTCGCTTTACGTCGAAATGTAAAATTCAAGCTCGGATTACCACCTCAGAAATATCCCTATATTGTCGTCACTTTCCGGGGAATATCGCAATCCTCATCATGATTGTTGTTGTTATCTTGAATTTGTAGACCCGAAGTCAAATGCTAGATTGTAACTTTTGATTACTCTAAGAATCAATCTGGGCCTAATCTACTAATTCAGAAGAACATTTCGTTGGCAATAGCAGATTTTGCTTTCTATTAAGCTAAAGCACCAACAAGCAGTGAAGATGATATTGGTTATCTTCATCACATAAATTGAATAGAAGACTTTCACCTGCGAGTTGTATCAAAACCTTACATAGTATGTTCAACTTTTAGAAAAAAGGTACGAAAAAAATGTACTTAGGTTTTCAGGTCAAGAAGTGCAGAAGATTCGCACAGAAATTACCGTATAATAAACGTAAAACAATGAACACTCCGCTTAGAACGTCAATAGACAGTGGCCCAGATGGATGGAATGGTTAACCCAATTTGACTAATCTAAAAATAACGAATTTGAAATTATTACTGATTGCAGTAGTAGCAATATCTTTTATCATCCCTGCAGCTGCAATAACCAACGTAAATGCAGCCTCCACAACCGTCATAACTTCATCTTCAGGAACCAAATCGTTTAAATGTACAGATCCAACAGGTCATAAAGTTTTATGTGTACTTGTAATCACTACTGTCAAACCACCAGCTCACACTCTAACCTGCAAAGATCTTGATAACCACAAGTTCAAATGTACTTACGTTGTTGTTAACAGAAAGGATACTAATACTAACGTTTTTCACAAGATTGTCTTTTTGTATGTTTATGTCACCCCACAAGAAAAGAGCTCCCTACTTTCAAAGAAGGTAGTAGTTGTATTTGTTACTAAGACTGTTGTTAAAGTAATACATGAACATGATTCCGGGAGTGTACGAACAGTAGTTATCAGGGAGGAAGATGATTCTGAAAGACCTACAGTCCAGGTTATCAACTGCTTCTCTGTTTGTATAAATCAAGAGATCTCTGTTGCAAACAGTAGAGGAGTCATCATTGGCGCGCCTATAACCGTGACTAATATAAACCAGATAACGAACATAGTGAATAATGTCAACAATATCAATAGTCAAAGCACTATTAACAATAATTCTATAAACAGTGTCGCACTCTCGAACACCAACGTAAATTCAGCAACGGCAACCAATCCACCTCCTCCTCCAGAATATAGTGCTACTGCACCTGCTCTAGTACCAGCTACAACAAAGCCAGGAACAACAACTATTAGCGCAAGCACAAGTACAAATGAAAGCCCTAGCAGTAATGCTAATTCTAGTCAAGGAGGTACCTCACAAAAGGAGGAATCAAGTGCCGCGTCAAGTGCTAGTACAAGTACGAGCAAGTCTACACCAAATCGAACTACTAACTTTTCAAATGAACTAACACCACCATCACTTCCCTCAGGGAGTGTTGGCAGCGGCGGTAGTAATAGTAAGAGTGGCAATACAAATCAAGAGCCAAACAATGTGCCAGACTGTAGCTCTGACCCTTCAAATCCAGCATGTGTACCACCTCCTCCAACTTCCACTAACCAACAGTGTCCTGATGGAGGCCAACCAGACTCAAGCGGTAACTGTCCAACGACCAGTAGTAACAATGGACCTGGTCAAAATCAGGGAGAAAATAGCCAGAGTAGCGGCAATAGCAACAACCAGCCACCAATAGTATGTCAAGATGGTTCACAGCCAAATAGCAAGGGCGACTGCAAAGATCAAAGTAACAAGAATCAGAAACAGACTCAAATTTGTTCCGATGGATCCATAGTATCTGCATCTGATTCATGTCCTAACCCTCAATCTAATTCAAATTCTAATCCTAGCAACAACAATAATCCATCAAGTAATAAACAACAACAACAACGGCAACAAACCCAGAGCCAACCTGACTGTAATGCGAACCCAGCGGATCCAGCATGTGCGCCACCTGCCCCGACAGATAATACTAATACAGGGTCAAATTCGGGCAATGGTAACGGGAAAAGCAATAGCGATAGCAACACTAACGGCCAGGGTCAAATTCGGGCAATGGTAACGGGAAAAGCAATAGCGATAGCAACACTAACGGCCAGCAACAGCAACTAAACTCTCAACCTCTAACTCAGACATGTCCTGATGGCTCACAACCTGATTCCAACGGCAACTGTTCTAATCATGGTCATAGTCGTAGCAACAGCGAGCACTCTCCCAGTTTAACTCAGACATGTCCTGATGGCTCAATAATAGGTGCATGCCCACCTGAGAGCACTAATAACAATAATAACCTGGAACAACAGCAACAACAAACTCAACCCCAAACAAAAATATGTCCTGACGGATCAATAGTGGATGTTAATGTAAAGTGTCCAGCTACTGCCGACAGTGGAAATAGTAACATCAACGGCAATCCTCTAACATCTTCTAGCAACAATCAGCCAAGTATCGGCAACAGCAATAACAATTTCCCATCTTTTGAGAGTGGCGATGGTAATTCTGACCAATCATCAACTTCAAACTCAGGATCTGGGTTCCATCATCATCATTAGACTATTTTTTAGCCGCCCATGTATGCGATATCAGTGGCTATACATGTGGAATTCAGCTACAAGTTTTAATAGTTTCGTTTTCAGCTAAGGTAAAAAATGGCAATACGATAAAGATCATTCCTCTTCTTGATTGCTCTATTACTCGACATGTATTTCAACACCCAGTGTTTAAATCATTTCTGGTCAGGGATTGCTATAACAACTAATTCCCCTTATGGGCTTTTCAGTATTGTTACAATTAGAGATAAATTCTAATTCTGAATTCCAAAACTGGAATTGAGCAACCAATTTTTATATTTGCCCAATCTATATTGACAATATCATAAATAGGATTGTATAAAAATTGGTTTTGATGTTGATATCATTACAGACAGAAATATTGGTTGCCCAGTCTGTCATTTATTTTGTTGCAGCTGCTGTTCCGATCTATCTTGCTCTCATAGCAAAGAGAAGAATTATGACTGGTGACAATCAATTCCTAAAATTAATTATAGCACTCGCAACTTTTGTGGTAATGCAAGGAATTTATCATTTAGTCAGTTTACTTGGTTACAGGTTATTGGCTAAAGGAATACTAGAGCCATTGTCGTTTGGTATACTTATTTTATTTGGGATTTTCTATATTACTAGCAAATTAGGTCAGAAGCAGAGTAAGCTCGGCTACAGTGAGATGAGATAAGATGTTGGGCACCCAGGGGAGTATCGACCTCTTGAATTATGGCAGCGGGTTGACATTAGCTGTTCTTCTTGCTTCATTGGCTATATTTGGGTCGCTTTCAATAAAATATAGAAATATTAGAAGCTTTGAATTTCAAATTTTTATATTTATTTTGGTCTATATAGTCGGAGAAATATTAGAAAATTATAAGATTCCTTCACTTTCCGCATCATTACCTTATCTCGGTTCCCAAACTCACATAGTAGCCGCAGTGTACCTCGCTTTAATATTGTGGCTTAGAATAATTAATGTTCGAAATAGCGGACGAAAGACAATTGATAAACTAGAGCCATATGAAGAAAGTGACTTTGATGATGGTATTAATAAAACATAAGCGGACCCTTCGGATACCCTCGCAGATTTAATCTATTGAGAAAAACTTTTCAATTCGTTTCCTGGAGATATCAGAATTTAGCTCAGCTTTAACACTAACATTATTAGCTTCATATCTCGTGGTGATTGCTTTCAGGGTACTATGGTATAGACTAAACTTCTTTCAATCAGCAGTGATTATAATCTTATCAACAATAATCAGGCCTTCTTCAAGAAGCCACTTTGTTTTTCTAAAAGCGGTTGTATGTGAAATATTAGTTTCCTTTAAAATTTCGTTAACAGATTTTGACTGATTCATTGCTGAAGCTAGAATCTTCATCATCTCATTGTCAGCTAAGGCTGTTAGGACTGCACTTTTTGCTCTATGGTTCATAACTAATTGACTTGAATTAGCCGGCTCCTGACAGCTCATTGCCAAAATAAGCTATTAGTAATTATTTATTTTGGACGTCCACATGAATGATCAGAGAGGATCATTTGTAGTACATAGTGTAACAAGAAATGATATTAGTAAACCTCTACAATATTAGTAATACTAAATTATACATATGGTATATGGCGAGAATAGTCAAAAAAGAAGACAAAGTTCCGTTTGAAATTAAAGTTGACACTCGAAGCATATGGATATGTATGTGTGGATTGAGTAATTTTCAGCCGTTTTGCGACGGCTCGCATAAAAAA
>AF_2010_repII_A001DRAFT_10000014_pt1 | contig 26523 bp, 24 predicted proteins | sample AmaForreplIIA001_FD_9190 | JGI IMG/M metagenome (IMG submission 9190)
CCTGTTTCGTCGTGAGGGTACCGAAGTCAACCCAACTTCGCCCGCCAATCGCGAACTGATTACGAGCGGTCCCTACCAGTTCACTCGCAACCCGATGTATCTGGGCCTCGTGATCTTCGCTCTGGGCATCGCGTTATGGATCGGCGCTTGGCCAATGTTCGTTGCGCCTGTCGCTACCTTCGCCACCGCTGAGTGGGTCCACATCCCCTTCGAGGAGGCCAAGATGCGCCGTCAATTCNGAGCGACTTATGAAGATTATGTTGAGCGGGTGCGGCGCTGGGTGTGAGATCGACATGGCACTCGCGCTGACAGATGTCTGCTTTTGGGGGAGTAAAGCAGACATTGTTCGGGCATCACAGAATGTCCGCTAATGACCCGAAGCGGACACCGCCACCCACCTGTGTGCTAGCTTAAGTCGGTAGATGACCTACCGAGCGTTAGGGGGCGGTATGAGGCGGCGCTCGTTCATCAAAGTAGTTGCCGGCTTGGCCGTTGCTTTGCCGTTTGCAGTTCGCGCACAACAGCCCGAGCGTATACGGCGCATCGGCGTGCTGCTAGCTGCGAATGCGGACGACGTGGAATTTCAGACGTAGGTGGGGGCGGTCCTGCAAGGATTACAGCAAACGGGTTGGAGCATTGGCCAAAACGTGCGGATTGATACCCGTTGGGCTACGAGCAATACCGCTGGAATTCACAAGCACGCAGCAGAGCTGGCTGCGCTCGCACCAGACATCATTCTGGCACATGGTGCATGGACCGTTGCGCCGTTGCTGCAGGCAACCCGCAGCGTGCCGATTGTGTCGCCAGTGTTCGGCGATCCAGTCCGTTTCGGTTTCGTCGACAGCCTGGCGCGACCGGGCGGCAACGTCACCGGTTTTGTGAGTTTCGAATACAGCATGGCAGCGAAATGGCTGGCATGGGCTCTTGCACGTACCCGTCGCTTCCGACCCAAAGCGCGGACGCTACGTCCGCGAAGTTGATTCGTGCCACTGCGCCCCGCTTCTGATGTGCTAAGCTTCGCCCATGTCGCCAATGGTTTTCTGGTGACAGCGATAGCGCGCTTCCTGCATCTGGAACGGGGGTCGAGGCGGTCCAATGGACGTTGGTGAGTGGCTGCGAAACTTGGGACTCGGAAAGTACGAATCCGAGTTCATCGAGAACGCTATCGACCTTGATGTGCTGCCGGAGCTGACCGAAGACGATCTCGAAAAGCTTGGAATGCCGCTGGGCGACAGAAAACGCTTCATAAGAGCGATCAAGGCGACGGCTACGAACTCTCCGAGTACACCAATCACGAGCGAAATCGGGGAGGCGCAGGGCAAATTCTCCCCAGCTACAGCTGCCGGCGAGCGTCGTCACTTGACCGTAATGATCTGCGATCTGGTTGGCTCGACTGCTCTGTCGGCCCGGCTCGATCCAGAGGACATGAGCGCGGTGATCGATGCGTTTCAGGCCGCCTGCGCACGCATCACGTTGGGCTTCGATGGCTTCCTTGCCGATTTCCGTGGTGACGGAATACTGGCCTACTTCGGGTATCCTCGTGCGCACGAAGACGATGCCGAGCGAACCGTGCGCGCCGCACTCGATATTGCTGGCGCCGTGGCACGGCTGAATACTCCTGCAGAAGAACCGCTGTCGGTTCGCATTGGCATAGCCACCGGCTTGGTGGTCGTTGGCGGCCTCGGTGAGGGGGGATTGCGGGAGCATGCTGTAATTGGCGATACGCCAAGCCTCGCGGCGCGCCTCCAAGCTTTGGCTGAACCTGGGACCGTCGTCGTCGCTGCTTCGACCCGCCGCCTGCTCGGCGATCGGTTCCTCTTGCGTGATCTTGGCTTTCACGAAGTTAAGGGCATCGCTGAGCCGATCGCGGCTTGGGCGGTTGACGGCGTATCGGCGTCACAAAGCCGTTTCCAGGCGATCCATGCGACGACAAGCCTGACTGACCTCATTGGCCGTGAAGATGAGCTTGCTTTCCTTTTGGAACGTCAACGGCTCGCGTGGAAAGGAATAGGGCAAATCGTGCTGATCTCGGGCGAGCCAGGGATCGGTAAGTCCCGTCTCGTCACGGCACTTGAAATGCGCATCGCTAATGAGTCACACACGCTCTTGCACTACCAATGTTCACCTTACCACACCAACAGCCCGCTCTTTCCGTTCATCGTGCAACTGGAAGGAGCATTGGGTTTCAGAACAGACGATTCATCGGAGCAACGCCTTGATAAACTAGAGGCGTATCTTGGCATAGTCGCGCCGCACGTTCGGGACGCCGCGCCGCCTATTGCTTCGCTGCTTTCGATTCCGTTTGGCGATCGTTATCCTAAGCTAACGCCTAACCCTGCACAGCAACGCCGGCGCACGTTCGCTGCATTGCTCGATCAATTCGAAAGCCTGGCGCATCAGCAACCAATCCTGTTGTTGTTCGAGGATGTGCAGTGGGCCGATGCCGCCTCCTTGGAGCTGGTCGATTTAACCGTCGAGCGAGTGCGTCAATTGCCGGTCCTTGCACTGTTCACCGTGCGGCCGGAATTTGAGCCCCGTTGGGTTGGTCTCCCCAACGTCAGTACCTTGATGCTCGGTCGGCTGAGCCGTAACAACGTTGAAAGCATAGTTAACCAGGTAACCGGTGGGCTTGGCCTGCCGACCGAAGTAATGAGCCAGATTGTCGCCAAAACGGATGGCAATCCGCTGTTCGTTGAAGAACTCACAAAGGCGGTGCTCGAAGGAGGAATTCTGATCAAGGACGCGGGCGGCTATCGGCTTGAGGGACGTCTCCCTCCGCTCGCCATTCCCACGACCCTTCAAGACTCATTGATGGCACGGCTCGACCGCCTCGCGCCTGTGAAGGAGGTAGGCCAAATAGGAGCAGCGATCGGACGCGAATTTTCCTATTCCTTGATGCGCGAGGTGGTGGGACGCGACGAACCATCGCTGAAGGATGCCCTCGCCAAGCTCGAGCAAGCAGAACTCGTGTTTCGCCGTGGTGAGCCACCGGAAGCCGTCTATAGCTTCAAGCACGCGCTGGTGCGGGATGCGGCATACGAGAGTCTGCTAAAGAGCCGCCGGCAGCAACTGCACGGCAAAATAGCACGCAAAATGGAGGAAAAATTTCCAGATATCGTAGTGAGCCAACCGGAAATCGTGGCGCACCACTTCGCTGAAGCCGGTCTCGTTGAACCCGCAGTCGGTTACTGGCTCAAAGCTGGCAATCTCGCGCTTAGTCGATCAGCGAACGCCGCCGTTGGTCATTTGGAACACGGATTGAAGCTAATCCCCCGCATCGACGACCCGATCCTCCGCAATAAATTTGAGTTGCTGCTTCAAACGTCGCTCGGCAACTCCCTCCGGGCCATCAAAGGCTGGAGTTCTGACAGCGTGAAGAAAGCTTACACGCGAGCACTTCAGCTGTGCCGGGAAAGCGGACTTGACGAACACACCTTTCCTGCAGTGTTTGGGTTGTGGACTTGGAACTTCCTACGCGCGACTCTTCGAGAGGCTCAAGCCCTCGCCGAACATTTGCTAAATGCAGCCAAGAATGCAGACGATCCTGTTTACATGGTGCTTGCACATGAAGCTTTAGGATTTACTTTCTTTGGACGAGGGGAGTTTGCCGCGGCCCACATGGAGTTGGAACGCAGCATCAGCTTTTGTGAGGACAACAGATCGGCCGCATATCTAGACCTTTCGGCGCAAGATCCGCAAGTTCATGTAAGATTATATGACGGCTTGGCGCTTTGTTTCCTGGGTTTTCCGGATCAGGCATTGCGACTTTGCGCGGACGCCCGCCGTTATGCGGATGCCTCTCGACATCCGTTCAGCGAGGCAATGGCGCAAACGATAAGTCTCCGCGTACACCAACTGCGCGGCGAGACTGCCACTGTTGCAGATCAAGCAAACGCTGCAATTGCACTCTGCGAAGAGCATGAGTTTGTCCACTATCTAGCCATGAGTCACATTTTGCGCGGATGGGCGAGGACTCAGCAAGGATGCTTTGAGGAAGGTATTGCCGAGATTCAGGAAGGTTTGAGCAAAGAACGGGCAATCGGAGCGCTATTGTTTGAAACGTATTCTCTCGGGCTGCTGGCTGATGCGTGCGTGAAGAACAAACGCTACGCACAAGCACTTGAGTTCCTGCAACAGGTGAAACTCGATGAAGAGAACACCGACCACTTTTACGCAGCCGAAATATATCGTTTGCTCGGCGAAACATATCTGCGATCCACTCACAATCTGGATAAGGCGGAGCATTGTTTTTCAAAAGGCCTTAAGATCGCGTACAAACAGGGGGCCAAATTAATTGAACTTCGACTTCGCCTGAGCATTTGTGATTTATACGGGCTGAGGGAAAAGTTCGACAGGTGTCGCTCACAACTCGCCGTAACGTACGGATTTTTTAGTGAGGGCTTTGACACTGCGGATCTCATTAGGGCCCGGGCAAGGTTGGAAAACTCCTAGAAAGCTCGCACCGCGAAAGACTAAGGCTACTATTGACCATTACCGAAGGTTCCGTTCGGACCGCGCTGATGTCCGCTATTGACCCAAAGCGGGCACCGGGATGTCCCTTAACGAGCCTGAACTAAGCCGTTACGATGTCCCCCTTGAGTCTCGGGGGAGGCGATGAGGCGGCGAGATTTCATAACAGGTGTAGGGTCGGCAGCCGTGTGCCCACTTGTGGCCCATGCGCAACAGCCAGCAGACCGCATGCGGCGCATCGGCGTGATGATGGGCTATGCCGAAGATGACGCCGAAGCACAAACTCGCCTCGCTGCATTCAAGCAAGGACTTCTGACATTAGGGTGGAACGAAGGCCGCAATCTAAAGGTCGATGTTCGCTGGGCGTCGGGTGATACCGATCGCGCGACGGCGTTTGCAAGAGAGTTGGTGGCGCTCCAACCCGAAGTGATCATGTCCAATACCACGCCAGCGACTGCCGCATTGCAGAATGCAACGAAGACAATTGCAATCGTGTTCGTCGCTGTATCCGACCCCGTCGGCGCTGGTTTTATCGCGAGCCTCCCGCGCCCCGGCACCAATATGACCGGTTTCATCAACCTTGAGCGGACACTCGGCGGCAAGTGGCTGGAGCTGCTTAAGGAGATTGCACCCGGGATGACCCGAGTCGCTGTTATGTTCAATCCGCAAACAGCTCCGTATACGGAGGAACTCTATTTGCCATCGATGGAAACCGCCGCGAAAAATTTGGGCGTGAAGCAACTCAAGTCGCTTGTGTACCGCGAGACCGATATCGAAGAGGCCATCGCAGGACTTGGCCGAGAGCCCGGAAGCGGCCTTATCGCTATGACCGACAGTTTCATGACCGTCCATCGCAAGGCCGTTATCGAACTCTCGATCCAAAACAAATTGCCGTTGATGTACTACGTTAGTGTTGCGCCGCGAGAAGGCGGTCTGATCTCTTATGGAATTGACCTTGCCGACCTGTTCGGTCGCTCGGCGTCCTATGTTGATCGTATTCTGCGCGGTGCGAAACCTGCCGAGCTTCCGGTACAACTGCCCACCAAATTCGAAATGACTATCAATCTCAGGACCGCGAGAGCGCTGGGCTTATCGGTGCCGAGCACCCTGCTGACTAGCGCGAACGAGGTTATTGAGTGAGAGGAATGTCCGCTTTTGGCCCAAAGCGGACATTTCCGTCTGAGGGCATACCAACCCCCGCACTGTATACTAATTTGAGGGGGTACGGTGCCTCGTTCTAAGCCGTGAGCCGGACATGAGACGGCGCGAGTTCATCATGCTGTTCGGGAGTGCGGCGGTGTGGCCAGCCGTTGCTGTTGCACAACATGACAATAAAAAACGACTGGTCGGTTTGATTGCGGCATTCAACGACAAAGAAATGATTCCGCTTGTCGCAGCATTTCGTGCACGGATGCAGGAGCTGGGATGGGTCGAGGGCCAAAACATTGTCCTCGATGTCAGGGCCACAAGCGGAGACTATGCAAAATTAGATGCCGAGGCAGCCAGATTGGTCTCTGCCTCGGCCGATGTAATTGTTGCACAGGGAACGCCTGGCCTCGTCGCCGCAAGAAAATCTAGCCGGACTATACCTATAGTGTTCACCCAGGTTGCTGATCCCGTTGGTCAGCGATTGATCGACAGTTTGGCTCACCCGGGTGGCAACGCCACAGGCTTGACGAATTTTGAATTCGCATTCGGGGCGAAGTGGGTTGAGCTGTTAGCTGAATTCGATCCCGCGATTTCGCATGTGACGCTCATAACAAATCCTGCCAACGAAAATACCGCACAATTTGTAAAGGTTATTGCGGCTGCAGGAGATACCAAGAACATCGCTGTTCGCGTTGCTTCAGTCCGCGACGCGACTGATATTCAAGACGCGATTGAGAATTGCAGCAAAAAGCCCGAAGGGGGATTGATCATATTTCCGGATGGCCTGCTGATAAACTACCGTGAGTTGATCGTCGAAACGGCGGCGCGCTATCGATTGCCGGCGGCGTATCCCTTCCGGGTTTTTCCAGAGGCCGGTGGACTCCTATCGTACGGCCCCAATTTCAAATCCATTTTTCGCAAGACCGCCGAATACGTAGACAAGATTCTCAAAGGCGCCAAACCTGCAGATCTACCGGTTGAGTCCCCGACCGAACTGGAATTCGTGATCAACCTGAAGACGGCTTCCGCGTTGGGGCTCTCGGTTTCACCCCGTCTTCAAATCTCTGCCAACGAGCTAATTCAATAGGAGCTAATGCCGCTATTGGCCTTTCGCGAACATAGGCGAGTGCACTGCACATGTCCGCTTTCGCGGGATAAAGCAGACGCACAGGTGAGGGAAGGTCTAGGGCCTTTGATTCCCAACTTCCTCGTGAATCAAGGCACGCAAATGCCGCTTCAATTTAAGATAGGACTTGTCATCTTCGTCGCGCGGCCTGGGCAGATCCACGCTGATGAATTGTTTCACGCGTCCGGGGCGGCGCGTCATTACGGCGATGCAGTCCGATAATTTGATGGCCTCATCGATACTATGGGTCACAAGCACAACTGTCTTCGGTTCGCGCTGCCAGATTCGAACGAGTTCGTCTTGCATAAAACTTCGGTTCTGAGCGTCGAGCGCGGCGAACGGCTCGTCCATCAAAAGTAAATGTGGTTGAACGGCTAAAGCCCGTGCGATGGCCACACGTTGGCGCATTCCCCCCGAAAGTTGATGCGGAAACTTGTTTTCAAAGCCGGCGAGGCCAACAAGATCAATATAGTGCCGCGTGAAATCGTGGCGCTTGTGCGTAGGCAGGCTCTTCATTTCAAGACCGAAACCAATGTTCTGGGAAACATCCATCCAGGGAAACAATGCGTAGTCCTGGAAAATCATCGTGTTCTGCCAGCCGGGGACGCGGATCGGCACGCCGTCGACCGCAATGCTGCCGGACGTAGGAGGTTCGAAACCCGCTGCAATGTTGAGCAAGGTTGTCTTGCCGCAACCACTGTGACCGAGGATCGCACAGAATTGGTGGTTCGGGACCTCGAAGCTCACATCGCGGAGTGCCACCACGTTTCCAGTCGCGTCAGGGTCGCCGTAAACCTTGGAGAGGTTCTTGATAGCGAGGTGGCCCATCTCACGCCCTATTTGCTCAGCGCCAAAGACCACGGCAGGAATTTGCGTCCCAAGACGCGGATGGCACTATCGATCAAAAGTCCCACCAGACCGATGGTGAGCATGCCGACGACAATCGTGTCGGTGCGCAACATGCTTCGCGCGTCGTTAATGAGAAAACCGAGTCCGGAATTCGCGCCCACAAGTTCAGCCGCCACGAGGGCCATCCAGCCAACCCCCAGTCCAATTCGCACCCCCGTGATGATCTGAGGCAGCGAGCCCTTGAGTACAATGCGTGAAAGGACCTTGTGCTCCGGCGCACCCAGACTGCGGGCCGCCCGCACCAGGTTCGGATCCACATTCTTCACGCCGACAATCGTGTTGATCAGGATCGGAAAGAACATTCCCAGGAAGATGATGAATTCATTTTGTACGTCGCCGATACCGAACCAGAGAATGCTGAGAGGTATCCATGCCAGCGGCGGAATAGGGCGCAGGATTTCCATGATGGGATTGACTTGGTTGTAGACGAGGCGCCACCACCCCATCGCGACTCCAAGAGGAATAGCTGTCGCGGCGACAACGAATGCCGAAGCTTCACGCTTGAGGCTGGCTACGAGATGAAACAAAAGTTCGCCCGATAGGACCAACCCGGCGGCCGTACGTGCAATCGTTGTTGGCGCCGGCATGAGTACCGCCATGTGCGGATCGATGCTCGGCAACCACACCGTTGAGGCGAATTGCCAGGCGAGGATCAGCAGCAAGAGCAGGGTGAGATTTGGAAGGAATGCTAACAACCTGCTTTTTCGCATTCCCGCAGGCCGCGAAGCCAACCTGGTGTCCTCGCTTTGAGTCGATGCGCTCAAATCGGGCGACCCTTCCTCATCAAAAACTCTGTCGGGGTCCAATCCGGGGCCTGACGGGTATCTTCACAAAGACCGACTCATGGTTTGTACATAGTTCCGCCGAACGACCATGGTCGCGTCAGATCGCCCGGCTCAGGCCACGGCTGAGGCTCCTTAAGTGTATTGGCATTCGCATAACTTGGATACGGAAGGTTACCGATCTTGCCCGTCCAATTCGTCGGGATGAAAGGCGCTTGCGTTGGGATCCTCCAACCAAGCTTATCGTACGTCTTTTCCATAAACCTCGTATCGAATGAATCCTCGTAGTCCTTGGCGCTCAATGCCTTTGTGACCCGGTTACGATCTTTCAGCCACTTGGCGATGCGCGCGTTTTCCTCACCCCACAGCTTCGCGAAGGGATAGCTGTAGGTCGGCTTGTAGAGATTATTGTAAAGTTGGGTTTGCTGAAGAAGCAGGGGTTTCCCGAAAGACTTCAGCGTAGGATCCGCGGCGAGGAAGTCGGCCGCTTTGTCCGGATTGAGCCTGATCCACAGGGTCGCTTCCATGAAGGCGTCGCTGACCGCCTGCACAACGTCTGGAACGTTGTCGATCAGTTCCTGTCGTACATAAAACATGCCTTCGTAGAAGTTATAGGGAAAGATCGTATCGACCTCGCGGCCAGTCTTCCTCTCCTCGATGATGGTCACGGACGGTTCCCATGGCACAACTGCGCCAATGCCTTTCGCCATCAAGATCTGTTCGCTGGGAGGCATGTTCTTCAGGATGACATCCTTTCCGATCTGCAGGCCGATGACTTCCGCGGCTTGCGTGAAATAGAATTCGGCGGAGGAACCCGTGACGATACCGATCGTCGCCGGCGGGTTGCTTCCCTTGAAATCTGCCAGGCTTTTAATCGGTGAATCCACCGGCACGACGGTCGAATGCTTCAAATTCGGGGCAACAACGGCGATGGCTCGCACCGGCACCCCGCGATCAAGCAGCGATGTGAATGGAAAATTTCCGCCGTTCCCAACCTGGATGCGGGCCGCGGCCACGGCTTCATTGACATCAGGGCCTGCAGCGAACACCTGGAATTTAGCTTCGAGACCGCGCTTTTGCATAAGCTCGGCCTTGTCTATGACGACGTTGATCGTGTTTTGACCCGAGAACGGGCCTTGCCAGCCAAAACCGAGCGGCCACCAACCTTTCTGTTTTAACCAGGCAATGGATTTGTCGGAGACTTTTTCATAGGGCTGCGGCCAACCCCAATCCGTAAAACTCTGAGCCGCCGCCGGAGCCGTTGCTAAAATGAAAGCGGCGAAGCTCGCACCGGCTATCGCGCTCAATCGCGTTCTTGCTTGCTTGTGCATTTCACTCCTCCCCATTTTCGTTTGCGAGGCGAATGTTCTTTTAGCTTTTCAACTTCCTGTAACGACTTCTCCAACTAGACCGGCTCGATTACAAACAAGGTGCGTCCGTACTCAACGAGTTCGCCATTCTCCGCGCCGATCTGAACGATCCGGCCAGCAACCTCGGCGTTGATCGTCGTAAAAAGCTTCATCACTTCGATCAGGCAAAGTGCCTCGCCGACGCCGACGACTGAGCCGATCTGGACGAAAGGCGGCGCCTCTGGATTGGGCGCGCGATAGAAAGTTCCGACCATTGGAGCGGTAACTTCGATCTGACCCGCGGCGGCTTCGACCTTTGGTGCAACAGTGCGCACCTTTCGGGGCGCGGCTGGCGAAACGGTAACAGGCGCGGAACCGTGTTCGACATATTCGGCCGTCGCTCCTCGAGCGGCGCCATTCCGCCGCACCACGAGTTTTATATCGCCCGTCTCGACGACAAGCTCATCACAGCTGCTGCTGTCGACGAGCTTTATGATCTCGGCAATCTCATCGTATGTCAGGCTCACGTGTTCTCCTGTCCGTTCGGATCGGACCCTGTTTCATCGATGGTCGCCGTCAATCGATCGGCCGTGACTTGCAGAAGCGGAACATGCTGCAAAGCCTGGTCTAGCGACATGCGTGCGAGCGGAGCAGAAATTGCGAGGGCCGCGACCCGCTGTCCGCCCGCAGCGCGCACCGGAACCGCGACGCACACAACGCCCGCCAGAAATTCCTGGTTATCTGTCGAAATCTCGGTTTTTCGAACGCTCTCGAGCTCTGCCTCCAGCTTTGCGACATCGGTGAAGGTGTTTTCCGTGTACCGATATAGGGGGATCGATCGAACGAGCAGGGCACGCTTTTTTTCCGGCAGTTGACTCAAAAACAGTTTGCCCATGGACGTGCAGTGCAATGGCACGCGTGAGCCGGGCTCGAAGCGCAACCCAAATGGCCATGCAGATTCTACCCGATCGAGGTAGATGACGTGGCTGCCGGTCATCACTCCGAAGTTGCAGGTCTCGCCGATTTTCTGTGAAAGAGCTTCCAGAATTGCGTGGCGTGGACCACGCAGCATCGAGGCGGCGACGATGCCCAGCCCCAATTGCACCATGCGGGCGCCCGGCACGAACCTGCGGCTTCCCGGCTCCCGCTGCAACAGGCCTTCCGTTTCAAGCATGCGCACGATCCGGTGTGCGGTCGGCTTGGGCAGACCCAAAAGCGCGCCGAGTTCGGAAACACCGAGAGGGCGGCGCGCCGTCGCCATTGCCTCCAGAATTGCGACAGCCTTGACGGTGGGGAATGTCTTGCTCGGCGATTCCGTGGCCGAGGCCAGCCGTTCATCAAGTCGGCCGTCTTTCGACTCCTGTGTGCCGAGGATGGGCTGCATAAGGAAGTATCAAAAACCGAAACAAAACGTCTTGCAATATGAATTTATCCAGTGTGACATTTAGAAAAGACACTTATAATGAGCGCAACTGGAGGCGAGCGATGCAGCGCGTGCTGGTCGCCAATCGCGGTGAGATCGCCCTTCGAGCTATCCGCGCGTGTCGCCAGCTTGGACACCAAAGCCTCGCTGTCTTTTCATCTGCCGATGCGAACTCGCCTCACCGATGGGCCGCCGACCACGCGGTATGTATCGGGCCGCCGTCAGCAACCGCCAGCTATCTGAACGTCGGTGCTCTGCTGGAAACTGCGATCGCGATGAAATGCGACGCGGTTTATCCCGGTTACGGGTTTCTCGCCGAAAACAGCGCGTTCGTGGAAAGCTGCAGTGAAGCGGGGTTGACCTTCATCGGCCCCGACAGCGATTGCATCTCGCGCATGGGAGACAAGGTGGCGGCGCGGCGAACTGCGGCCGCAATTGGAATTCCGATCGTGCCCGGGTCCGATCAGGGCTTTACCGTAGGCAACGATGCCAGTGCCATCGCAGCCGACCTCGGGTTTCCGCTTCTGTTGAAGGCAAGCGGAGGGGGGGGCGGCCGCGGAATGCGCGTTGTGACAGGCCCTGAGAGCTTTGCGGCACAGTTCGAGCAAGCTTCGGCGGAGGCCAAAGCGGCGTTTGGAAACCCGGAGATCTATCTCGAGCGGTTCTTCCCGCAGGTCCGCCATATCGAGATTCAGGTGTTCGGCGACCGTCACGGCAATCACGTCCATCTGGGTGAACGTGACTGCAGCGTGCAACGTCGTCATCAGAAACTTGTTGAGGAATCGCCTTCGCCAGTGCTCGACCAAAAGACCCGTGAACGGATGGCAGAAGCAGCTGTGGCTCTGCTCAAGGCACTTAATTACGTCAATGCCGGCACGGTGGAATTCATCTTCAACCCTGAAAGCGGCAAGTTCTTTTTCATCGAAATGAACACACGGATCCAGGTCGAGCATCCTGTGACTGAAATGGTCACGGGTACCGATCTTGTCGTCGAGCAGTTTCGGGTCGCCGCCGGCGAAAAGCTCTCATTTAGCTCAATGTTTTCCGTCGGAAAGGCAGCAATCGAATTCCGCATCAATGCCGAGGATGCCGCACACGACTTCCAGCCTTCGCCGGGTGTCATCAAGCGCTGGCGTCCGCCAAATGAGCGCCACGTCCGCATCGATAGCCACGTGTACGAAAACTACGCCGTGCCGCCCTATTACGATTCCATGTTGGCCAAGCTCATTGTTTCAGCACACGATCGTACGGCAGCTATTGACCTGGCCAAGTCGGCGTTGTCGCGTTTTCAAGTATCCGGACTGCAGACAACGGTTCCGTTTCATGCGTGGCTTCTGCGACAGCTGGAGTTTGCAAGCGGTGGGGTGCACACACGGTGGGTCGAGGAAAACCTGGAGACCGAGGCCATCAATGGCTGAGAAGAAAACGATCAATCTGGTCGACGTGACGCTGCGCGACGCCCACCAATGTCTGTGGGCGACCCGCATGACGACGGCCATGATGGAAGATTTGGCGCCGCGCCTCGATCGTGCCGGATTTAAGGCAATCGACCTTGTTGGTGGCGCAGTCTTCGATGTGTGCGTGCGCTACCTGCGTGAGGACCCGTGGGAACGCATGCGTATCCTCAGTGGCTGGGTCAGACGGACGCCGCTGATTGTGATGACGCGTGGCCAGAGCCTGTTCACATTCGAGTTTTTTCCAGACGATATCGTCGAGCTCACAGCAGAACGGATCTTCGCCAACGGCATCCGTTATCACACCCCATATGACGCCCTGAACGACATGCGTAACATGCAGGTGCCGGTTCGGGCAGCGAACAAAGTCGGCCTCTACACTGCGGGTGGAATTGTTTACACCGTTAGCCCCGTCCACACAGACGACTATTATGTGCGCAAGACACGTGAGCTCGTGTCGCTCGGTGTCGATGCCATCTACATCAAGGATCCCAGCGGCCTGTTGACCCCGGAACGGGTTTACACGCTGGTGCCGGCGCTCAAAGCGGTGTGCGGAAGGTTACCTTTGCATCTCCACTCGCATTGTCTTACCGGACTAGCGCCATATGCCGCGTGTCGCGCCGTGGAGCTCGGCGTCGACGTGGTTCACACCGCGACATCTACTTTGGCCAACGGTGCGTCCCATCCGGCCACTGAATGGTTCGTCGAGAACATACGACGCGCAGGATTCAACACACCGGTCGACCTGGAACCGGTGCATGAGGTTGCCGAACGCCTACGCTACATCGCCAGACGTGAGGGGAAGCCTGTCGGCAACATTGTTGAACACGACGCATTTCATTACGAACATCAGATGCCCGGTGGAATGGTGTCCAACCTGAAGTCGCAACTTGCGCCCCTTGGGATCGCGCATCGGTTGCCTGAAGTGCTCGAGGAGGCCGCGCGCGTGCGCTGCGAGTTGGGCTATCCGATCATTGTCAGCCCCTTTGCGCAGTTCGTGATGACACAAGCCGTCCTCAACGTGATGGGCAAGGAGCGATATGCGACCGTGCCGGACGAAGTGAGGAAATATGTGCTCGGCTACTACGGCGAGATCGCCGGACCGATTGATCCGAACCTCTATGATCGCATCACCAATGGGGCTGAGCCGACGTCCGCCCGACCAGGCGATTTGCTGGAGCCGGGAATTCCGAAAATCCGGCAGGAACGTGGTCCATTTGCTTCTGATGACGATCTCCTGCTCGCTGCTTTCTACGCCACACGCGAATACGACGCGTTGAAAGCAGCCGGGCCCATCAATAAGAACTATCCGTTGGCTTCGACGCCGCTGGTCACGTTGCTCAAGGAGATCGCGCAGCGGCGCGACATCCGGTCAATCCATCTCATTCAAAAGGCCCGGTGATGCCCATGACCACTCCGGCAATAATTACCGTCGCTATCACAGGAGCAATCCCTCGCAAGGCTGACACGCCGGCAGTACCGGTTACGCCCAACGAGCAGATTGAATCCACGCACGAAGCATTCGAAGCCGGGGCGTCGGTCGTTCATATTCACGTGCGTAATCCTGATGAAAGCCCCAGCTCTGATCCGCATCTTTTTGCGCAGGTCCAGGAAGGGGTCCTGAAGCATTGTCCCAAGATGATAATACAGTTCTCCACCGGCGGGCGCGGCCGTAGCCAGAACGAACGTGGACGGATGCTGTATCTCAAACCAGATATGGCCTCGCTGGCCACGGGTTCGGTCAACTTCCCCGCGCAGATTTATGAAAATCCACCTCAGCTTGTCGAAGAACTCGCGCGATCCATGCTTGAATTCAACGTTAAGCCTGAAATCGAAGTTTTTGACGTAGCGATGCTCTACAACGCAAAGAACATGGCTGATCGCGGTCTCCTTAAGCGTCCGTGTCAGGTTCAGTTTGTGATGGGCATTCCAAATGCCCTCCCGGTTCGGCGCAGGCTGTTGGAATTTCTGATCGCCGAACTAAAGGATCTTATGCCGGATGCGACGTGGTCGGCTGCGGGAATTGGACGCCATCAGCTCGAAGTCAACGAGTGGTGCCTCGAACTGGGCGGGCACGTCCGTACCGGCCTGGAAGACAACATCAAGTTCGATAAGAATCGTCTTGCCCGTAGCAACGGCGAGTTGGTTACGCGCCTCGCAGGATTGTGTTCTAGTTTTGGGCGACATTCAGCAAGCGCTGCGGAAGCACGTAAAATCTTACAACTGCCGACAGAATAGATCTTAGCGGCGAAAAAAGGGGGGAAACTATGCAGTCAAAATCACCGAGTGGCTTCGGAACATCAATCGGCACAATCGCGTTCGCAAGTGCGATTGGCACAACGATCGAATGGTATGATTTCTTCCTTTTCGGAGTGGTCACTCCTCTCGTTCTCAATAAATTATTCTTTCCAAACTTCGATCCTTTGGTCGGCACATTATTGGCCTATACGACTTTTTTCGTTGGATTCATTTCGCGACCAATCGGCGGAATTATTTTTGGCCACTATGGCGACCGTATCGGACGCAAGACGGTGCTCGTTCTCACCATTTTGATCATGGGTATTGCCACATTCCTGATCGGATGTCTGCCGACCTACGCCTCGGTAGGGATCTTGGCCCCTGTAATGCTGCTTTTTCTGCGCATCTTCCAGGGCATAGGGATCGGCGGGGAATGGGGCGGCGCGGTGTTGATGGCAGTCGAGCATTCTCCAGCCGGGAGACGTGGGTTCTACGGCAGCTGGCCACAAATCGGCGTTCCGGCCGGCCTGCTGCTGAGTTCGGGGATGGTTTATCTGCTGTCCTTCCTTCCCGAGGCGGACTTCTTTTCGTGGGGTTGGCGTATAGCTTTTCTCATCAGCGCCGTGCTGGTGGCAGTCGGCCTCTATATTCGTTTGAAGATCATGGAGACCCCTGCGTTCACGCGAATCCAGGAAACCAAAAAAGTCGCGCACGTACCGTTCTTCGAGCTGATACGCACCCACGGCAAGAACACTCTTCTCGGCCTTGGCGCGCGTTACATCGAGGGCGTTACCTTCAACATCTTCGGTGTGTTCGTCGTCGGATATCTCGCGGGAACATTGGGCCTGCCACGGCAGACGGCGCTCGCCGGAGTGATGATTGCATCAGCAATCATGATCATCATGCTGCCAATTTACGGCAATTTGTCTGACAGAATCGGACGCCGGCGGATGTTTGCGGTCGCGGGAGTGTTGATCGGACTTCTTTCATTCCCGTCCTTTTGGCTGATGCAAACCAAGGAACCGCTGTTGGTCTGGCTGGCGATCGCAATCCCATTCGCAATCGTATATCCAGCGGTCTACGGCCCCCAGGCTGCATTGTTTTCCGAGTTGTTCGATACGCGTGTCCGCTACACCGGAATATCGTTCGTGTACCAGTTCTCCGGAATCTACGCGAGCGGACTTACGCCGATTATTGCCACTGCATTGTTGCCGGCGGGCGGCAACAAGCCCTGGCTGATTTGCTTGTATGTCCTGATCGTCAGCATCATCAGTGCCGCTTCGGTTATTGCGATGGCTGAGGCACACAAACGAGACATGGCGATCGACAACAAGTAAGCGTGACCTCGACCGCGACACGATCAACATGGACCTCAATCTGAAAGGTCGCGTCGCCGTCGTGACTGGCGGCGCCGCCGGGATCGGCGAAGCGATTGCCCGCGCACTTGCGGCCGAAGGCTGCCAGGTGAGCATTCTCGACCGCAACGAAGTCGCCGCGCGCAAGTTGGCTGAATCACTTGGAGCCGGTAGTCAATTCGTAACCGCAAACGTCGGCGAGCCCGCGTCAGTGGCAAACGCATTTAGTCAGCTTCTGACTCGCGACAACAGCCTCGACATTCTCGTCAATGCAGCGGGCGTTCTTTCAACTGGACTTGTTGCGGATTTGCCAACTGCGGAGTGGCAGCGCGTCCACGAGGTTAATCTTTCCGGCGTGTTGTATTGCGTCAAGTCGGCGATTCCACCCATGCGTCAGCGGAGATACGGCCGAATAATCAACATTGCATCGGTGTCCGCCATGCGCGGCGGCGGTTCGGTCGGGAATACGCTTTACGGCGCAACCAAAGCCGGAGTCGTGGCCCTCACAATGGGACTGGCGCGTGAGCTAGGTCCGGACGGGATAACGGTCAATGCTATCGCGCCGGCGGTCGCCGATACTGCAATGACCAACGCCGCACTGACCGAAGACGTCAGGCACAAAATTGTCGCGAGGATTCCTCTAGGGCGGCTCGCAAGTCTTTCAGATATTGCTGATTTGGCGACGTTTCTCGCGTCCGCTCGTGCGAGTTTCATCACTGGGACAGTTATCCCGGTCGACGGCGGTATCCTGACAACATAACGGCGTTAGCCCATGGGCACGACCGAGCTTGCCGCTATTGCCATCGTCATAGTTGCGGGGCTCGTGCGAGGCACGACCGGCTTCGGGGGCGCAATGTTAATGACGCCCGTCTTGTCCGTCCTTTATCCTCCGGTCAACGCAGTCGTGATCGCGCTCCTTCTGGAAACTGCAGCGGCCTTAGTGATGTTTCTAGATGCCGTGCCGAAAGCGCGATGGCGTACGTTGCTTTACCTCACGTTGCCAGCGGTCTTCACAGTGCCGCTCGGTGGGTACCTTCTGTTGACCCTCGACCCAAGCGTTGCTCGGAAGGTAATTTCGGGCGTCGTAATTCTATTCAGTTCGATACTGCTGTTCGGGTTTCGCTACCATGGGACACCGCGTGCTGTAACGTCGCTTGCACTTGGCAGTGTTGTCGGTGCGCTCTTGGGTGCCACGAGCGTTGGGGCACCACCTGTCATTCTCTATCTGCTTTCGGGGCCTGACCCCATTACCGTCACGCGCGCCAATTTGACCGTTTTCGTTACGGCGATTTCTGTAATTGGGTTGGCCATGCTGGCCGTGGCGGGCGCCATAACCGGTGCGCTCGCCACCACGGCAGTGCTCCTGACCATCCCTTTTCTGTTGAGTACTTGGCTGGGAGGCAAGCTTTTTGGGCGACTGAGCGATACGGGCGTACGCCAGCTTGCTCTTGGTCTGATGCTCTGTGTCGGGGTGGCCAGTCTTTTTACGTAACCCATCTATTAGCGTTCGAGAATCTTCCAATTGTTGTAGTAGATGAATTTGAAGCTCTGTGTCAGAAATCGAACCACCGAAACTACGGCGCGCATGAAAGCAGGGAACAGGGTCGGGCGAACGATGTCGACAAATAGGCAATAACGTGTCTGGTCGGTTTCGTTGACCGACTGATGGAGCAGCGTGTCATCGAAAATGAATAACTTGTTCTCGCTCCAGTAATTGATCGTATTTCCAACCTCGATATAGGCTGAGCGGTCCTTCATGTCGTTCAAGTTGTACAAGATGCGAAGGGAGGCGCGCAGGTACCCAAAATGTTTGGAAGTGGAGACCTTTTTGTTGAAGACGGAAACTCCGATGGTCTGAATGTACTTCCATGGTTCATGAAACGCTGGAATATTCACGATCGCGTCCATGTTGACGCCATACCACCTGAAGAAAATCATTGTTCGTGGAAACTCCTTCGCGCGCTCCTCTAGCTGGGCGACGAGGTTATGATCTTTCGTGATTGTGATCAGGCGCGCCACCTCTTCCTTGTAAGAGGGTGGCAGATCCTCGAGCCGATAGACGCCTTTATTGATGTAAGGGAGCGACAGCAGATCGAGCAGAATATTGACTGGTGACAGGATCCAAGTGCCAAATCCGTTGCCGATGAAATAGCGCCGCAGCGTCGACAGGTTCAATCCCTTATTGCGGCCAACATCATAGGCCCCGCACGCAAGATAAAAGATTGCGATCTTTGGAAAAAAATATGCAAACGGACAGAGCACGCCGATCGGGAACAGCAGTCGCCTGACAAAGTATTTGCATACTCTGGTTACACGCTCTCTTCCTGTAAGGGTCTCAGTGACAGTCGTACTCATACCGCTTACCCCGTGATCGCGGCCTCTCGCCGCCTTCCACTCGATCTGTCGAAGGAACCATGCCTGACTATAGCAAGGCCACCCCCAGTTTCCCACAGGCGGCCAATCGCCTTCGCGCTTACCGCGGAAATGTATCTGGCAATCGGCGGTAATTCTAAGCTTTTGTGCAAGAGCTCTTTCGTCCTTTGGGTATGCCGCGTGCGACATAGGGCAGGAACTTTGCGAACCTTCAGTGGATCTTGCGCTCAGTTGCTTAACTCGGCTTTTCCTACCTCCTTACTTGCTGGGCGCTTTGGAAAAACTCGACGGTCGCCGCTTTGAGACACAAGGCAAGAAAAAATATGAATGCGGGTTTTTGGCAGTGGTGACCTATTCTGGCGACACGTTGCAGTGTCGAATTAAACTCTGGCCCGAGTTGTCCAACTATTTGGTGGAAGTCGACAAGACCGAAAAGAAAGCCAAAATCGCTGGCTGGCTCTTTTTTCAACAAGAGCGTCCGGGGTGGCGATAGACCGTCATGTATTGGTCCTTGGCGGACGCCGCAAGAAGAGTCGCAGTCCATAAGCTGCGGCTCTTCTCGTTTGGATAAAAGCTAGTGCATGATCACCAGCCACTCGTCATCGTCGTCAGACTGCATGCGCTGCTCAATTGCATTGCTCGCTTGATGCAAGGCAAAGATCGTAAGCGCAGCCATCCGCTGTTTCTGTTCGGGACTCAGTGTCGTGTAAAGAGGCCGCCACGCGTTCGCAAGCTTCTTTAGATCCTGAGATCGTTGAGCCAAGGCATCTGCCCTTCGATCCAGGAACGCGACAGGATCACGGTTGCGCAAGACGTCGCTAACGCTCTCGTCACTCATTTTGCCCACAGTCTCTGCTATCCGCGCCAAGCGGGCGTCCTAGGTTGGGGCCGGCGTGTGTCAACGACCAAGGTGCCTGCGCATCTTATGCGGACGCGGATTTTACGGCGCCTTTTGTCCGAACGCGGCAGACAATCTTGCGCCGGCGGCCTGGACGGCTTTCGTTTTTGTTTGGAGCGCCTGACTGGATTCGCGCCAGATTGGGCCGGAGATTCCGATTGCACCGATGGTCTGGCCGGTAAAATCTTTGGCCGGAACGGCGATACAGCGCACTTCGAGATTAAATTCGCCTTGATCATACGCAACCCCGGTGCGCTTGACGTCTGCGATCTCGCGCAAGAGGGCCGGCACTTCAGTAATCGATTTCTTTGTGGATGGTTTCAACTCAACGCGCTGCAAAAATCGTTTGATCTCGTCTTCGTTCAGTGCCGCAAGGATGACCTTGCCCAGGGCGGTGCAATGAGCTGGCCGGACCACGCCCACGCGGTCGGTCAATTGAAATGCGCCTGAACCGCTGGTCCGCGCAATGACCACTACAGCATCGCCCATACGTACGGCGAAATGGCCGCTCTCGCCGGTATCTCGCGACAGTTGCTCAAGTATGGGCATGGCAATGTTCACCATCTCGATTTCATCAAGCGCGCTGGCCGCCAAAGCGAACAACGGGAGGCCGATACGGTAGCGCTTGGAATCTCTTTCCTGACGGATGTAACCGAGGGACACCAGTGTCTTGGCGAGGTGGAAGGCGGTCGAGTTGTGCAGGCCGACCATTTTGCTCAGTTCCGCGAGTCCGATGCCGTCTCTATGTCGTGCGATCTCCTCAAGGATGGCGAAGGCGCGACCGAGGGACTGTACGGGGACGCGCTGGCGGTCCGCCGCACCGCGAGCGACATTGCGTTGAAGCGGTTTCGCGCGCGGTTCAATCTTGCGTGCAGGTGGAATGGCAGCAGGTTTCAGGCGCGGTTTCGTTTTGGCTGTTCTTGTCAAGGGCAAAATCTCCGCACGGTCCTTAGCTGAAGAAAACGACCCGCTCTTCAGTCATTCGACAAAGAGAGTGCGGATCTCTCTACCACAATATCAATTGACGTGCAGCATTATGAGACATAGCTTTCGCGCCGGCTTGCAAGCCTCAGCGGGCGTGAAAGTACGGAGAAGGATGCGATGTCGACAAATATGCTGAACGGTGCCCAGGTTATCGTCGACTATCTGATCCAGCAGAAGGTGCCTTACGTTTTTGGACTGTGTGGACACGGCAATATTCAGTTCATCGACGCGCTGTTCGAGCGCAAAGCGGACATCAAGACCATCTCCGTGCATCACGAGAGCGTCGCTGGCTTCATGGCTGACGTTTACTATCGCGTTGGCGGCGAACCGACAGCGACCTTTACGTCGTGCGGGCCGGGTTCGGCCAATTTGCCGATCTCGCTTGCCAACGCTTTTCTCGACTCGGTACCGTTTATGGCGGTGACAGGCAACGTGCCGACCAGCCAGTTCAACCGCGGCGCGTTCCAGGAACTATATCGCCACTATCAGGCTGACTTTCCCTCGACTGTACGTTCGTACTGCAAAAAGGTTTTCCAACCGACGCGAGGCGAGATGGTGCCGCTTGCGGTACGACAGGCCTGGAAGACGATGGTGACTGGACGTCCGGGACCTGTGGTTCTCGATGTGCCATTTGATGTCTTTATGGAAGCCTCCGCCGCTGAAGCGCCCAATCCGGAAGAGTGGAGCGCCAACATTTCCTGCCGCTGCGGCGCCGATCCGGAAGGACTCGTGAAGGCGGTGGACATGTTGTTATCGGCGGAACGGCCGACCATCATTGTAGGACAAGGCGTGCGCTGGGGCGGCGCCTGTAGTGAATTATTGAAGCTGGCCGAGCGCCTGCAAATTCCCGTGGCCGCGTCCGCCAGCGGGCTCGGTGCGATAGATACTAATCATCCGCTTGCACTTGGCTTGGTCGCGCGCGGTGGCCATTACCAGGCCAATCACGCCACACGACAGGCTGACGTGTTGCTGGCCCTCGGCATGCGCTTCGACGATCGCACCTCGAGCTCGTGGATCCCGGGCTACTCGTTCACAATTCCGCCGACGAAGCTCATACACGTGGACATCGATCCAGAAGAGATTGGTCGCAACTATCCTGTAGCGCTCGGCTTGATGGCTGACGTGCGTACTTTCCTTCAGCAGGTCCATGCTGAACTCGACCGACGCGCCGATTTGACCAAACGAGCCGATGCCCGCAAGAAATGGCTGCAGGCAATTGATGGCTATCGCAAGGAGTGGGACAAGTTTGTGGCGCCCGGGTTTACCGACGACAGTAAACCGATCAATCCGCAGCGCGCGGCCGTCGAGATCGATCGCGGCCTGCCGGAAGACACCATTTTGGTCAGTGACATCGGCGTGCACCACAACTGGCTTCTGGGCTACTGCAAGCCACGGCGTCCCGACTCGTTGATCGGCTCGATGGGATTCGGGCCAATGGGTTTCGGTGTCGCTGGCGTCCTCGGAGCAAAATTCGCCGCACCCGATCGGCCTTGCGTCTCGGTATGCGGTGACGGCGCCTTCTTCATGCATGCCAACGTCTTGGGCACTGCGGTGGAATACGACCTGCCGGTGGTCTGGATCGTGTGGAATAACTACGCTTACGCATCGATCCGGGGGCTGCAGCGCGGATATCTCGGCGCTCGCGAACTCGCGACCGATTTCCACAATCCGAAAACTGGCGAGCGGTACAATCCCGACTTTGCCGCCATGGCCCGGTCCGCCGGAGTCGAGGGTGTACGCATTGATCGGGCCGCTGATCTCGCAGAGGCGGTACGCGGGGGCGTTGACGCAAACCGGCCATATTTGATCGACGTCGACATCGCCGCCGATATCAATCCCGCCGGTGCCGGTGTGTGGGAATTGCCGGGTCTCGGCCAGAGCAAGCCGTCCATCGGCACGCGATATCAACCGACGTGATGGCCAATGCTCATGCGATTGTTTGTCCGCTATTTTGAACAATAAAGCTGGAGACGAATTTATGCTGCTTGCAGGTCAGAAGGTTGTTGTCGTTGGCGGCTCCTCCGGTATAGGTCTGTCGACAGCCGAACTTGCAAAGAACGAGGGCGCTGATGTCATCATTGCATCGCGTAACCCCGACCGCCTGAAGACGGCTGCGGAACAGCTGGGCGCAAAAGCGATTCCGACTAATGTCACAAGCGACGAAAGCGTAAGCCAACTCTTTCGGCAATGCGGGCCGGTGGACCATGTTGTCGTCACCGCCGCGGAACTTCGCACTGGCCCTTTCAAGGAAGTGCCAATGGAAAACGTGCGCGCGACTATGGAGGGGAAGTTCTGGGGTGCATGGCGCGTTGCGCGTGCGGCCGAAATTCGTGCCGGCGGATCGCTCACGCTGGTTTCTGGGTTCTTAAGTGTTCGTCCGCGACCGGCCGCCGCGATTGTGAGCGCGGTAAACGGCGCGCTAGAGTCACTGGGGCGCAGCTTGGCTCTTGAGTTGGCACCGGTGAGAGTGAATGTGGTATCGCCCGGCATCATCGACACACCGATCCGGGCCGCTATGCCGGAGGCAGCTCGCAACGAGATGCTCGCCAAAGCGGCTGCAGCGTTGCCGGTTGGTCGCGTTGGGGTAGGTGACGATGTTGCGCGGCAGATTCTCGCTTTCATGACGGTTGGCTTTGCCACTGGGTCCATCGTCTATCTCGATGGCGGCGGCCTTATTGTCTGATTCACTTTTGGTCCTGCAGGGACGAAGCACCAATGATCTACGTTATGGTGGCACGCTGGCAGCCGCGCGAAGACGCAGCGGAAAAAATCGAAGCCATACTGGGTGAACTGGCCAAGGCGATTCGCAAGGAACCAGGCAATGTGCAGTTTACGGTACATCGGAGTCGCGACGCGCCCGTTGAGTTTCTGCTCTATGAAGTTTACTCATCCGAGGAGGCTTTCCGTCAGCATCAGCAGACCGAACACTTCAAGACGCTTGTGCTTGATCGCGCCGTGCCTTTGCTGAGCGTGCGCGAACGCTGCGCCTATTCTATTGTCGACAACATTTGATGATCTTCTTTGCGAGTATGTCCGCCTCTGACCCAAAGCAGACATTTTCAACTCGCGGTAGCGGTCGCTTTTCTGTTGACCTGCAGCACTCGGTTGTTCATCTAGTTCACTTCGATCAGGGGCGATTCATTTTGTTTCATTGGAGGCTGGCTTGGTTGAACGCGATTTTCCGCTTGGCGGTGCTTCGATCTTGGCTGTGAAATTTGCGGCGTGTATCGCCGCTCTCGCCCTGACAGCAGTATCTCCGGTGAGCGCCCAGACCTCATCTTCGCGCCCGAACATCGTGTACATTGTGGCCGATGATTTGGGCTGGAAAGACGTCGGCTTCCACGGCTCCGACATCAAGACGCCGAATATCGACAAGCTTGCCCAAGGTGGGTCGCGGCTCGAACAGTTTTATGTTCAGCCAATGTGCACGCCGACGCGGGCGGCACTCCTGACTGGCCGTTATCCGTTCCGCTATGGCCTGCAGACCGCAGTCATTCCAACACCGAGCAAGTACGGTCTGCCAACCGACGAGCGACTCCTGCCTCAGGCTCTCAAAGATGCTGGCTACAGCACGGTGATGGTTGGCAAGTGGCATTTGGGTCATTCAGACCGAAAGTACTGGCCGCGCCAGCGCGGGTTTGACTACCACTATGGCTCAATGGTTGGCGAGGTCGACTACTTCACGCACGCATCGGCGAACGTGAAGGACTGGTTCCGCAACAATCAATCGGTGAAAGAGTCCGGATACGTCACCCAACTGTGGGGCAAGGACGCTGTTGCGCAGATAAATGCCCACGATCCAAAAACGCCGCTCTTCCTGTATCTCGCATTCACGGCACCGCACGCTCCCTATCAGGCGCCAAAGAAATACCTCGAAAGATACAAGCACGTTGAGGACCCGACACGACGTGCCTACGCGGCGATGATCACTGCGATGGATGACGAAATCGGTAACGTGGTTGCAGCGCTCGAAAAAAAGGGAATGCGGGACAATACGTTGATCGTTTTCATGAGTGACAATGGCGGCAATCGTACGGCCATGCTTTCCGGCGACGTCGATGTCTCCAATCTGAAACTGCCGGCCGACAATGGTCCATATCGCGGCGGGAAAGGCATGCTGTACGAAGGCGGTACGCGCGTTGTGGCACTCGCCAACTGGCCTGGCCACATCAAGCTGGGCGAGAACAACGAAATCATGCATATCGTGGACATGTTTCCGACGCTCGCCGGTCTTGCTGGCGCGAGTCTGAACAAAGGAAAGCCGCTCGATGGCGTCGACGTCTGGTCCGCCCTGAGCGACGGCAAGCCGTCACCGCGTCACGAGGTCGTTTACAACATTGAACCATTTCGCGGCGGCGTGCGCGAAGGCGACTGGAAACTGATCTGGCGCACGCCGCTGCCCTCCGCTTTGGAGCTCTACAACATCGCGCAAGATCCCGGTGAAAAGACCAATCTGGCTGAGAAGAACCCTGAGATGGTAGCGAAGCTGCAAAAGCGAATTGACGAACTGGCACGCGAAAGCGCCAAATCTCTCTTCCTTGTGGATGCGTTCACCGCGGTCAAGGCCTCTGCTCACGGAGCGCCTGCGCTGCCAAGTGACGAGGCATTTTTCACACAAGGCGACTAGATCGATGCGGTTTGCCCTCATCTTGACACTAAAGCATTGATTTGCGCGAAATGCGCGACATCGCCACGGGCTTGCATGAACATATGACCCCTTTTGCATTATTTTGCGTGATATTTTTGTTAGTGCTGGGCGGCATCTTCATTGGCACGGCGCTTCGCCGCGTATTGCCGGACCATCATCTCAGCAAAGAAACACAGGACGTCGTGCGTCTTGGCGCAGGCCTCGTCGCAACGATCGCCGCACTAGTCCTCGGCCTATTAATCGGAGGCGCAAAAGGGTCGTTCGACATCAGGAGCACTCAAGTCAAGCAGCTCACAGCCAACATTATTTTGCTCGATAATCTACTGGCACAGTACGGCCCCGAAGCCGCACCCCTCCGCAGAGAGGCGAGGGCCGCGATAAATCCTCTTGTCGAGCGGCTCTGGCACGAGAAAATAACGACCGAGTCGTTTACAGCCAACAGCGAAGGCGAAAAAGTTTATTTATCCATTCTTGCGTTATCGCCGAAGACTGAAATCCAGCGCTCGCTCCAAGGCCGGGCGGTACAGGTTGCCAATGATGTGGCGCAAACACGTTTCTTGCTGTTTGCAGAGTCGGAAAATCAAATACCAAAACCGTTTCTCGGCATTCTTGTGTTCTGGCTTTTCATCATATTTTTAAGCTTCAGCTTATTCTCGGATCTGAACGCAACGGGTCTGGCTTTTCTATGCGTCTTCGGCCTATCGGCATCCTGTGCAATCTATTTGATTTTGGAACTGAACGAGCCGTTCAACGGTTTGATGAGGATTTCGGATATTCCGCTGCGCAATGCTCTTGCACCCCTGTAGGCCCGTTGGCTCAAGCATGAGCGTCTGCCCGTGGCCACCGATCAGACAGAACAGCATCACGCTAAAAATCGAGTGACATAGGTCGTGGACTTACTGCAAAGAGTGACATCAGCATTGATCAGAATTAAAAGGCTCTGAAACGTCGGAATCAAACGTTCAGAACTCTCCAGTCTTCGCCGCGTCCTCGCCGGAAATTGAGACTGACTTCTGCCCTGCTTCGAGTCGACGTGCGATTTCGAGATTCAATTTAGGGTTTGCGAAAAGCTCATTGAGTGTCATGATTCTTTCGTCGACACCCGCCCCTCGCATCAGTGCATGAAAGCCGGGTCGGTTGTTGAAATACCCGGTAGGGGTCACTTGTCCGTCTTTGTCCAACTCGGGAACGATACCGCCGCTCGGACCGACTCTGCCGCGAATGATTTGGACAGGTTCTTCCACTTCCAGCTTCATCATCGTCATCGCACGTCCGATGCCGTCCATATGTGAGACAAACGTAGCCAGCTCCGCGATTTGATGATCGAGCAAGCGATTGATGGCGTCGTCGCGCGTCACGCCTGCC
>AF_2010_repII_A001DRAFT_10000016_pt1 | contig 25348 bp, 25 predicted proteins | sample AmaForreplIIA001_FD_9190 | JGI IMG/M metagenome (IMG submission 9190)
CGGGTTCGGGATGGGACCGGGTCGCGCCCTGCCGCTATGACCGGCTTCTTGATCGAAGAACAAGACGGTCAAATTAACGTTTCTCAACACGATAAGTCCTATTTTATCTTCTATTCTGTACCGATCAAACCCAACAGGTCAAAGCCTTCTGCAGATTTTATGTCTAGCTGTGCAATTGAGATCAAATGTTCATCAGGATCTTTAAAAATAGCGTGCTTTCCAAATGGTTCTTCTTTCGGTTCCTTAAAAAATTTTACTTGTTTTTCCTTTAGCGATCTAACAGCTGCATCTAGATCGTTGACCATAAAGCCCACAAGTACGCTCATAGTTGCTTTCGTATGTTTTTTTCTTTTCACGGAATGTAATGCCAAGGTTGTCCCACCGCTAAAAAATTCTGTCCAATCTTCAGATTGATATTTTAACGGAAGATTAAGACTATCTTTGTAAAACCGAATAGCTTTTTTCATATCCGCCACCAAAAGAATTATTGTACCAAACTTAGTCAGTACCATAACAGCACACTGTCTGAAGTTGAATAGGCTGCATTAAGAACGTATCGTTAAAAACCCGGTGCTAATCACAAATAGTCTGTGTAGGTTAGTAAAATAGCCGCGGTGCCTTATGGAACCATTAGTCTATGCGTGCGACTGAAATATTGCATTAAATATCCTTGGCTAAATCCTACACACATGCACCGTCGAAAACTCTTCTTCATCTATGTTGTGAAGAATGAGGAATGGGAAGCAAGACGGATTGAGGATTGGGATTACGTTTCTTCAATGTCTAGATTTTATCAATGGTGGATCAAACGCAATTTTGATCTAGATTTCGACCTGGAGGCTGATATCTTACCTGTAATTCCCGGTAAACTATTCGACAGGATGTCTGTAAGCTATCTCACAAGAGATCATGCCGGACGTGGAAAATCAGTTTACCATTTCTACTTGGCGTACTTCAAGCCTTTCTGGACAGATTGCCAAACTGAAGGATATACCGCCGAGAATTTCGGAATGATTTATTGGAAAAGACAAGAAACGAAGTTATCGGATTTCAGACTGGTTCGGTTCTACGCTGACGTGAACTGCTCTAGGGTGTCACACGTTATATCCCACGAAGTTCTGCGAATGATCGGGAAAAAGCGAAAGGTATATTTTGATTCGATCCACGAACTCTGGGATCGCCACACCCACAAGAGCCTCCCTTACATATATTATAACGACCGATTCAAAATAGTACGCTCGAATGATTTCTATAGGTTTGTTACAATTGATGTGAAACAGATTCGCTAAGAATTATTTATCAGCGCGTATCTACTGATCTAGGTGAACCTAAAACTATTCATAAAATCTGGAGCAATTCTATCTTCTATTGGAGCTGCGTTACTAGTCATCTTTGCTGTCATTCTTCTTTCCTATCCTACAGCGGAAAATTGTCGTAACGATCATAAAAATTGCACGTACAGTACTTCTGCACCTCCGCCGCTCAACTCTCTCATTAAACCCTCCATTCTAGCGATTTCCCTTCTAGTAGTTGCGTCAGGAGTAGCAATAATCAGATTTGGTTCGTGGTATCAATACAGGGGTAAGAAGGTAGCAGGCGGCTTGCAATAGTGATTAGATAGTTAACATTTTGCTATAATGCTATCCAACGCTAAAAATAGTCATAATTTAATATCCTCCGAGGTTGGGAGTGGAGAACCAACAACGCGTTCAGGTCGTTTTGCAAAGTTAGAAACCTTTCTGCGCAAGCATGCACTGAACCTAAAAGGGATTTTCCTACGGAGCATGAAGGGTTAGTCATCCGAAGAAACAAATCCAAACATCATCGCAATAGCATCAGTAGCTGACCATATCTAAGCGCATTCGACAATCCTTAAAGGCGCAGCGCCAAAATCTCCCACGACTGAAGTGAAGTGGGGTCGAAGGGATTTGTCCTGACCCAGTTTAGACTATGGTCAATTGAACCCTTGATCCACGGGTTTCTTCTAAAGAACTGCAAATCCTAGCCCTTTAATTATTGGATCTGGAGCCCGTTGCGATCCCTGGCTTCGCTACAACCCCACGTGGCACTCCCAAAAGATGATAATGAAGTATCTGTATAAGTCTTACTAGATTATTCTTTCAACACATGTTTTGAGTCGAGGATTCGGAACTTTGAACACCTCAAACCCAGAAAGAGATAAATAATTTTGGAATATATCAACGATATTGACAGGAGAGACTCAACTTCGAGCCAGACGTACTAGGGTCAAGATCCTGCGTGCTATTGCTGATAAGGAAGGCTCTGCATGCTTCTCGGAAATCAGGAATGCAACTGGCCTTTCTACCGGATCAATATATTATCATTTGGAGAGAATGGGGAACTATGTCAATAAGGATTCTAAACACTATACAATCACCGAGGAGGGATTACACATGCTCCGAGAACTTGATACAAAATTTTCCTTTCAGCCTAGTGATAAGAGAGAAAATCACTTGAATACTCGTGGGCCTGGATTGAAACTTAAGCAGACCGGTCCTTTATCAGCAATTATATCTGAATATTCACCTGTTTTCATTCTTTGTCTGATTGTAGTCATAGTTCCCGTCGCATTGGTTGAGAATTTACATATGGTCTTTCCAAAGCTGTCTATTGCTCCTAATATGATCTCGAGTGCAGGTTTGATATCCTCGATTTCAAGCACGGCAATTCTTTCTTTTTCTTTTTTGGCGATGCTAAAGAAACAATTACTTCCTAAAAGATTTATGGGAATAATGATATCCGCATTAACGGTATTAGGGGTTTTGTTGGTTAACATTCTAATATTTTCTGTTCTTGGCACTCAGATCGGTTCGAGCTATTCTACCTCCTAGCTAAAATAATGTACCATGTTTATGTAAGCGATAGACAAATTAGAGCATTGCCGATATTATCATGCCATTATTGACATGTTTCTGGCTAGTTTTGTGTTCCATCATCGCCTAGTGGCAGACACACGGTCGGGTGTTCGCCAAAACAGATTATTTTATTATCTGTCATAGCACTGACCATTACCACCATCTCCTAAAGTTTCTGTAATGAGAACGGTCGACTTACCTAGAGAAGAGGATCAAGAACTTGAGTTCTGCGAAATTATGTCATTGGATCCACGTTAACTACGAACTATTTGATTATGTAGATCCCTACGAGACAATAGTCCAGGATGTTTGTAGTAAAGGTTCCTTTACCATCTCCTAGATGCAAACTTAGTTGGGTTCCCCTCGGTGAGCAAAATGAACCGCCACATTCTGTATGGGGCTTTGGAAGTCCCAATCCTGGGGGTTGATTTTATGCCTTGCGGCTCAACACCGAATTCAATGCGTAATTCAGACCTCGGGTCTGTCATATCGATTCCATTAAGTGACGGAGATATACTAAGGGCTTGACTCAGCCTACCAGGTCCGGATGTTAGTACCAGGTCTTTGGAGTTATTACGATGATTTTTCATAAAGGCTAGACCTTCCAATGGTCGTAAAGCCCTGATCAAAACCGCACCCGCTTGAATTTCGGGGGACCTTGCTGACACATTTACGCAAAAATGCCTGCCATAGCTGTAGTAAATATAAGCTCGGCCAGCTTCGCCAAACATAACATGGTTCCGTCTAGTTATTCCTCCGAAGGCGTGACTAGCGGAATCATCGGAAAATCCGTATGCCTCGGCTTCGACAATCATACCCGATAATCGTTTGGATATCCTGGAACCGGAGATTGTTCGGACTAATTTCTTACCAAGTAATTCCCTTGCAACTATCCCTGTAGACCTATTGTAAAAAGACCTATCAGGACAAATCAGTGATTGCTATGTCAGCCTCCTTAACTCTCTGAATTTGATGCATTTTATTGCAGGTTGCACCGGCAAAGTGAACCTCTTCGGACGACTTCCATGACACTTTGATGTCTACTCTTTAAAGGTCATAAGAATTCATTTGAATTTCGCAATTCGATCGCTAGATCTCTAGAATTGAACTAGATTCCTATAATCTAAATACCTTGCCTTTACCTCTTCTATATTAATCGAGAGCAGCCTTTTAACACCAAAATCCTCAGCAGCAAAGGCACCCATAACATTTCCGTATACAACTGCTTCTTTCATCGTCTTAAGACTCAGGTTCTTTCGCTTTGCGATATATCCTAGGAATCCCCCGGCAAAAGAGTCTCCTGCCCCCGTAGGATCTACGATCCTTTCTAGAGGATATGCGGGAGCAGGAAATACTGTTTTTTCTGTAAAAAATATCGAGCCGTGTTCACCTTTCTTAATAATCACAAATGCCGGACCCCACGATGTTATCATTCTTGCGCACTTCACTAAGTTCGAATCATGACATAGTAACCTAGCTTCATCGTCATTGATTACGACTCCGTCTGTTGCGCTCATCATTCTTACAACCTGATCGCGAGAGTTGGAGATCCAGTATTCTATGGTGTCGCAGATCACTAGTTTAGGGCCAGAAAAATATTCTAATATTTTCAAGTTTTGGCGAGGATCGTTGTTGGCTAAGTAAACGTAGTCTGAATCGATATACTCCTCGGGAAGAACTGGTTCAAATCGGGCAATTACATTTAGCTCGGTTTTATTAGAAGTTCTGTGGGAGAGATCATAATCGAAAGTAGAATCGTAGTGAAAAGTTTTCCCGGCTTTCTTAGTGACGATACCCCTTGTATCGAGCCGCTGGTCTAGGATTTTTTTATACTCGGACGGAAAATCTGAACCGATCACACCAACAATCGAAGTATCGGTGAATAGACTTGAAGAAATGGAGGCAAACGTTGCCGCTCCGCCCAAAATTTTTTTTTCAGTTTTGAACGGGGTACGTGTTGTGTCAAGAGCTATTGTTCCAAAAACGGATAACACGCAGCTCATTCATTCTATTTAAAATTAATACGTTTTGTTGCATACTAAAGTCGGTAAATTTATTGAAAAAGAGAGACGAATTTATAACGACTTTCACTCATCTCGAAAGTACGAATGAGACTGATTGTAGCAATAACAGGTAGCTCNGGTGTAATTTATGGGATCAAGCTACTGGAAATCCTTCTNAAAATAAAGATCGAAACGCACGTGATAATCTCNTCNTGGGGAGAAAAAAATATTGAGATTGAAACAGACAAAACTGTACAGTATGTAAAGTCCTTGGCCACTAAATGTTATGCAAATGATGATATGACTGCATCCTTATCTAGCGGTTCGTTTAAAACGGATGGAATGGCTATTGTTCCTTGTAGTATGAAAACTTTGTCTAGCATTGCAAATGGTTACGACGAAAGTCTGGTCTCTCGTGCAGCCACTGTTTGCATCAAGGAATCAAGAAAGCTAGTTATTGTTCCGAGAGAGACCCCCTTGTCAAAGATTCATTTGCAGAATATGACAAAACTTTCAGATGCAGGGGTTATAGTTTTGCCTGCGACCCCTGGCTTTTACCATAGGCCGAAGAGCATTGACGAAATGATTGCCCACATAGCAGGCAAGATCCTGGATCAGTTTGGTGTCGAACATGACGTCTTCGAAAGGTGGAAGTGACAATACCATTGGATATCGTTGGGTTAGGTGGGTTTAACAGATATAGTCACAGGTGTGAAATTGCGGAATCTTGTGACACATGCGTTCCTCCTATCTAGCGGGAGTCCTTCAGAGGTAGATCTCAACGGATTTATTACACTTTCAATAATACAAACCAATTGAAGGTCAAGTATGGCACGCTACACTAAGAAATACTCCGCAGATCGTTCGATGGAATTTTTTATACCACTGTTGGGTTTGTTGTTTCTAGGAATAATGTATGTCTTAATAGCAAGAATAAACCAAGGTTACTCAGGATTCCTTTTGTTGTCAGGAGCGGCTGTTGTATTGTTGTACTGGGTCAGAGAGTTAAAACGGAGCGTCAAAGAGGAAGATCCATCTGTGATAGCACGAGAGATTGACACAAAAGATTGGGTTTATGATTTGATAACAAACAAAGATGAGATGGTTTTTGTAGCCGAAGTTCCGGGACCGGAGGAACAGATCGACGTCACGTTAACGGGTGGGAGTCTGCATGTGAAGAGCGGTCAAAATTTTGACAAGACAATCCCGTTGGACCGTGCAGAAGAGATGAATATATCGGATTTCAGGTACCGAAATGGCATACTTACTTTAAAAATCCGTACGGTTTGATGGTTGGGGCCCTTCATGTTCCCACAGTTGCATCTTCTCAAACTTTGCCCTTCGCCTCGCTGCTTGTAACATATTGTAGACATTCTTATGCGAGCTGCCCTTGGATATCATCTTTATCGCCTCTCTAGCGATTCTAATCTCCTCGAACGAGCCTATAAAGCCCACAGTGTGGCCGTAAACAGAAATCGAGGCTCCCGTTAGATCTTCAATAGTCTTTCTAGTGTTCCCTGCCTTTCCTATAATTCGTCCTTTTATTCTCTGGATAGAATTAGCTGATTTACCTGCGTAATCTCTCATATCTAGCAAATCCAGCAAATCTTCTTGTAATAGACGATAGGCGCGCTCAGGTGAAAATCCCTTGGAGATAGCAGAGATTATTTCGATTGCTTTGAAAGGTTCCATGCTATCTAAGCGGGATGACTGGGAGGAAACTTGTACGTCCCCACTTTCGCTGTCGATATCGATTTCGACATTACATTTTTGTTCAATGTCTTCTTTCACGTGTCCATTTTTACCAATAATCACACCTATTCTGTCCTCAGGCATCTTGATTGTTTGTTCAAAGCTCATTCCCGTTATCCTGCAAGCCCTATATGTGGGGCCAATTTTTATATCCTACCCGGACGTATATTTGAATTTATAAATCATCAAGAATGGCACTCCTGAGATTCGTTTTATGCTTGCTTCCTTTGCAAGTCTTAGTCTTATCGCTTGCTTGACGATTCTCTCACCAACCAAGTTTGCGATAGAACAATCTAACAATAGCTTTTCGGCCGATAAACCCTCGATTATCTGATGTTGAAAGTATTCCCTTGTAAGATCGATAACTAGCTCGCCCTGCTCAAGGCGACTGCCTATAAGTTCCAAATCGCATACGTTGATCATAGTTGACCCTCGATATCCCATCGACCTAAGTGCATATTTCCCCTGGCCTCGTTCCATCTTGTACGGCAAGAATGAAGTTAAATTGCCACAAATTTAAGTTAGCACGCTGTTTGCTCGGGCCGCTTTGCAATCAGTGGAAGACCTTAACAAATTAAGGGTCCAAGTCATCTCCTCCCTGCACGCACCTGGACCGAGGCCCGTATACTCTATAACTTATCCCGATTATCGCTGCGATTGTCATTGCTAAAATCCCATTGGCAAAAGTTCCGAATTCAGGAACGATTCTAGATCCAGAGATTTCGATTACAGACGTACCTTTATCGAAACTGATCATCAACGTTCTTGCGTAGTTGTTATTTTTAATTTCGCTGACCTGGGAATACTGGCCATCCTCGAAAACTGTAAAATTATCGTCTACGTTTCCTTGTTTTTTGGAGTCGATCACATTCCGCGGCAATTCGATGGTTAGGTTTCCATTGGACGTAGACAAGACATTAACTACGAGGGTCATATTGTCCTTCTCTGTAAAGGTCCCTGTGAGCTTACCTCCTGCAAGCTGATACTTGAGAGGATACATACGTGCGCCTATTTTTAAGGTGAGAGTGTTATCATTGAGATTGTGATATTTGTGGCTATTTGCCTCTTTCGTTATTTCACTAGCATCTTGAGCAAGCGCAACTTGCATCGAAATGATAATCATAGAAATACTGACAATCACCAATACTAGTACCAACCCACACCCAATTATTCCGTATTCTTCCGCTGTTAATTTGTCGATCCGTATTTTTCTTGTCAATCGCCGATATCCATCGTGTAAATCATGGCCTGTACTAAATATTTTTCTGTTACCTAACATACTGTGTCAATCAGTTTCACAATCAGTCAAATTGTGCCTGTTCACTGAAAGATATGGCAATGATATTTGAGTACCGCTGCGCCGGCTTAGGCGAGGTTTGCATGTAACTTTCTAAATCAAAACTCGCTACACCAGTAACAATCCGAGGAGTGTCGTATCTTTGTTCTGACCATTACTAATATGATTAATCCCCGATCGTAAATTAGAAACTAAAGTGTGATTCTTTAACAACATCCTTAAGTGAAAAATTATCACAGTTAGTATAAAGCAAACAACTGTAATGCCTTATGATATCTTTATGGCTGTTGATTTTGGTCCTATTGCCTCCACAGCAACCTCAGTAGGCTTTGGGGGTATAACCGGATTTCTCATTGGATATGCTATCAAGAAAGTTGTAAAGGTGATATTAGTGATCGTCGGACTAGTATTTGTTTCATTCGTGTTTCTCGAATACCAGAAGATCATAACGGTTAATTGGAACAAGATTCAAACGAGCGCTATTGACGCAATAGGGAATGCCACGGCTGGGCAGGTTATGCAGGGCGGCGGGATCCCTGGCGCTGAACATATAACCACTACAATGAATAATTTCGGCATCCCCATAACTGGAAGCCTCACCGCAGGATTCGTATTAGGCTTTATGAGAGGCTAGCATGACCAAGCAAATATTTCATTTTTTAGGCAAATCAGGTGGAGTAACAAAATTCCACCCATATATCTGGTATTAGGTACTATCAACCTCTACAATAAAATCGATTTCTACTGCACTGTCGAAGGGAAGACTGTTCATGCCCACGGCAACCCTAGCATGCCTCCCTTTCTCACCGAATAGGTTTAACAGAAAATCTGATGCCCCGTTAATAACTTCTGGATGGTTTGTAAAAGTAGCCTCACAATTTATGAAACCGGACAATTTGACGAACCTTCTTATTTCATCAAGATTAGCAAGTATGGCTTTGAGATGCGCCAGCGCATTTATCACGCAAAGTTTAGCTGCATTTCTGCCATCGTCTATAGATATATCTCTACCTACTTTCCCCGCGAATTTGACCCTTAACGGGTTCGAACCCAATTCTGCAGGCAATTGGCCTGATACGAAAATAAGGTTTCCCGTCTTGATTACTGGTACATAAGATCCTGCACTTAACGACGGTTTTTCTAGCGATATCCCAAGCAGTCTCAGTTTTTCTTCGATCGTACTTTCATGATTAGTCTGCACCACTATTAATGCTACGATACAAATGGTTCAAGTTGCTATATTTCTATACCTTTTAATCTGCCCATCAGCCATTGATTTCGCTGAAATCTCGCGATATTGGATCGGAGGGTCAAAAAAAATACGCTTGGCCGACTTCGATCACCTCATGTTAGTTGAGTCTAAAAACCGACGCGGGATATAAACATTCATAAAATATGAATATGGAATGGTCGTCGTCGCTATTGCAAAGAAATTCTCAGCCGCCTGAGACGAGAAGGAGCTTCGGGATACTCTTCATTGCAGTGTCAGTGGCAATAGTTCTGGGCACAGTTTTCAGTGAAGTTGCGGCAAGATATAACCTACCTGTGTATTACCATGTAATAATTTGGTTGGTAAGCTTCGGCCTAACATTTGGAATAAGTTATCGAAAGTTTCGAAATGTGATCTTTTCGGTGCGCCATAGAATGAAGAACAGCCTCAAATGGCCTTTTATCGCAAAGACCGTAAACGGGCTATGTTGGGCTGCTCCTTTCGCATCCATCGCCGCGTTTCCATCCCTTTACCCATATCTTATTCTTACAGGCATAGGACTCGGCAATTTTTCCACATTTCTGCTAATGAAAAAATACAGCGGTCTCGAAAGTCGCGAACAGGCAATAGTTGGGTTACTCTGTATTGCGTTTATCCCTGTTACAGTCGGAGTCAGTAGTACAACGCTATTGAATCACAATGTCGTAATGATATTGTCTCGTATTTTTGTAGCTTTATCTTATGCAGTTGGTGGAATTTACGCTGTACAGGTAAAAGAATAAAACTAGACCTACCATTCGATTAGCCTAATAGAGATGAAAGATGCAGGGATATACGCGTAATTATTGTGAACCCATAAGGATCACCGAGGTGGCTCAGACCGAAGAACTATAGGAGTCGTTTTTAACCAACAAATTTTTAATTTCGCCACGCTGTGATATCTTGTGGAAAAGTCACCTCGTATCGCTGTAGTTCAAATGAAGTCATCTGTGAACAAAGGAGAAAACCTAAAGATTTCGATAGATTTTATCAAAGAAGCGGCAAGACATAAGGCGCATTTAATCTGCTTTCCAGAATTTCAAATGGCATTTTCACCAACTAGTGAGTCCCCGAAACAGTTGGTAGATATAGCTGAATCGGTGAAAACAGGTAGATTTATTTCAAAGTTATGCAACGACTGCAGAACCCATAGGATCAGTGTTGTCTCAACGATCTACGAAAAAAGTAGCAAACCAACCGAATGCCGCGTATACGATACCGCCGTTTTGATAAACGAAAAAGGGAGCATCATTTCAAGCTATAGAAAGTTGCATCTATATGATGCTCTCGGATTCAGAGAGTCACAAAAGCTGCTTGCGGGAAACACCATCGAAGACCCCATCCAGACAACAATTGGAAAGATCGGTTTGATGATTTGCTACGATCTTCGATTTCCTGAAATGTCTAGGATTTTGGCAGTGCAGGGGGCAGAAATCCTAGTTGCCCCATCTGCATGGGTTCATGGGGTCATGAAGGAAGAGCATTGGGAGACAATGCTCAAGGCAAGAGCAATTGAGAATGGGCTGTATATTATAGCACCGAATCAACTTGGAAACATTTTTTCAGGTAGAAGTATGGTTATCGACCCGTTCGGTGCTGTGGAGTTGGACATAGGTAGTAGAGAAGGTATGGAGATTGTGGAGATCGACAGATCTAGGGTACGTGAAGTTCGAAAATCATTGCCCCTATTGAAAAATCGTCGAACAGACGTGTACCGCAACTACGCCAGAGCGTTTTCATAAGGCTAAGTTCATCTGCTGATCCTTAAGTATTCAGGGGCCGTTCCGCATCAGTTGGATTGTTATGAGCTGACCCTAGTGTAGGTTNGCAAACCTTCTGTCAAATTTTCCATAACGTGTCAATTCTTCAAGGGCATTTATCAGTATTTGATCTCTNTTTCTAGCAAGGTCACACTTTTTCATACCACAAATCGATTCGTTTGTATTTATCAAGGAGAAAGTCAGATGTGGCAGAGCCTTAGCTCATATCAAAGCAATAAAAGTTGCAACAAGGATTAACTACGCAGCTCGGCCACTAGGTAACAACAGGATTACGAATTCACTTTTTGAACAGATTTCTGTTTCAAGTCCTAAACTCGACTATACATATATGACTCCAATATTTGGAACACTGACCTTGTCTATTCTTTCTCGATTTCTATAATAACTGACCAACGACCTACGGAATATCTAAATACATTCTGTCGTGGTAGATTCGTACGACTATGGGGAGTTGTCGTACTTGCGCATGAAACGATTCTTCTCTTCCGCCTGTTAAAAATGTGTCTTACGTCTCCTGCTATCGAATAGCAAGACTATACATCGCCCGTTGAATCGGGAGAGAAAGACTAGTTATCACGTCTGCGGAACTACCACTATTAATTGCCACCTCTAACAGAAAGAAAGCAACAACCATTATTCCTGAATAAATAATCAACAGATGCCCCAGCTAGCTTAATGCTCTCCGTCGCATCCCAGGATATGGAATTCTTACCTAGTTCTATGAACACCGATGTCCGAGGAATATTTGGATGGCATAGTACTCAAAATTATATCTATTGCCTATTTCACATTACCTGCTGAGATACTCGAACATTTTTATTACACAGAAATATAATTTGCATAATTGGCCAACAAGGTCTGTGTTCTTGGCTCTGGGAGCACTAATTATGGTAGACTAAACGAAAGTATAATCGATATTGCACTGAATGCTTCAGCAGATGCGATTGATTCTGCAGGCATAACGCCCAAAGATATCAAGGCCTGCTACATCTCGAACGTTTTTGGAGTCTCAGATAAGCAGGTCCATATGGCCCCGGTCATAACTAGTAACCTGGGCGTTCCGTTCGTACCTGGACTAACGATCGAATCTGCTTGTGGTTCCGGTTCTGTAATGTTTAGAGAAGCCTTCGCCAATATCGCAGCCGGGTTCTATGACTGCATTTTAGCTGTGGGTGTGGAGAAGATAACTCACACCGGCACATTGCAAAGTACTACCCTATTTTCCTATTGTTCCGATTTCTTTTACGAAGGCGGTAACGGCGCTTCATTTCCAGGCTTATTTGCATCTATTGCTAGGTCTTATTTGACTAAATACAAGGCCACAGAAGAAGATCTCGCCTCTGTTGCTGTGAAGAATCACGAAAATGGAATCCTCAATCCTAAAGCCCATGTTAGAAAGAAAATTACGATCGAAGATGTAATGAACTCTCCTGTGGTAGCCTCACCTCTAAAGCTTTACGACTGCTGCCCCTTTTCCGACGGCGCATCGGCTGTCATACTCTGTAGCGAGGATTTTGCAATAAGAAGCGGTCGACCGTATATCCAGGTTGTAGGGTCAGGTAGAGGTGCATCCCCTGCTGCCGTCCAAGCTAGGGAGGACATTACAACTATCCCGAGTACCAAAGCGGCGGCGGACCAAGCCTACAAGATGGCTGGTATCACGCCTAAGGATATAGATTTCGCTGAAGTCCATGACTGTTTTACCATTGCGGAGATTATCGATATAGAGGACTTGGGTTTCTTTGAGAAAGGAACCGCTGCCAGGGCCGTAGCCGAAGGAGTTACTGCCAGAAGAGGGGAGATTCCTATTAATCCTTCAGGAGGACTAAAATCAAAAGGGCATCCGATTGGTGCTACGGGCATAGGCCAAGTAGTAGAGGTTTTCGAACAACTTACAGGTAAAGCCGGGGAAAGAACCATAAAGGATGCAGAGCTAGCGCTTACTCATAACTTTGGGGCTACTGGCGCTAGTGCCGCTGTCCATATATTTAAGAAGGTCGAGTGAATGGACTCTCCGCACGCGAGACAGGAGCAGCAAGTTCGCAATCCCCGTGAGACGTTTATTGTTGCAGCCCGCAGGCATAGGCTACTGTCCAATAAATGCTCACGATGCGGGCACCTGATGCTCCCTACAATATATTATTGTGAAAAATGTTCTAACAGGAAGTTTGAAAGTTTCGAAATAGAAGGAACAGGCAAGGTCGTTACTTATACTATCCAAGCAGTATCACCAGAAGGTTTTGAAGATATTGGCTCTTATGCTTGGGTTGTGTTTGAAGTAGATGGGACAAATTTCAGCGTATCCGGCTGCCTCCCTGGAATAATGTCTTCCTCCGATCTACCGATCGGATCGAAGATCAAAGTGTCAGATTATCACCCCAAGCATGGTCTAATTTTGCAAAAAGTTTAGCCTATCTCGTGCAGTGTTTACATTTAGCTTGTATGTTTTTTGCTAAAGGTAGTAACTCGTTTAACGCTCATTTAAGCACGAAATTTTATGAACAAGATCTACTGTCTTCCTGGTAGATTAGCTCTTTAAAAGCTCTTTGTATATAGAGTTTAACGCTCGACCTTAACGCTTTTCTGAACGAACCGGAAATATCCGGTATGGATCAGCATCAGCAACAATTCAAGTGCGATATCGAACGAGCAACGACAGTAGTCCACAGCCAGCTGACAAGATTAAGGACCCTCAACAATAGATTCTCAGCGATTGAGAACAATATCAGACATCAGATTAAAGTAAATATAAAGTCTGGCAATAATTCACGAGCCAAAGCCCTCGCAGTTGAGTTATCGAATATTCGTAATGTTCAACAGACGTCGCAAAATGGAGCCCTCGCTCTGGAGATTATGCTAATTCGCTTCAGTACTATTACTGAATTTGCCATAGTTATGGAAACAATCACCCCAACAATCGGATTGATCAAGGAAATCCAAAAAGATATCTATAAAGTGATCCCAGCCGCTTCAAGCATGCTATCAGAAATGAAAACGATGACTTCTGATGTCTTGTGCAATTCGGCCATTAAGTCAGATATCGGAAGTAAAATTTCTGTACCTGTTGATCAAGATGCTCTTTCTATCCTAAATGAAGTAGAAGGCATTCTAGAGAATGAGGCTAAGGCAAAGCTCCCTGAAGTGCCCACAACTGTTGCTGACAAGCGAGTGAATAAGGAAATATTAGATCAGGAAACACGAATAATGATAGAAGGTTAAACCTAGTCCCTCAAGACATAGATTAGGTCGTGCTATATCGTTAGTAAAATATAATTTACAAAGTAGTTTTAATCAGTTGGCCAGAATATCGGGTGCAATGGAGCGATTGAGTCAGGATAATTATCTAACTGAAACGGATTCGACACGCGAGGGAGTGTTGGAATCCGCCTCAAAAAGAGTTAGGATGATTTTTTCTGTCATGGCCAGTCCCAACAGAATTGACATTCTTCGTATTCTGAATTCAAAGGGCCCTCTTACATATTCGGAACTGAAGTCGCTTGCTGGTTTCAAATCGAAAAAAGAATCCGGAAAATTCGCATATCATTTAAGGAAACTTCTGAGGCAGTCTCTAGTAGCCCTCAACAAAGCTGAGCGTCGTTACACTATCACCAATCTTGGAAAGCTTGTGCTAAGCCTTGCCCGGCAGATCGAGGAGAGATCGATAATTGAAAGTGGTAAAATGTATGTTAGGACTAGGACACCCTCCATTGAAGAATTTAACTCCAACAAGATAATCCAGTCGTTGGTGAGGGAGGGAAACATGCCCGTAGAACAGGCCCACAAGATAACGGAAGAGGTAGAGAATAAGATTTACAAATTCCAGACAGTTTATCTTACATCATCGCTCATTAGAGAGACCGTAAACTCTGTTCTAATAGAACACGGGCACGAGGAGTATCGAAATAAGTTAGCCAGGTTAGGTTTACCCGCATCTGATATTGTTGAAATGTTAACCAATACAGATGGTGCAGGGAACGGTCTTGAAACTTTCTTGTCGAAGGCTTCCCAGGCGATGTTTTCGGAATATCTGCTGATAAATGTTCTTCCTAAGGATATCGCAGATTTACATTTGGCTGGTGAAATGAATATTTCTAACAGTGGCACGTGGGGCTTGATCCCAGACACGATCTTTCTAGATATATCGGAGCTTCGNCATGATCTNCTAGATCTTAAAGGCAAGTTTCTGAATATATCGAGAATAATTTCTCCCAAAGCTGATAGTTCGAACGATTTTGAAACTTACTTGTTCACGCTCATTTCTCTATTGAGTAGAGAAGCTTCGAGAGAGGTTGTTCTTGAAGGTATCATTCCTCTTATTTTAAATCAAACTAGAGATCCTGCTGAAGTGTCTTCCCGATTTGGGAAAGCTCTTGTGTTGTCTTCAGCAGCTCCAACTTTTACCTCTCCGGGCCTACCTATCGCTACGATAGCTGTCCCGTCTGATCAGTATGATGTTACTTCTGTTGCCGCCTTACTACGAGGATATCAGAAATACATAGAGTGTACTCCTAAGCCGCGCGTAGCTTTGTCGTTGATTTATAGAGACCTTGATAAGCAACGCGATCAAGTTAATTCTCTTTTAAGCCAGATAGCGGCCATAGTAAGAAGTGGTGGCTTAATTTCTATTTCATGTAATGATGGGGTAAGAGCGACTACCGGAATACGAAAATCTGTAGGGGGAAATTCTTCTGGCATTGTCCTTGCTCTGCAATCTCTATCAATTAATCTACCCCGACTTGCTTATCAATCTAACAAAGATGAAACGTATTTCCGAGCAAGACTTGCCCTCATGATCAAGCCTGCGCTAGCGGCTCTATCTTTAAGGAAGAGAGCCATAGGAGATCTCATTAGAAGAGGAACACTACCAACCCTCAGCAGCAACACGCAATTCATCGAGAGCGGGATGACAAACAATATAATTAATCTTATTGGCGCGCAGGAGTCCGTGTATGATATTTTGGATCACAACCTAAATAATGATGGCTCAGAGATCTTGCAAAAGGTACTGAAGACTTCAGCAGATGTTGCTATCGATCATGGTAGACAATTAGGAGAGAGCTCCGTTGGAGTTGCAATGATAGAAGACGACAGCGCAGCTAGATTTGCTGCATTGGATTCCGACAAATATGGCAGGGCTTATTTGCAGCTCGGTAGACAGGGTGCAGGCAGTTATTCACAAGGGTTAACCTTAGATGCAGAAAAACTAGTATCAGCCGATAATCCTCTTCGTGGCTCGATATTGGAAGAATGTATTTCAAATGATCGTCTTCTCAGTGGCGGCTCATCGGTGACGCTCGACGTAACCAGTCTCGGCTCCAATCATCTAACCGTGGAGAAAGCAATAGAAATTGCATCCGGCATTCCGTTTTTCCATCCCGTCATGAGGCTCCAGATTTGTAGCAACTGCGGGAAAAGGTCGGATTCGGCAGATTTTGAAAGATGTGGGTTCTGTAAGTCACCATATATGGTGCGAATTCATTGACACCCTTGCCTATATCAGGTAATTTCTAGGATCTGTCCGTCGTTTGTACAGTGAATAAATATTTTTTCAGGAAGCTAATATTTTTAAATATATTCGGCACTCCGTTATATCGCAATGGCTGGCATTACCGAGTTTAATGATACGAACGAGAGCCTCATAATTCATATTCGAAAGAGAGATGGGAGAGAAGTGAGTTTCGAGCAATCAAAGATATCTGATGCTATCTATAAGGCACTGGTGGCGACCGGCAAGCCTGATTTTCCGCTTTCGGAAAGGTTAGCCGCTCGAGTAGTGCAAAAGATGCGTCATCATGGATACGGGGAGACTGAAACCCCAAGCGTTGAAGATGTTCAGGACATGGTGGAATCCATACTTATTGAAGAAGGTTTGTCCGAGACTGCAAAAGCCTACATTCTCTATAGACACGAACGACGTAAAGTACGTGACGAAAAAATGAAGATCCTCAACAAGAAGGTCCTTGATGAGGTGGACAAAGCGTATGACGTTAATTCTCTCAGAGTACTGGCCGCTCGATATCTTCTGAGAGACGGGAATAATGATATTATCGAGGGTCCAAAGCAAATGTTTGAAAGAGTAGCTGTTCTGGTGGTGATTCCAGATATGTTGCATGAGTCTCGAGTCTTCTCTCTGGAGCCGGACAGGAAATATGAGCAATATATGGAGGAAGCGGAGAAATATTATTACAAACTGAATGATTTTGATCTGAAGCTAAAGATCGGCGAATACTATTTCAACAAGTATCATTTTGAAGCGCTGATTAGAAATTATGTTAATCTTGCAAAAGAAGGCCACATGAAACTCTCATTCAAGGATGTACTCAGGTTAATAGCTGAAGGTAAATTTACAAAATACGAGGAAAGGATCATAGAATATTACAATTTGATGGTATCTCGAGACTTTCTTCCAAATACACCAACATTAATGAACGCAGGGGCGCGACTCGGCCAGCTCTCCGCTTGCTTTGTTCTCGACATGCCAGACGATATGCAAGGAATTATGCGATCTTCTACTGATGCTGCCATGATTTTCAAGTCAGGTGGAGGTGTTGGCATAAATTATTCCGAATTAAGGCCCGAAGGTGACATTGTGGCTTCAACCTCTGGTGTTGCGTCTGGACCAACATCATTCATGAGGATTATAGATAGTATCACAGAGGTTGTTAAACAGGGCGGAAAGCGAAGGGGTGCAAATATGGGTATCTTAGAGGTATGGCATCCAGATATAGAGAAGTTCGTAACAGCGAAAACCAAGCCCGGGATATTTGAAAACTTCAACGTGAGCGTTGGTGTATGGGGCGATTTTTGGCAATCTTTGGTGACCAACGACAAAGACCATAGATATACTTTNCACAATCCCAGAACACATGAACCGATAAAACAAATTGATTCGCATGCTTTAATGGATTTGATTGCATTCAGCGCTTGGAAGAGCGCTGAACCGGGCGTAATTTTCTTTGACAATATAAACAAGTATAATCCATGTGCTACCCCTAAGGGCGGACCACTACGAGCGACAAATCCCTGTGGTGAACAATCACTCTATCCGTATGAATCCTGCAATTTAGGTTCAATAAACCTGGCAAACTTTGTAAAGCGCAAGGCAGATGGAATCTACGAATTTGACTGGCAGAGATACGAACAAGCGATTAGACTTGCCACCCGGTTCCTGGATAACATAATCGATGTAAACAAGTATCCTGTCTCTGAGATCGATACGAATACTAAGCTTACGAGACGAATAGGCCTTGGCATCATGGGTCTGGCGGATCTCCTTTTCTTGCTTAGGATTCCCTATAACTCAAGGATTGGCTACGAATTCATGAATAGACTTGCGGAAGCTATGTCGTATTTTAGCATGGAAGAAAGTGTTGCGCTATCTAAGACGAGAGGCCCGTTCCCACTGTTCGAACATACGGACTACGTTAAGGGACAGATCCCTGTTGCAGGATACTACGAGCTCCCAAAAGAAACGCACACTTGTGATTGGCCTTCTCTAGTGGAGAAAATTCGGAAGAATGGGATCAGAAACTCATGGACATCAACTATTGCCCCTACAGGTACATTATCAATGATCGCAGATACTTCAAACGGGGTCGAACCCATATTCGCCGTGGTATTCGAAAAGCGCGTAACCGTAGGAAGATTCTTTTACACTAATCGAGTCTTCGAGACTGCGTTGAGAGAGAACAGCATGTACAAAGATGAGATACTAGGCAAGATTGCAAACAACTATGGTTCGGTGCGGGGACTTTCTGAGGTCCCTGAATGGATCCAGAAAATTTTTGTAACTGCAATTGATATCCACTGGCTCGACCACTTGATCGCGCAAGCTGTATGGCAGAAGTGGGTGTCCAACGCAATTGCCAAAACAATCAATATGCCTGGAGATGTATCTGCTGAAGACGTAAAATATGCTTACCTGCTCTCGCACGAGCTTGGTCTTAAAGGAGTTACTGTATACAGAGATGGTTCAAGACACGAGCAAGTTCTACACATCACTGGTGAAAACAACAAGGAACTAAGATTCATTGTAGTACCCAGTCGATATGCGATTGACTATGTACGCGAAAATATTTCGGAACCCTATGTTCTATCGGCACTTGAAAGCTTATTCAAGGATAGTTTCATCCCAGAATTCGAAACCAAAGAAAAAGAAGATGTAATTGAAGGACGTCAGGCATCAATGTTAGAAGCTTCTAGCGCTTCTATTCAACCTTCCAAGTTAGGCTCTGCCGTGGGATTAACTGAGAATGGACTTTGCCCATCTTGTCGAGCAAATCTAATAATAACTGAAGGATGCGATATGTGTATAGAATGCGGCTATAGCAGCTGCATTTCTGGATGATAAATAAAACGCGCAAAACAAGGCTTATGAATTGGCTACTGAATTTTTCAACTGCGGCTTAGTTAGGCTGTATACTACATGTACCGATAAAGACTTTTTAATTTTGCCCCTATAATATTGATCATGGGTAGGGCCAAGGATGATTCGCACAAATCGGACGAAGAAAAGTTGCCCGAGTGGGCAGAACAGGAGATTAGATCAGTACAATTTGCGGGCGAAGAGGTTCTTTCAAGAACTGGGTATATTCTCGATACTTATGAGAAGGACAATAAAATTGATGTACAGCTTTATGAGGCTCTTCCTGACAATAGAACTATTATTGAAGGCTTAGATATTCCTAGTTATATTAGGTTTGATGATTTTAAGAAAGGGTTCGTTTACGAATTCAAGATAAAGATGTTCAAAGGCAGCTTGAGTTCAAGGCTTGTCGATTTGTTGAGGAAAAGGTTTTCACTTGACATGGATTCGATCTACCGTTTTGAGCTTAAAGACTTACAACTAATGGAAGTAGAGGCAGATGCCTCTCCAGCCCCTCCGAAATCCGGTACCGGCGATAATACCGAAGAGACGTAGATTGGAACTCCATTCAACAGCGTTTTGGATTACTTCAAAGAGCAATCGCCGCTTTTGAAGAAGATTCATTACGCAAGCTTGAAACCCGAAGCTCCTGGCGAAAGCCCCCCTCTTTCCGTAACGGGGGGAAGGAAAATTCATTCAATAAGAATGTTTTCGCATTGTCTTACCCCAAATATTCTTTGTGCTAACAGTTGGACTTCTTGTTACTTCGAATGGTAAAACGTAACGTTTCTGACTTTAAAGCCTTTGTAGGTTATTAAATAGTTGTCCCCCCTAGAGAATACTTTATTATTTTCAGAGAACTGTTCCTATATCGATAACCAGCCATATTGAAATTAGCTAAATCGCATGTTATTTTCCAAACCGTGTCGCCGCGCACCTAAGATGTTAAATTAATTTCTGGTCTCATCAGCATTGGTCCCCTCATTTTTATTACCAAGATGCCACAGGCTTCTTTTCTTTGATATACTATTAATCGAAATTTTGCCCATTGTCAGCCTCATGAGAGCAACCCACATAATTAGTAGCGGCACGTGGTAAGAAGCAATTCTCCACGCTATAATTACACTGAGATGCGAATCATTAACAACATTCTTGAAAGAAGGTATACCCGTCATATGAGAAGTATACGCCCAAATCCCCAATTCTGCAAGTCCAGAGCCTCCTATCGTAATTGGCAAAGTCGACAAAGCAGTAGATGCTGAGGTTGCCATCAGAGACTCAAATAGGCCCAACTTAAAACCGACAGAATTGGCCAAGATCATGAAGGAAACACCCTGCAATAAGAATGCAATGAATGTTATTGCTATTCCTGATGCGAAAATTCTGACTGCCCTTTCGGAATTAAAATTCTCTCTACTCATTTTACACAGATCAGCGATGGCACCATTCGTTGTTGTGATAAGTCTCTCTGCTTTTTGCTTGGAAAGGAACTTCAGCAGCATACGTGAGAAAATAGATGGCAATCTAAGATTCCGCTTTGCCGAGAAGACCAACAGAAGAAACCAAAAAGTGAATGTCGGGAGTGCAACCAGGATGACTGCAATCCCGATAAAGTTGCTGCCTTTGTAAATTGCAAGTGCGCCTGCAATGAAAGCAAGCATCGTCCCAACAAATACGTCTGCAACAATCTCCATTGTAGTAACCCAAGCAGCATTCCCAGCCGGAACACCGTTCTTGGTTAAAAAGGCGATCCTGACTATTTCTCCTCCCACGAAAGAGGGTGTTGTTTGAGTTACGAATTCGCCTGCCAATCTAGCAGATATTATATTCCTAGTCGAGCTTACGTCTGGCCCTATGAACTTTCGGATAAAATAGTCAAAGCGAAACGCCTGTAGCATGATTCTGCCCATAACAGAAGCAGAAGATAATATGAAGGGAACAACTCCCACTGCGAGTATGCTAGCGGGAGAGACATGCGTAAAGAGAATCATTAGAATCAATGGAATAACACTTGCAGGTATTGCGAACAATCGCCAGTTCAAAAGCGATCGGTTAATTGATAAAACATGGACATATAATAATTAATGCAAGGTAAGTTGATCTTGTTGTAACTATACGTCATATCGGTATATTCTTGCCACCTTTTCATCAATGTTGCAATATTAACCATTCTTTAAACCTAGATCCGATATAAGGCGAGCGATTATATTCTAGAAGAGGGAATTTAATACGAAAATCATTTTTTTGGAATAAAATGATTCTTTTATAGATTCGCTAGAATTTGGAACGCAAATATAGGATAACGACTTAATGATTCAGCTATTGGTAAGTGCGATTTTTATAACCGGGACGGCAGGATCTGGAAAATCCGTTTTAACATCCAGATTGCTTCATTGGTATCTTGATCACAAATCCTTCCCAATTAGCATCAATCTTGACCCCGGAGCCATAAGACTCCCGTATGAACCCGACGTAGATATTAGAGATTACATCGACATAAACACGCTGATGGAAACTTATGATCTTGGACCGAACGGGTCTTTGCTGATGGCGAGTGACATGATTGCCACTAGACTGGAAGAAATACAGCACGAAGTAAATAGTCTAAATCCTGATTTTGTACTAGTTGATACACCTGGACAGATAGAGCTATTCGTTTTCAGAGCCAGTGGCCCATATTTCGTAACGAATTTTCAATCTGACAGCAAGGCCACCCTGTTCTTGTACGATGGTGCCCTTGTTTCGTCTCCGGTCAACTATGTGTCAGTGGCATTGCTGGCGTCATCAGTAAGATTGAGATTAAAAATCGCGCAATGTAATATTCTGACAAAAAGCGATTTGATAGTTGACAAATTGAAACGAATTCTCCAATGGTCATCCTCTAACCTAGCACTCGAATCCGCTCTTAACAGTGAGAGAGATGTTGAATACTCTCTTCTATGTAAGGATCTGCTGAGAAGCGTGAGCAAAGTGGGACTCGTGGAGAACCTCATCCCGATCTCGAGCCTGACGATGGATGGCATGGTGAACCTGTTTGCAGCTTTAACGAGAATTGTCAGTCAGGGAGAGGAGATCACGGAATGATACAGAAATCGGGTGGCTATTCTTGCACGGCTGCCGCACCATGTTCCTCAGCCAATTTGGGGCCAGGCTTCGACGTATTTGGTCTGAGTCTTGATGCATTTGAGGACAAAGTCAAAATAACTTCGCGTGTGGAGACTTCGCGAAGGCTAACTATTTGTACTGTGAGAAAAACTCGAACCACTGTACCCTTGGGCCCAGATGATAATTGCGCTGGGGCAGTACTTAAAAAGATGTCAGTTGATTTTGGCATTAGTGACAGTTTAAGTGTTTACCTAGACAAGCAAGTACCGGCTGGTATGGGGGTGGGGAGTAGTGCTGCCTCGTCAGTAGCCGCTGCGGTCGCATTCAATCGGCTATATGATCTCAAAATCGACAAAACAAAATTGGTAGAATACGCCGCAGAAGGCGAATTAGTGAGTGCCGGAATCAAACACTATGATAACGTTTCGAGTTCGTTGCTCGGCGGATTTGTAATTGTTAGAACCAGCCCTCAACTGGAGTTTATCCGAATAGATCCTCCAAAAGATCTAGTAATGATAATTGCTGTCCCATCTATAAAAGTCCCACTTCGGAAGACCGAAATTGCAAGACGCGTGCTGCCTAAGGTAGTTCCATTAAAGAAGGTGATTCAGAACGTTTCTAATGCTTGCACCATTGTCTCTGGCTTCCTTCTAAAGGATGTCGAAACGATCGCCAAAGGAATTGAAGACATGATCGTAGAGCCACGGAGAAAGGATTTGATCCCAGGGTATGAAAAAGTAAAAATGAACGCTCTAAGCGCAGGAGCCCTTGCCGTAACAATTAGCGGTGCTGGCCCTTCTATGATTTCGTTTTTGAGGGATGACGAGGAAGCAATAGAATGTGTGGCTCATTCAATGACAAAAGGGTTTAAGGAAGCAAAGATTCAGAGCAGAACATATACATGTCGCGCAAGCAAAGGAGCGAGAGTTATTCATGCTCCTCCGTAGACTTCAGCCAACGAGCGGTCGACCTAGTTCACTTCTTTCCCTTATTCAAGAAGGCAGACATCATCTTCTCCCTGTCTTCATGAGCAAAACACAACGCCCAGCCATAAATTTCTAAACGCAGGCCTGTAGCTATATCTACATCCATAGCCTTGTTTAGCAGCATTTTGCTGGTCTTAACGGCGTTAAAACTATTTTTAGTGATCTGCCTCGCCATAGATAGACATTCTTCCATAAGCTTCCGATTCAAAACGCCAGCCACCTGACCGGATCGCTCTTTCTCTTTGGCTGGGTCCCCCTTGGGCGCGTCTGGGGGCAAAACATCGTCAGGTCCTAAATCAACCACCTTATTAACTAATCCGATTTGTTCTGCTTCGGCAGCTGAGACCATTTTCCCCGTAAATATCAGCTCTTTCGCCTTTGCAGGGCCTACAATTCTTACCAATCGCTGGGTACCCCCCCATCCAGGTGGAATGCCAATGGTTACTTCCGGCTGTCCTAGCTTAGCATTGCTGGACGCTATTCTAATGTCGCACGCCATAGCCAACTCACACCCTCCCCCTAGGGCAAAACCGTTAATAGCAGCGATAACTGGCTTCTCCAGCCTCTCTACTTTGTTAAGAACTTCCTGCGCCGATGAAGCGTATTTCTCCGCCATGATAGGGGTGATATTAACCATATAGGAAATATCCGCACCAGCCGAAAAGGATCTTTCCCCAGAACCAGTAATAATGACAACTTTTATGCCGTCATCTACGGCTACGATGTCGATAGTACGTGACAATTCAAGAATGACGTCGGAGTTGAAAGCGTTAAGCGCTTCTGGTCTGCTAATTTTGATAATAGCAACATCTGATTGAGGTTCAAGTTGTATGTATTTCATTGAAGACATAAATGTCTAAAAGAAACTATTCGGTTCACTTAAACTTTCTTGATACAAAGAACAAAGAGGTGCCAAATCATAATTCGCTATAATTTGGGTGTTATGCAATAGCATACATCACGATTTGGAACATAAGCCCAAGTTTACTGGAGTAAGGGAAACGACCTTAACCGGTTGAAGAATTATGTTCCTCTTACGCACCAGCCATGCCGTTTCTTAGTTCGATGCTCCTGTGATCTCCTGTCTGCGTTGCCGACATTTCGGCAGCCTCCTTATGCATCTCTGATAACGCACAACCTGCCTGGCTTTCTGGCTTACCTCTTCTCATCAATCCCCTATAAAGCCCAGCTTCTAGCGTCTGGCCATGCGTTTTTTCCCACTCTTCTACGGGGATACTAAATTTCTTTTGAATTCTATCCCTGTACCACTCCGGGATAACATTAAAGGCACAGAACGGAATAATTCTTAGGTCTGGAGTCAAGTAATGAATATCACACCTCTGCAGTCTTTCAAGATCCTCGTTGTACTTATCTTGGAAGTGCATCATTCCTAGGAATAAGGATCTTCCATGCCAAGAACCGACTGAATCAAAGTTTCGCTTTAGCAATATACTTGAGAACATCTTTGCTAGGTCCAGACCATGTGGCTGCTTGCTTCTGTCAACAAAGTGGTTCAGCTTCCTGACTAATTGTAGCATAGTCCAGTACCTATTGGCACCTGATTTGATTTCTTCAGCTTTTTCCTCAAAGTACTCGAGTAGACCTTTAAGATCAACAAAGGAAGTGAGAGGAACTAGTCGTTTTGTGAGCATGTCCTCAAACACGTAAGTGCCAGCACCGCAGGCAAAGTGAATCGAAAGCTCATATTTGGGTTTCTTGCTGAACGCTTCTATAACATTGGTTAGCGGCATACATGACGGAACTGGGAACCATGCTTCGCTAGGGATCTCTCCATTGGTTTGTTCCTCGATTCTTTCTATACAATCAGGAATCGTTATTCTGTATTTCTCACGTTCTTTCTTCGTCATTCTTCCAGTCAACGACACAGGCTGGAAGTTAACGGCGTGAACTACATCCATGTTCTTTTGTGCATA